>Ga0099364_10010825_pt1 | contig 12508 bp, 16 predicted proteins | sample TergutTh196P3_FD_73070 | JGI IMG/M metagenome (GOLD analysis project Ga0099364, IMG submission 73070) | Microcerotermes parvus P3 segment gut microbial communities from Pointe-Noire, Republic of the Congo - Th196 P3 | ecosystem: Host-associated > Arthropoda: Insects > Digestive system > Gut ... | reverse complement strand
CACGACAGCCGTGCGTCCGTACATACGTCATCGCTACCTTGTACGGCATGCGAATACTACTGTCGGGCAGTTCGGGAACGTACTCTCCGACAGGAATATCAATCAGCGGCATTGTATCGGTCTCATCGGGTTCGAAACGAATGCCCATACAATACAGTTTTCCCGACTTCTCTACAATATCAACGTGACACCGCCCCGCTAAAACTGCATTTTTCATTGCTCGTAGTTGATGAAGTGTTTTGTGGTTAAGACGGTTCGTGCCGGTGTGTCAAGCATGCGGCGAGTCCCCCCCGCTTTCAAGACAGAGCATCTCGCTAAACATATCCCTATACTCTCTGAACTGCAAACGGGACTCCAAAGATTTTACACGGCCAGAGTGAGAACCCCGAACTACCCCACGAAAAGACAGAGAAAGCATCGCACTTTACCGCCCGTGTAAAAAGCAGCATCTCCGCAAAGGTTTCGAACAGTGTGTCAACATCTTTTATCTGACCGAAATGCTGGTTACTAAAACCGGTGGTCTTCAATCCGCTAAATCCTTTTTTACAAACATTTGTGAATGCGGGGCTACTTGTTATCAAAACTGTTCCGTTCTCTACAACGCTCGACATAGCATCTAACATCTTTTCTGTTTGTGGCGGTAGTTTGTCGTTTCCTAAAAACGTGTCTGCAAAACGACAGTGGATTATGTTGTAGGACTCTTTGCCGATAAAACTTTCATAAAAACGTTCAAACTTGTCGGCATACTCATTGTCCAGTTCATAAAAAGTTTGGAATTGATGTAGGCAATCCGCTGTTTCCAGTCCTCTGTAAATCCAATTGCACCGGAAATAAAATGTTCCGTCTTTGAAATAAGGAGCGAGTGATTTACCACCCAACCTATATGTGTGTTCTGCTTGGATGGGGTCGTCGCCTTCCTCTATCCCTTTGTATTTTAGTATTTGCCGGACAGGGTGGCGTATTGCAAAATCTGTATCACAAATTCCTTTCGCTGACAAATGTAGATTGATACAACCTCGTACAAAATCATTGTAACCGTGACACCCCTGCACTAAAACATTAACGACTCGTTTCATGGGTGCGTTACATTCTGCTCTGATTTGTGCTTCAATCTCGAATAACCGTTCTCTACCGCCGTCATTACTCCACTGCATTTTTTACATCACTAAAATTTACTGGCATATACTTTGCGTATCCCCTCTTCCAACGACACTTTCGGCTCCCAGTTCATTACAGTTCGGAGTCTTGTTGTATCAAGTTCTCGGCGAAGCACACCATCCGGTTTGCTGCAATCCCATACGATTTCACCGTCATAGTCGACAATCCTGCAAATGAGTTCTGCAAGTTCTTTTATCGATACGCTATCAACACCGCCTAAATTGATACAACCACCTGTATATTGCGACACACTTGTACACTGCATCAATCTAACAAGTCCTTCTGCTGCATCATCGGCATACAGAAACTCACGTTTAGCGTTGCCAGTACCGTAACACGTAACAGCTTTATCGCCGTTCATTTTTGCATCGTGAATGCGTTCAAGTAGTGCCGGGATGACATGGTTGCGGCTCTGGTCAAAGCAATCGTTCATGCCCCACAGATTACACAGGTTTACCGTGAGGAAGTTCGTACCGTATTGCTCATTGAAGTATTTCATCATCATTTGAGCGGTCATTTTCGCCATAGCGTAACCCTCGCACGTCGGTTCAAACGAGCCGGTGAGTACATATTCTTCCTTGATAGGAGTTGGACACTCCTTTGGAAAGCAGCAGACACTGCCGGGGATTATCATCTGTTTGACACCGCAATCATACGCCGCCTTGATTACGTTAGCGGCAATCATGGTATTTTCATACAGGAAATCCGCTTGCCATTCATTCGTCGCTGTAATGCCGCCTATTTTAGCGGCACAATGAAACACGTAATCGGGCTTCGCTTCAGCAAAGAATTGATTAGTCGCAGCCTGATCAACGAAATCCAGTTCGCTGTGTGTACGAACAACTAGGTTGGAATAACCCTGCTTCGCCAATTCACGGCAAATCGCACTTCCCAGCAAGCCAGTGTGCCCAGAAATAAAAATACAAGTATCCTTATCCGTCATCATTTCACCCTTTGTCTTTCACTTTTTTGTATGGTACTGACGTTGCGCACCGGCTGTCTGTCCCGCATACATCTCCTGAAACGAATTGAAAACCTGCATCGTTGTCTCCCTAGAAAATACCGTCATGATTATATCAGGTTATTCCAAGAGAAGTTTTTTACCTACAATAGTCCAATAGACTCTATTTGGAGTGCGTCAAGTTTGAATTGCTCTTGACCGAATTCGGGAAAATCGGTAGGATTTGGTATGCAAAACGAAATCAATGAATTAAGGATACAAAAAGTCTGTATCGAAAAACTAATCGAATGGTGTGACTGGCAAAAGGAGTATCACGTACAACGAGACGACGATGATAAATACCCCAAAATAGAAGAGATACAAAAAATGTGCGAAGAGGCGTTGCAAGAATGCATAGCCGCTTTATCAGCCAAAGGATTCAAAACTGCCTCCTGATTGTTTCGGTTCTTCGTATGCACCGGGCGGTAAAAAGGCTTTTATCTTTTCCACCAATTCGGGTCTACGTGCTGTTCTGGCAATAGTTTCCATCATCTCGTTTATCTGTTCAGGCGTAAGGGATGCTGCTGTCTCGACAATCTTGTCCGTGTTATCTGCACCCGCTTGTTGCTCGGCAAGCAATTTTTTCAAGGTCTCGGCAAACGTTGGGTGTTTTGCATTGAACACGCCCATCTGCGATTGCGCATCTAACGCTCCGGTACCCACCGCCATTTCCTGAAATGAATTATACCGAACGCCATTGAGAATTGTCAAAACATTTGAAAGTTTTCGTCGAGTCGCGTACGCAACTCACCCTTGAACTTTGTCCGACAACGAAAAAATTCCTTCGCCTTCAAAACAAAATCCGAAAACTTCTCAAAATACGCATTGTTCCGAACCTTCTCGTTGAAAAACCTCCACAATCGCTCAATCAAGTTCAGGTTCGGAGAATAAGGAGGTAAAAACAATATCTTGATCCGAGGGTGTGCCTTCAACCACTCCTTAAAGATATTCGCCCGATGATACTTCGCATTGTCAACAATCCAATAAATCGTCTTCTTACCAGGATATGCTTTTTCGATCTTCTTGCCCAACTCTATCATCGCTTGAGCATTCACCGTCGCGGGCATCGTCAAAGTAATTTTCATCGTGTCCGCATCAATAACACCATTCAAATTCAAATGCTGACGACCACTATTCGACTTCAACTGCTTCTCTTCACCCTTGTAAATCCAACCATAACTCGGCTTGCCGTTGCCTTGGGGATGACTTGCATCCCCAAAAAGAAAAACTGCCGTTTTACCCTTGATCTTCCGCAACCAACGGTAATAACGAATCCACGATCTCTGCTTGACTGGATCAAGTTTTCCCGGCACGACCTTCGGCTTGTGATAGGTAAAGTTCAAACGACCAAGCAAGTGCTTGATCCCCGTCGTGGAATACGTTACCTTGAACGTAACTTTGATAAAATGAATGATGTCGATGCTGCTGGTGTAAGTAGTTTCCCGGAGATGGTCGGAAAGTTCTTGCTCTTGTTCGGCAGTCAACTTCGAGTCTTTGCCGCTGTAGTTGTTTTGCAATAGCCAGTCGCTGCCGCCATCTTTGTAATGTTGAAAATAGGAGAGGATGGTACGAACATCTTTATCGAGGACTTCGGCGACATCGGCGGGTGTCCGTCCGCTACCGAGCAGATAGACCGCTTTTAATCGGTCGGCTTCCCACTTGGTCTTGACCTTCTGATGTTGTCGTTTTAAGCGAACAATCTCCGATTGGGATAGTTGATAGTCGTCCATAACTCACTCTTGAAAACCATTATAACATATTAGACAATTCTAGCAAAGCCCAATTTTCAATGGGCTACGGTATATGCGAGTTCTTTTTCTGTGAATTCCATGATTTTACTTCTGCTAGGTGATTTCTACTAGGTAGATTTCTAATGTTACAAAACAAGAGTGTATCAGATTTCTCGAGAAATCATAGAGTGCAGTTCACAAAAATAACCATCAATTATGGTATAATTTAGCGTAATCTATAACATGCAACAACATCATGAACAATATCCCGACTTATAACTCTTTTACTGAACTGGCGTTAGCCAATGGCTGCGAAATACCAGCCACATACAGCCCAAACGGCCTCAAATCATCAATAAATACGTTCAATGCTCCACTAAAATTACATCCATTTCCGGACGACAGGAATATAGACTTACTTGACGGTCATTTAACGCAATACCGCAACAAGTTAAATACTCTTATTGAACGACAAAGAGACCAGTCCGTTACACCAGAACAGATACAATTATTTCAAGCAGAGGTTCTAACTGAAAAAGAAAGCCTGGAATCACAAATACAAGCAGGCTACGCCAATGTCCAACATGACATACAAAAAGCCGCCGATAACAATCACCATCAAAAAGTGGCTGATTTAACAGCGCAGAAAGAGCATATCGTTAAATTATACGCAGAAATACTTCAAAAAGAAAAAGAAGCGGGACTTCAATAAAAACAATAACACAGCAGTTTTCTGTCCGCTTCAACTGCTTCAAGCATTTCCTCTTCAGTGAGCGAATTCCAATAGTCGAGTCGCTTCCAAATATGTGTATCCTCACGTGAAACGTGCGAAAGCAGTTCGGGGTTTAGACGAATGGCATCCAATCGAGCTCGTATCTGGTCACATTCATGTTTCCAGCCTGCCTGATAGCGTTCTTCTTTTGATTCTATCAACCAATCATTTTCTATCATCGACCTGTATGTTGTTTCGTAATCGCCTAAAACAACTTCATCAGCTTCAATTTCGTGTAACAATTCTTCACGAGACATTGCAAGTAGTTGTTTATGACGCTTCCAAATGTATGGTTTTTCACCACGAATAGGACGCATGTATTCGGGGAAATGCATATTTTCAAGATTATCACGTATTTTTTCCATTAAAAACCGAATCCTATCGCATCGCTTTTCAAACGTCGCCCGTTGTTCTGCTGTGAAGTCCATGATTTTGCTCTCTGCTAGGTTATTTCTGCTGTGTTGATTTCTAAGGTTACAAAACAAGAGTCTATCAGAATTATAGAGAAATCATAGAGAACACTTCAAAAGTTAAATATAAAACATTTTATATTTAACTTTTTACAAAATGCGCCGATGATAACACGGCTTTTTCACAGAATATAAAAGCTATCCGCAAGCCGGTCTCCTATTCCAAGATCCCACAACAAGGCGCAGTGCTTCCTTAAAATCATCCTCATTATCTTCGGCGTACCACGTTTTTGACTGCATATCGCAAACCCCTTCTATCTTATCGTCTTTGCTACTGTAGCACATTGCAAATATAGCATGAGGATGGTTCCCTGTCGGGCCGCCAGTATCTGAAATCCAATAAACTATGCGCACATTGGTTCGTCCACAATGAGCACATGGCGACAGTAGTTTTTCCGCCTCTTTGCTCAATGCCATAAACTGTATTTCATTCTTCCAGTCTTTCATAAGTTGCTCCTTCTTTATATCTTTCGACATGAATAATTCTACTGGGATCAGCTCCAGTCCAATTACAATCAGGATGATTCCTTGCCTCATTTAATTTCTGCACAGCCTCTTCCCAATTCCTAAACTTATCAAAAATAAACTTTGGTGCATTCGTCGGATCATTTGCTTCAACAGCAGCCACTCAATAACTTATGTTATCGGGCGGCATTTCCATGAACCGATATTTGCCGTCAGGTAAACTTTTTGCGTAAGATGACTCCGTCGGCGACATATTATCAACTTGACACATGTCACCAACTTCAGCACTTTTATTCGCTTCATATAATTCTGAAAAATTATTAAATACTTTCATCTGTTCACATTTCCGTAATTATTTTGTGCCACATTCTTAAGATTTTGGAATGTAATGAAATAAATGTTCATTATACCAAAACAAACCAGCAACGCAAATATCTATTGCTAAAACACAATATTTGCTCTTTATCGCAAAATGATTTCTGTTAGCGAGTTTATTTTAACGGTATTATCCACTATGTAAATTTGAGTTATTACAAAACAAGAGTCTATCAGATTCCTTAAGAAATCATAGAGGACAGCCAAAAAGTTAAATATAAAACATTTTATATTTAACTTTTTACGGGTTCTGTTTCGTCAATGCCATACATGAGCTTCGCCGAAAAGAAACCTTCCTGATAACGAAGTTCCATAAATCCTGACGGTAGCGAACTATCCATTTGAACATCGGCAATGCCATCTACTAGCAAAAATCGCTCCCGAAGCGATACAGGAGTCGTGCTAAACTCGCCACTATTTATCAAATCGTCGAGATCTGACGCATAAAAGATAGCAAACTGACCGTACAGTTGACGGTCAAACATTTGTTTACGAGCATTCAAAGTAGCTCGCAGAACTAGTGCTGTTTTCATTTTTTTTTCAAAAACGGTTATTTCTATCGCATCGCGAGCTACCCATCCCAAAAGATGCGGCTTCCTGCTTCATCGAGGAATCTTGCTCATCAGCCATTACAGGCTCATGAGTAGAGGATTCACTCTCCACAGGCATTGGATTTCTATACTCCGTAGAAATTTGTTTTGCTTTCTTCAATACTAGGCGAGCAGAATGAACATCTCGGTCATCAGTGTATCCACAAAAAGGACACACAAATACCCGTTCGTTCAATCCATACTTAGTTTTCTTACCGCACATCAGGCATTCTTGAGTCGTAGGCTCCCATTTATCAACTACGCGTGTTTGCGAGAGTTTCTTAAGCTCGCAAATTATCCCACCCATAATCGAATAATGAACAATCCTACCCCAACCTTTCATGCGACTTGATTTCCAAGCAGCAATATTTTCATCCTGAACTCCTATAAAATCATAGTTTTTCTTGATACTAGATACAAACTTTTTGATCACATCCTTTTTACGATTCGATAACTTTTCATGTTCTAGCCGACACAAATGTTTTCTATATTCTCTATTTTTGCTAGATTTCTTTCTTTTTTTTATACGTTTTATTGACTTTACGCTGTAAACGTTTGTGACGTTTAGTCTCCTGAAATTTCCAGTTATTTTTCTTTCCTTCAGTATCCGTAATATGTGTACCAATACCAAAATCAAACCCAATTTCTTTTCCTGTTTTGATTCGTTCGACTTTAGGTACAAAACATGTAATCGCAATGTAATAGCCGCTAGGCTTGCGAAGCAACTTAGCATTTGCTATCTCTGCGTTATTAGGTATCTGTTTCAAACCACGCACTCTAAAACGCTTCTTGAAACATTGTAGCATTATGTGATTTTTGCCAACAATCCTATACGTTTGTTCAAACTGTTGCATGTTAATGCTGTTGACTCTACTTTTGAACTTTAATTTACCGACTTTACGTCCTTTTTTCTTGCTCACAGATAATCCAGATATATCATCTTTGATTTGATTTAAAATACCCTGTTTCATCTGCGAAGATAGGCATGTCAGGTCTCTTTTCTCTTCTACACCATCCTTATTGAGAACAATGACAAAATCATGTTTATCCGTTTCATTGAAAATATCATTTCTGGCTATGATATAGTTCCGAAGCCATTTTGCCTCCAAAAACAAGCGATTGAGATATTCCTTCTTCTCCTTTGACAAGTGCGAATCATCTAACTTGCACGTAAACACTTTGCAATCTTGTGTCTTACGGCGTTTCTTAGTATCAGCTAACGTAGATTTTCTTGTGTCAGATTTGCCCACTTTTTACTTATGATTATATTCTTATCATAGAAATACAGAATCAAAAATCGTCCATTTCAAAAATTTTATCAATACACCGTAAATTTCCAACAGAGCGGTCTGTCCACCACATTTCAGCAACTTTTGCTCGATTTACTGACGTATTTTTCCAGCCTTGTTCTTTTAACGTTTTGAGCACTTCGTTTATCTTTGTGAAAATAACCGAAACTTCTTTACCAGCAGCCAAAAAACGCCAAAACAAAGCAATCGAACTGATCCTCGTACTCGGCAAAGGACATATCGGTCATCTTGTGCGACTTGAATGATGGAGATGTGGAAGTCAAGAATGCTGCTAATGACGTATTGACGAATTCCATTACCTGTGACGGGGCGAGACATCAGGAGATGGGAAAAACAATTCGACTATCGGATTGAAAGTGCCGAAATTATCCTACGACTCGGTGACAACACACGAATGATTTTCTTAGGACACTGGTCTGTAAGGTACAGTATATGTTTCCGTTTTTCTTTCCCCATTCCTTTTGTAGTCGTAAACCTGAATCTCAAGACATTCATCTGTTGGGGTATAGATACTAAACGAGTTCCAAGGGAATTCATCATAGCCCTGTTCAGATTTTGCACCTACACTTCCAACACCCAAAGTATCAATGAATTTCAATTTTTGGCCATCACGATTAGCAATGACGCTTGGATACGATACATGCTGATGTCCATGTAAAAGAAAACGAATGCCGTATTTCAACAAATTATCTTCAAAACTTCGACTATTAAGTATTAAACTGATGTCTTTCTTTTTATCCGGATCCAATTTTGGTAGGTGCACTGGGCGTTTCATGTGATGATGAATTACGCAAAAATTTAAAATCTTCTTGGCCAAATACTCTTCTTGTTGTAGATCAGCAGAAACAGTAACTTCCAAAAAATAATTCAACATTTCTAATAACTCCTTACATTGGACTATATCTATTTTGCCATATTCTTTGTAATCACTTTTAAATTTTTCATTAATCGGCTTGGCTGAATTTAGACATGAGAAAGTAATCCTCCATTGGGTTGACAAGCGAAAACATTTCAAATAAGCGATGTTTTGTGTTTTAGGAATACCCAAAAGAGATTCTCTGAATTCTCTATAAAATTCAAAAGGATCACCATCTGATTTGTCGTCTAGGGAACGGTCATGATTCCCGGGCACGATTAATAATCTTTTTTTATCAATATCTAAGCGATTGAGCAACAAGTCTAAAAATACTTGTGCCTCTTCAAAATTCTCTTTTCCACACAGAGAAACAAAATCACCAGAGGCAACAACTATAGCAATGTTTTTATTGTGTAACTTATTCTCCACCACTTCTAGCAAGGATGGTTGACAATCAGCTGATAGATTATTTTTACAAGGATAGTTATGAAATTGACCAAAATGAATATCCGAAATGTGGAGAATAGATGTGCCTTTATCTACATCCACCCATTCTGGTCTTTCAATGAGTTCTGGGAATTTTCCGACGACAAATAACGTGGCATCTGTCACTGGTATACCGCCACACGTATTGCGATATTCAGACTCATTGGCTTCCAACAAAGAAGCCAATTGAAACCAAGCAGCTTGTCTTTTCTGGTTATAGTAACTGGGTGTCAAATTAACATTGGGTGTCTGTGTTTTGTCTTTAGCGATTACAATACTTAAACATTTTGCCTTGTAAAAAAGGTTTTTGTCCCTTTCTATTATCCAAATTTCCTTTTCGCCAGCACCATTTAAATTATCTGGAAATGTCTCAAAATCTTTTTTCCACCACCCCCAATACACACAACCATTCTCGTGAATAATTTTCTGATGCTCTGTTATAGTATCAATGTCTTCAGGATCGGAAAACCTCAGTATTAGTGTATCTGTATTCATAGCACATCCTTTAACGAAAAGTAATCACTTGATTATTTTCATCCCAAATATCAAAATGACGCAAAGAAATCTCTTTTCTACTCAAAGTATCTAATTGCTGACACTCCTTATTTTGCACAATCACGGATTTGTCACTCAGCCTTTCAATGTCAACGACACGATAAGATTTCTTTTTACTGTTGTAATGTCGTATCCATTCCTTTTCTTCAATTTGGATTTCAGATATTGTTGCGAAATTATTTGAATTGGACACTATTTTTATCATTTCTGCCTTTCGCCAATCAAATGGCGGCTCTGGTACTTTTTTCATTTGTAATACATTCTTTTCAAACCCGGGCATGACAAACGAAACTTTCCCGAGTGAAGAGATATTATTAAGACCATTGACTTCTAAAAACGCATAGAGCGACTCTAAATCTCGAAGTGACGTATGACGTGCAAGAGGTGAAAACAGTGGAAGTACTATTTCTCCCCCAGTCTTTACCAATAATTCCATCGCTCGGTTAATGAATACCTTGTAATAATCCAAATACCACGGAGGGTTTATGAAAACTAAGTCAAATTTATTTTTAAACTGCCCCGGAAGTTCATTGCGCACATCATATACTTGACTCTTAATCTTTGACGAAAATAAAGAATTTCTGATCTCGTTAATCAAAGGCGAATTAATGTCCAATAATGTTGGCTGTACACTATCATACAGTTGCAGTATCTCCAAGGCCAACGTAGGAGTTCCGAGGCAGCAGATGTTTTTATTTTGACGAGCAGGTATTAATAAATACAATAGTGCGTCGGCACTTTTTTTGGTATATCGCCATTCGTAATTCGCCAAGTGTGGAGGTGGCAACAATTTCAGCAATTCAGAGTCCTTTTCGTAATCAGGATTTTTCAACCGCGATCTATTCCTCGGTATGACCAGTTTTATTTTGTTATCCCTACAACACTTGTCCAATTCCTCAGGGAATATTCCAAACATTTTTTCTAGTAAGACATTATAATCATAAGATTGACATTCGGATATTATGCTCTTCAGCTCACTTGTAACAACAAGGTCAAAATCATGCCATTTTTCTCCAAACTTCTTTTTCAATCCAAAGATATAATTAAACGTGTCGCAATTCATACAATATCCTCATCTATGTGGGTATAAGTTACTTTCAATGCTAAAAAATGCCTCTATTGCTTCCAGATTACTTGGGAGTCTTTTTATCCGCAAGAGGTAGTTCCTGTCCATTGTGCAACCTCTTTTTTGGTATTCTGTAACCGAACCCAAATTCCCTGTAACGCACCCTATTTTCTGAGCGATTACAGCATTTCTCACATGTACCTCCATGCCCGGGATAGTTACCTTCTTGTTCTCAGCTGAATCAAAATCTACAATGGGTTCATGAGTGAATTTATATTCTGCTATGTCTTCTGGGTTGATCCATAATTCATCCTCTATGCTGGAATCTTTCACCAGTTTACGATTTGTTGAATGCACCAGATATAACATTCCTAAGGATGACGATTGGTCTTGTCGAGAGAACGTATATGACGAAAGAAATATCATTTTTTTGGGGCGAAATTGAAGGCTGGTTTCTTCTTCTAATTCACGCCACAATGTTTGATGCGCATCTTCACCCAATTTGACTTTTCCGCCAGGGAACACCCATACACCAGCCATGTGAGCCTCATGACGAGAGCGTTTGATAAAAAGAAATTTCCCTTTATTCTCAATAATAGCCTGTACTAAAACGGTATGTGTCGCCATATAGTTTTCCCCATTTTTGAAAACCCCATATCACTATTTACAAAAAACCAACCGCTGAAAATGTTCGAGAGAATATATGGCTTTTTTCAAACCAGCATCTCCGTACATCTTGCCATACTTTGACTCGTACTTGACACTTCGTAAAAACACAAGCGACTTTTCTATGCAATCGGCATAGGAGACGTACTTGTATAATTCCTGCTTGATGCCAACAAAATTTGCCAAAAGGGTATCGTTACAATTTTGCATCATATCAGCATCTCGCAAACAGACTGATTCGACATTGGACGACTTAGTATGGAAAGGATACCTTGTCTCCAAAATTAATTTTGCAATACTGTCCAGCTGTTCACTTCTTATAGTGGGTTCCACGCTTGCAGAAAACCACCTGTTCAACCCGGCTATCGCTCTCTCAATATTCTGGGAATCATCAGTAAAAAAACCGCCAGAATGATCAAAATCATGAAACAACGCCGCAACAACTAACTCTCTGGGGGTAGGTTTAGTATCACCAACCTCCATTTGATAAATAGCATCCACATATCGTGCTGTCCATAATGCATGGCTAAAATTGTGGTACGGGAGTGCTTGGGATGGGTTGTTTTCGAGTATCCAACGAACCACATCTCCCAATTCATATTTTTCAATAATCGCTAAACAATCACTAACCATTTCGAGCATTTTCGAATCTCCATCTCCATCTCCATCTCCAACAATTATCACCGCTTAAAGTCAAAGGCAAAATTCTATAAAACACAATAACATTATAGAACAATCTCGACGGGTTTCACATCACTCGCATAACATAACCTCCAACATCACCACCACGTCGCGTCTAGCACCTATCATCTCCATTTCAACGACAGCCTCGCGTTTGTGGCGATTGATTTTCTTAATCCGTCCTTCCAAGCCAACCAACGCACCTGACGTAATCCGCATCGCATCGCCTTCAATAAATCCTATCGATCCGACAACGCAGAAATCCGCGTCAAATAAACGTTCCCAATACAAACGCTCTCCTTCACGAATTACCACATCCCTTTCATCG
>Ga0099364_10010824_pt1 | contig 12508 bp, 11 predicted proteins | sample TergutTh196P3_FD_73070 | JGI IMG/M metagenome (GOLD analysis project Ga0099364, IMG submission 73070) | Microcerotermes parvus P3 segment gut microbial communities from Pointe-Noire, Republic of the Congo - Th196 P3 | ecosystem: Host-associated > Arthropoda: Insects > Digestive system > Gut ... | reverse complement strand
GTACTTTTGTTTGGATGTATATGAAAAAATACGAATGGCAAAAAAAGTCTTTTTCTGTTTTTTGGGGGGGGGGGGGGGGGGGGGGTACATACAGATATTTATTGCAAACATCGATTCAGCGGGAAAGATACCGGGGTAAACAGCCTGCATATTTGAGTGTCCATTCATTGGTGTATTTTAGCATATTTAGGGGGATTGTGTCAAATTTTTATTCATTTTTTTGGCGGCAAACAGGGGGTGCATTTTTACCACGGATTATTCATTTTCTGTAATTTAGCCCGTAGCTCAGCAATCTCCGCGTCTTTTTCCGCCACCACATTCTGCCATTTTTCGTCAGCTTCACGATACCCTTCACGCCGGGCATGATCTAGCGCGGCGGCTTCGTTGTGACGGGCGCGAGAGCGAAGGCGTTCTATTTCCTTCAAAAATATAGCATATCTATGTGCAATCCGCAATGTAAAAAAGCTGCCGGAAAACGGAGAGTAAATTTTACTGTGTTCAAGCATGCGTGATGACGCTGTTACAAAAAAATGTTATAATAATTTATGAACATTTTTGAAGCAATAGAAAAAAGATATTCCCACAAGGAAAAATTTTTGCCGGAAAGTGTGCCGCTTAAAGATCTTGAACTGATCGCAAAAGCGGGGCTTGCAGCTCCTACAGGAAATAACAGCCAATGTGTAAAGCTGGTAATTTTGCCGGACAGGGAATCACTGCAACCGCTTTGCGATGTTTCCCCAACCGAGGGAATGTTAACAGCCCCTGCGGCTATTGCCGTTCTTACCGACAGCTCTGTTCAAACCGGCAAGTGGAATTTTGAAATGGAAGATTATTCCGCCGCAGCGGCTCAGATGCTGCTTGCAGTTACTGCGCTTGGTTATGTTTCAGTGTGGCTCGACAGCCCTTACTTTGACGAAGACAAGCAAAAAGCCGCGCTTAAAGCGCTCGGTGCGCCCGAAGGTTACCACCTGCGCGTTGTACTTCCGGTAGGTTTACCCGACGGCGAAGGAAAACGCCGAAACAAAATGGCGTTTAACGAACGGGTCTTTTATAACAAAATAAAAGAGAAAAAAGAACAGTGAAAAAAGCTCCTATTCTTTTTCACTTTATCAAGGGTATTTCTTTTTAAATCCGTTTACTCTTGCTGAGGGGACAGTATCAAAACTTGAGCGGTCGCCGCGGATAAGGTAATGGTAACCGATTCCGGCAATCATCGCGGCGTTGTCGGCGCACAGATCCAGCGGCGGGAAGATGCAGCGCAGGTGCGTGTGTTCGGCAAGGCGGGAGCGGAGGTAGCTGTTTGCCGCAACGCCGCCGCCTGCTACGATTGTAGAAAGACCTGTGTCCTTTGCGGCGTTTAACAGGGCGCGAAGGAGAATTTCCACGGCGGTTTTTTGGAACGATGCGGCAATATCTTCGTTTGTGTGCGCGCCTTTTTTTACTTTAAACATTTCCAGTTGATTTATTACGGCATTTTTTAAACCTGAATATGAAACATCGTAACGGTGATCGCCTTTATGCAGGGACGGTATGGTAAATCTAAACGCTTCGCTGTCGCCGTCGTTTGCCATCCTGTCTATAACGGCTCCTCCGGGGTAGCCGAAATTATAGTGCTTTGCAACTTTGTCAAAAGCTTCGCCAACAGCGTCGTCGATTGTGGTTCCAAGCACTGTAATGTCGTCAAAGCCGCCGGCGCGGCAGATTATCGTATGCCCCCCGGAAACAAGTAAACCCAAAAACGGATATTCCGGTTTGTCGTCTGCCGCCATACGCGGGGCGTATAAATGCGCAAGCATGTGATCAACTGCAGTAAAGGGAAGGTTGCGCGACCATGCGAATGTTTTTGCAAAAGTAAGGCCGACTAAAAGAGAGCCAAGAAGCCCGGGACGGCTTGTTGCTGCTACAGCGTCAATATCCTTAACATCAAGACCGGAATTGTCAAGCGCCTGTTTTGTAACTTCGTAAATCCACTCAATATGCTTGCGGCTTGCAATCTCGGGAACTACCCCGCTCCACGGGGCGTGAAACGGAATTTGCGTGGCGACAACATTTGAAAGAATTTCTTCCCCGTCTTTTACTACTGCCGCGGAAGTTTCATCGCAGGAAGTTTCAATGCCCAGAACAATCATCTTGCTTTGATTATATCCAAAGCAGTCACCAGTGTATAACCCTGATTAATTAAAAGCGGAAACTGTTCTGCAAGAAGCACTGCAAGCTGAGGCGACCAGACATGCCCAATCATTAAAACACTCCCCTCTCTTTGCGCTCTTGTAAGACCTGTAGAAAAATAATTCAGCATGGATTGCTTGTCCTGCTCATTGTCAATAAACACATTTCTTTCGCCGATTTTTATGCCAAGTTCGCGGGCAACGGCGGGAACCACAGTTTCGGCAGTTGTTCTTGAATCAAGATAATAGATATTGTTTTCGCTGCAGAAATCAAGGACAATTTTCATTATCTCCCTGTCCATCGTTATCTTTGATCCTTGATGATTGTTCATTCCGGTAACCGGCCCGACTTCCGCGATGTTACGCGAAAGTACAGCCCTTATTTCGGCTTCGTTCATATCGGAATAGATTGCGCCGGGGCCGGGATTCTGCCCGCCGACCGCTTCCATCGGCTGATGCAGGATCACTTCCTTTCCTGCGGCTCTTATGCGGCGGGCGGCTTCGGCAGAAGAAGGAAGACCGGGCAAAACTGCGATCGTAAGCGGAAAAGGCAGTTGCAAAAACGGCTCAAGCTCGTTTAAATTGTTGCCCGCATCATCCAAAACAATGACAACTGTTCCAAGATTTTGAACGGGTCTTTGCGGTGTAATTACAGTGGTTGTTGATGACGGCGTAACTGTTGACGATGGCGTAGTTGTTGTATGCTCAGGAGGAACAACTTGCGGCGGCTGTTCAACTTTACCTTGAACTTCCGGTATCGCGTCAAGTTGATTTGAATCGGGCTCAACTAAAGTTATTTGGTCAGGTTCGTCTTCAATCTGCCGGATTTCTTCGCTTCCGGTAATTATATCATCAGGAATTTCAGGAGATTGAATTCTGATTATAATAAATGAAATAGCTATTGAAACCAATATTATAATACCGACAAGTAAAAATGCCTTCATTATGTCTGATGTACTTGGTTTTCTGCGCCTTTTGGGAGATTTTTTTGTTTTTGCCGGCGCTTTATTTGGTGAATCTGCTTTTTTCATTGTATCTGGGGATATTATCGGCAAAAAAGAGTGATTTTTTTGTTTTTGAAGCCGGAATTATTTTCTGCCTTGTTGAATGTATAAAACAATTGTATACTGTATCTAACCCGAAATGAACGCCAAAGAACAATTCATCACAACAATAGAAAAATTTATCGCACTTGCGGCTGTCCGTTTAAGCGATGATGTCGCAGCCCGTCTTGAAGAAATGCGTAAATGCGAAGATACTCCGCTTCAAAAAGAAATCTATAAAAGTTATTTTGAAAATTTTAAAATGGCGGCTGAACTTGGCCGCCCTTGCTGTCAGGATACAGGGCTTCTTCAGTTTTACATAAAAGCCGGAACTGACTTTCCTTATTTGAATATAACAGAAGAAGTTTTAATAGAAGCGGTACGGCGGGCAACAGCAAGTGTTCCGTTAAGACCAAACACGGTAAATTATTTTGAAGATAAAAATACAGGCGATAATACAGGAGAACGATCCCCTTGGATCGACTGGGAAATTGTACCAAATTCCAGCGGCATGGAAATAACACTGTATTTCTCCGGTGCGGGATGCAGCTTACCCGGACAGGCAAGGGTTTTTACGCCGTCCGACGGGCTTGATGCAATCATCCCTTTTGTACTTGAAATTGTCTGCGGAAAAGGCGTAAATGCCTGCCCTCCCCTGCTTGTCGGGATTGGGCTTGGGCACAATATAGAAAATGCGGCGGTTCTTTCAAAAAAAGCCTGCCTTCGGCTTTTGGGTACGGAACATCCCCATCCAAAGGGAGCGGAACTTGAACGTCGAATTACTTCAGCCATCAATAATCTTGGCATGGGCGCTCAGGGGCTTAGGGGGAATCAGGCAGTAATGGGTGTGCACATTGAATCGTCCGCAAGGCACACGGCCACAATCGCATGTGCTGTGAGTGTATCGTGCTATGTCCACAGGCGGGGAATCATCAGAATAAAGAGCGATCTTTCCCATGAATTGCCAACTTACCGGGGGCGGTATGAATAAGACGATTAATCTTCCTGTAAGTGATGAAGAAATACGCTGCATGCATGCAGGAGACATTTTCTACCTTTCAGGTATTCTGGTTACGGGAAGGGATCAGGTTTACCGCAGGATGGTTGATGAAGGGCTTTCACTTCCGGTGGATTTAAAAGGAATGGCTATTTATCATGCAGGGCCGATTGTAAAAAAAAGAAACTCGGAATGGGAGGTAATTTCCATAGGGCCGACTTCATCCATGCGGATGGAAAAGTGGGCGGCTGATTTTATCGAAAAAACAGGGGTAAAAGTGATGATCGGCAAGGGCGGAATGGGCGAAAAAACCACCGCCGCCTGCCGCGAATTTGGGGCGATTCATTGTGTTTATCCGGGAGGATGCGCGGTGCTTGGCGCAGGGCAAATTGAAAAAGTCGAAGGGGTTTATCTGTATGAATTTGGGATGGCAGAATGTGCATGGGTAATGAAATCCTGCAAGTTTGGACCCCTAATTGTCAGTATCGACACGCATGGCAGAAATATATTTGCAGAAAATTCCCAACATTACCGCACAAATATAAAGGTACATACCGAAAATACACATACTACTTAAGGTTGAGTAAAACTTAAACATGGACGAAAGAGTTGTCCGAAGAAGTTTCTAACTTTTCGGACATCCTCTTTTTTATGCTTTATCCTTTTCACCCGGCTTGAATATTTTTGTAATCAGCATGGTCAGAAGCATTATAAATATGCAAACTGCAAAAAGCCCGACCATACCCTTCCACATAATATCCAAAGATGCAAGTAAATCTTCCATTCTAAAATTAAACATATTATCCTCGCTTTTATAGATATTGCATGACAAGGCTTAAAACTAAGCCGCTTGCTGCAACCGATGCAATCTGTCCTGAAACATTTGCGCTTACCGCATGCATCAAAAGAATATTCTCAGGGTCTTCCTTAAGAGCCATTTTCTGAACAACTCTTGCGGACATTGGAAATGCGGAAATCCCCGTTGCGCCAATCATCGGGTTTATTTTTTTCTTTAAAAATAAATTCAAAAGTTTGCCGAAAATTACGCCGCCTGCTGTGTTAACAATAAAGGCAAAAAGCCCTAAAAGCAATATTTTTATTGTATCAATTGTGATGAACTTATCAGCCTGCAATGTAAATGCAATGGTAATGCCAAGCAGGAGTGTAATTAAATTTGCAAGGGTTTTTTGAGCGGTTTCGGAAAGGGAATTTAATACAGTACATTCCCGTATAAGATTGCCAAACATTAAAAAGCCGATAAGTGCAACTGCCGCAGGAGATATTATACCAACTACAACTGTTACAATTATGGGAAAAATAATTTTTACAGCTCTGGGAATTTCCTTGTCCTGTACCGGCGCCATGCGGATCATCCGTTCTTTTTTGGTTGTAAGCAGCCTGATTGTAAACGGCTGGATAATCGGAACAAGAGCCATATATGAAAAAGCCGTTACAAGTATCGGCCCGACATAGTTTGAACGCATCATCTGAGCTACAAGAATCGTGGTCGGCCCGTCTGCCGCACCGATAATGCCGATTGCAGCGGCGTCATTCAAACTAAATCCAAGAAGGACAGAAAGCGTAATGGCGGCAAAAATCCCAAAATGCGCCGCGGCCCCGAATAGAAAGAAAACAGGCCTTGATAAAAGCGGCGAAAAATCGATCATCGCTCCTATGCCGATAAAGAGCAGCAGAGGCAGAATTTCCGCCGCTTCTATTCCTGTCGAATAAAGCCATTGGATTGGTCCTGTAACTTCCCCAATCCCCGGCAAAACCTGATTTATGACGCCGCTTAAGGGCAGGTTAACAAGAATTGCCCCAAAACCCATCGGCAAAAGCAATGCGGGTTCGTATTCCTTTTTTATTGCAAGGAAAATAAGAATAATGCCAACTGCATACATTACCACGTGTTTCAGGGTAATATATGCAAGGTTTTCTATTAAAAATTCCATGATATGCTCCTTTAATTGTTATAATATATAATAATAAAATAGTATACATTGTCAAGATTATATAATTGTATTTGCAATGGTAGACAAAAGAGCTGATAAATGCGTAATATTGTTCATTCAGTGTTACCGTAGCGGGAGAAACCAAATGAACATTATTAATGCCATTATTCTGGGAATAGTACAGGGGCTTACGGAATTTTTACCTGTAAGCAGCAGCGGACATCTTGTTCTTTTACAGAAAATTTTCGGGATAACAGAGCCTGCTCTGTTTTTTGGCACAATGCTGCATGTGGGAACTTTATCCGCAGTTATTGTTGTTTTATGGAAGGATATTTGGGCAATTTTAAAACGGTTAATTCAACCGCTTACCGGCTACTTAATCATGGCAACAATCCCTGCTGTGATTGCGGCGCTTTTTTTTGGCGATATTATAGATCATGCTTATGAATCAGGGCAATTTTTGGGGTTTTCTTTTCTACTTACAACAGCTTTGTTGATTACTGCAGAATTTTTATCCAGGCGAAATGAAAAAAAACTCAAGAACAGTAAAGATATGAATCTGCCGGATGCGCTGATAATCGGCATCCTGCAGGCTGTTGCAATTTTACCGGGCGTCTCGCGTTCCGGCGCGACTATATCCGGCGCGCTCTCCCGTAAACTGGATCGGGATTTTGCCGCGCGTTTTTCGTTCCTGCTGTGTATTCCCGCAATACTTGGCGCTGTGGTATTGCAGACAAGAGATTTGATTGCGGACGGCGGTGCGGCTGCAGGCGAAAGTATTGGCGCAGCGGCAATCGTTGCAGGAACGTTAAGCGCCGCTATCACAGGTTTTTTTGCAGTAAGGTTTATGCTAAAACTGATTAGGGAAAAATCGCTTTATGGTTTTGCAGTTTATACAGGCATACTCGGCGTTTTTGTGCTTATAGATCAATTTATAACGCACATTGTTTTTTAATTTAGGGATTCTTCGCAGAGACCGTAACCTTCGTCTTCAAGGTTTCCTGCAGGTTCAACATGAACCATGATGTCGTAAATATTTTCTACACGTTCTTTTATTGCACATTCAACTTTCTTCGCAATTGTATGCGCCTCTGTAATTGTTTTATGCGGCGGAACTTCTATGTCAATATCAATATCCCACAGCCCTGCAACACGGCGCATACGCACACGGTGGGGGTGCCCTGCTTCTTCAACTGAATTAACCGCGTCAAATACAATCCGGTAATAAACTTTATGCGAGCCGCCATCCATCAATTCTGTATTTGCTTCCATAAATATACCGAGCGCAGATTTTATCACCCAAAAACCTACAAGCAAGGCAGCCCATGAATCTATAAGCCCGTAACTGAAAATCATGGAAAATCCGAGCCCTGCAAGTACGCCTGCCGAAAGTAAAACATCCGCAGACATGTTTTTTGCATTCGCCTTCAGCATGGGCGAGTCGGCTTTTTTCCCGAACATGAACTGCGACCATGCAAGCAGAAGTTTTCCCGCTATCGAAATAATCGTTACAATAAGAGCGGATAATGAGGGCACTTCCTTTTCCGCGCCAAATAAAATATCTCTCCCGGAACTAAGGATAAGCTGGGCGCCTGCAAAAAAAAGCATGCAGGAAAGAAGATATGTCGCTACAGTTTCCGCTCTGCCGTGCCCCCATGGGTGATTTTCATCCGCCGGTCTTGATATAATGCGGGCCACAAACAAAGACATACCTGCAATAGCTACATCCACAGAAGAATCAATACCGTCGCCAAGGACTGCAAGGCTGCCTGAAAAAATTCCTGCCCCGATTTTTAACACAGCAAGAATGATATTTCCAAAAAGGGCTGTAAGCGAGGCTATTTTGATGATTTTTGCTTTTTTCAAGGTTGCATCTTCAATTTTTAATTCCATTAACTTTTTCCCAGATATTTGCCAAGAACATCAATAACCTTTTCAATATCAATCGGTTTGCCAAGGTGGCCGTCCATGCCGGCAGCAATGCACTTGTCAACATCGTCTTTAAAGACGTTAGCTGTCATTGCAATAATGGGAATATGAAAATGTAAATTTTCATTTTTGGCATTTTGCTCAGCTTCAAAGGCGCGAATGAGCCGCGTAGCTTCCAGCCCGTCCATTTTTGGCATGTGTATGTCCATGAAGATAATGTCGTATTTATCATGGGCGGCTTCTATAGTTTCCAGCGCTTCTTTGCCATTTTCGACACAATCAATAACAAGAGCGGTATTCTCCAAAAGTGCAATGAATATTTCCCGGTTAATTTCTATATCTTCTGCAAGCAGTATTCTCTTACCGGTAAACATAATGTCTTTATGTTCATCTTCATCAATGGCAGATACACCCAGACATTCGTTTATACAGTCAATGATCATGGAAGAAAAAAGCGGTTTCAGCAAATGTTTATCCACGCCGACGCGCATTGCTTCTTCTCTGATTTGTTCCCAGTCCATCGCGGTAATCATAATAACAACAGACTGCCTGCCGTCTACGCGGGATTTAATTTTTTTTGTAAGCTCAATCCCGTCCATACCGGGCATACGCCAGTCGACAAAATAAACATCGTATTCGCCGTTTTCTTCTATCATTCTGCAGGCTTCAAAACCGTCAAACGCTACATCGCATTTTATGTCAAGGCTGTTGAATATATCTATAAACTGATGATGTATTTCTACCATGTCATCTACAGCCAATATCCGTATATTTCTCCAATTTACATTTGGAGAAAGCAGCGAACGCGGGTTTTTTGTACCGCGTTTCGCTTTTATTGTAAATATAAATTTTGCTCCCTTGCCAAGTTTGGACTCAAGCCAAATCCTGCCGTTCATAAGCTCTACAATATTTTTTGAAATAACAAGCCCAAGTCCTGTGCCTCCGTATTCACGGCTAATCCCGCTTTCAGCCTGCTCAAACATTCCAAATAACTTATCATGCTGCTGCGGATCTATGCCTATCCCGCTGTCAATTACCTCAATACGAAGTTCACAATCTTCATCTGTTTCACCTAACAAAGATGCATTAAGCTGAATATGACCGCCTTCGGGGGTAAATTTTATGGCGTTTGAAAGTAAATTTGTTATAACCTGCGCAAGACGGTGATCGTCTCCAATAAGGAAATTCGGTATATTACCGTCAATGTTAGTGGAAAATTTCTGCCGTTTTTCATCCACCCGGAAATTGGCGAATGTCGCTACCTTTTGCAGCATTCTTTCAAAATTAAATTCAACGGGCGTAAGTTCAAGTTTATTCGCCTCGATTTTTGCCATATCAAGTACATCGTTAATCACGCTGAGCAGATGGGATGATGCATCTCCAATTTTGCTTAAGGCATGGTCTTTCTCTTTTAAATTATTTGTTCTCTTTGCTATGGTCGTCATGCCGATGATTGCATTCATCGGGGTGCGCATTTCATGGCTCATTGCAGAAAGGAAATCGCCCTTTGCCTTGCTTGCAGCCTTGGCCTGTTCAAGCGCCGCTCCCAGTTGTACAGAGGTATCTTTAATTTTTTGAACCATGTCGTTACGAAGCAAAGCGCTCACAAAAAACATGCAGCAGGAATTTAAAATACCGACTTCTTCCTCTGAAAATTCCCGGTACTTGCTGTAATCATCAATACAGCACATGCCCCAAAGCCGGTTTTCAAAAAATACCGGTATAACCAACAGGGATTTAATTCCAAAAGGATTTATAAAGTCCTGATCTTCCGGCGATAAGTTGAAAATAGATCCTTTAATACACTCTCCGCTTGAAAGTCTGTTTTCCCAGTCAGGCGTGCTGCTATATGGAAAGCTCTGTAAAACCGGAGCTGACCCATTATGATGGGCTTTTTCGTTGAACCAGCAATGTTTGATGACGGCATAAAGCTCTCCGTTAATCATTTCATTTTGCCAGATTTCAACACAATCCACATCTACGCCGCTTCCGATAATTTCCATACTTTCAAGAAGCGAGTCATTGAATGTTTCACCGTCGTTTGCCGTAAGCAGTACGCTTGCCGCACTATTCACAGCGTTTAATAGATTATCACGGTAATAAATGCTCTGCATCATTTTTTCATGTTCGCGCAGGTCGCGGGTATATCCTGCAACGACATAATTATCTTCATAATCAACCCTGACGCAAATAACTTCTGCAGGCATAAATGTTCCGTCAAGCATTTTATATGTCCAGTTAAATGAACAGCTTCCTTCTTCAAATGCTTGTTTTAAATACATGGCTATCTTGACATCGGAACGCATGCCATCGCTTTGGTATTCAGGATAAAGTTCAATATACCTTTCTAAATATTCCTGTTTATCTTTAAAACCAAAAAGCCTGATCGCCTCCTCGTTACAATCTATTTTTTTATAACCGGCGTCGAATAACTGGCAGGCAAGCGGGGTTGTATCCAGCAGAATTTTTGCACGTTCGTTAACTTTATTTATTTCCTGCTCCATTTCATGACGGATTACTGCATTTGAACATAAAAATGCCGCAGAACGCATAACCTCTGCGGAATCATCATTAAATTGCCGTTCATTACAGCGATCCTCGAACATCGCAAATCCCCAAAAAATATCATCGGAAAATACCGGCACAATAAATACAGATACAGAACCTGCGGCTTTCATTGTGGCAGCTTCTTCGGCAGGCATTAATCCTGCCGGTCCGTTTATTACATTGCCGCTTCTTAAAATACGTTCCCAGTTAGGTGCAAATTCCGCGTATATTCCATTGGAATATGGATCGGTTGTAAGCGAAGCTCCGCCCGAAACCCTGTCCCAGCGATAAACCTGCTTTGCATGCAAGCCGTCCGGCATCATGTAATTACGAAAAAAAGAAAATCTGTCAATATCAAACAAATCAATAATTTGCCTTATACCTGACGACATTACTTCATCAAATGATTTAATGGTTTGAGAAAGAAGCATAATGGCTGTTTTGTTAAGCGCTTCCATCATATCTTCGCGGCTTTTAAGTTTTTCTGTTGATTGTTTTATATCTGTTATGTTAATGCAATGCTGAATGTGGACTTTTCTTCCGTCAGGCCAATCAACATACTGATCGCTTTTTTGGTAGAATTGATTTGTTATGCTGTTGTGATCTTCCCAGACAATCACCTTTTCAGGCTCAACATCAAGCAGGCGGCTTGGGCAAAAAGAGCATCTTTCGGTCATATCCTTTTGTAAAACCGTATAACAGGGTTTACCGATAACGTTGTCATCAAGCATGAAGTGCCGCTTCATCATATCATTGATAAATATGATTTCGTCAGTTTTTGAATCGGTTACATAAATCATTACAGCCGATTTATTCAATATGCTTGTCATAATATCAAGCGAAGCCTGAAGGGTCAGGCTTTGCTTTGCAATGACTTTTCTGTCTTTGGCTATTTTTATTAATAAAATTGATATAAGCAAAAGTACCACAAGGAGTATGGCTATGAATATTGTCATATAAGCGGAATCATCATAATTGTAAGCGGCTCCCGCCGAGACGACACCAATAACAACGATACCGCAAACCACAGTTACCAGAAGCGCCATTAATACTATTTGTTTTATTTTCATATTTATATTACTTTTTTACCCCATAAACATTATTTCCCTTGCTATATGCCTATACTCATTTATACCATAAAAAAGCTAAGATGTCGATTGATTGGATAGAAAAAATTCAGCCTTATTTGCCACCTCGGAGAATTGAACTCCAGACACGCAGATTTTCAGCACCGAAAATCCCAGATGACATCGAATTATTAAGTATTATATTGCCTTATATTGCCCCAAATGTCAAGTAATTTTAACTTAATTGTTGTATTTTGACATATCTAAACTTATGTAGAAGTATATCGTTATGCCAGTTTATGTGCCAGTTTATATGCCAGTTAAGAAAGACCGCCTATCGGCGGTTCGGGCTTCGCCCGAAAAGAAAAGAGAAGTTTTCTCGCTATAACCCTCCGCTCCCCGCACCACCCATTTTTCGTACTCCGAAAGCCAACCGAACTATGACCCGCCCACCCGGTGCGGGGAGCGGAGGGCAGTTACTCCCTTTTCGCTGCAAATTAAAAAGGTCAAAATTGCTACATTCCGCTTCGCTCCACTACGCAATTTTCCCAAATCATTAACGCCGCCCTTTTTACGCTGCAATCCTCACAAAAGGAAAAACCCAAAAGCCGCCCGGCGTCCTGCCGGTCGGCACAGGGGCAAAGGCGGCTAATCCTCACGCCGCCTCCGCCCCTGCATAAAAACAAAAAGGGGAAACCGAAAAGCAGCGTAAAAACCCCGGCACCCCACCCCTCGCAAACCGTTACATTTACCCGCAATCAAAAGCACCGTGGGGCTAACCGTCTTACATCATGCGAAGCGTAGT
>Ga0099364_10010823_pt1 | contig 12509 bp, 11 predicted proteins | sample TergutTh196P3_FD_73070 | JGI IMG/M metagenome (GOLD analysis project Ga0099364, IMG submission 73070) | Microcerotermes parvus P3 segment gut microbial communities from Pointe-Noire, Republic of the Congo - Th196 P3 | ecosystem: Host-associated > Arthropoda: Insects > Digestive system > Gut ... | reverse complement strand
CTATGTTTCAGGAAACTGACCGTAGGTTCAGGGAGACAGATCTAAAATTTAAGGAGACTGAACGGGTTGTAAAGGAAACAAGCCGAATTATCGGTGATTTGGGCAACCGCTTCGGCGAACTGGCTGAACATTTGGTTGCCCCCAACATCGAGGAAAAATTCAACGCGCTGGGTTTTATGTTTACCAGAACTTCACCGAATGTCAAAATAAAAGAACTTACCGACCCGCAGGCTTCTACCGAAGTTGATCTCCTGCTGGAAAACGGCGAAATTGCGATAGCCGTAGAAGTTAAAGCAAAGCCAAACCAAAATGATGTGAACGATCATGTCATTCGGATGGAAAAACTGCGCCGCTATGCCGACAACAGGCAAGACAACCGCCGCTATCAGGGGGCTATTGCAGGCGCTGTACTCAGTGATTCTATCCGCTCTTATATTTTAGAAAAAGGATTTTACCTTATAGAACAGACCGGTGATACGGTAAAAATAACCCTCCCCGATGGTTTCAAAGCCCGTGAATGGTAAAACAGGGAAATGGGAGCGCGGTGGCTACTTTCTAATCCCTACTAATCCCTAATTTCCCAAACCAACCCTCCTGCTTCCTAATTTCCATTGGTAACACCCCGGTGACAGACCCATCCAATCATTATTTTGCAAGATGCTAAATGCCAGCAAGTTCTTTAACTACCAGTTCGTGAATGAGTTGTACAGGGCTTTTATTTACTGCTTTTGCCTTGGTCATGAGGTAATTAACCACCAAATTGGAAAAACCCAAATGGTACAATTCCCGCTGACTCAAGTAGCCTGTTCCATTTGGTCCAAGCCTGGGGACAGTACGAGTAAGCTCTTCATCAAGAGCATCGTATTCTTCATTTGTCATGTCTGTATAATTCATTTTTTTCTCCTAGCTTAATTGCTCAAGCGTGCTGTCACGGCAGCCCATTGCGTGAAATATCTTGACGATGTCATCTCCAATGGGATTGTAAAAAAATTCAATCGGATTACCCGCCCAATTGAATCCAACAAAGCCGAATTTATAAGTATAATCCCTCAACTGACCATCATAAACTCTTGTCTCATAGGCGTTTCGGACATCTTCCTCAGTAACACCATGTTTGAATGCTTAAGGAACAAAAACAAATTCAGGCTCCATAGGGTAAATGTAGCATGAAAAGATGGAAAAGGTACGGAGAGCGAGGTGACGTTGCGTAAGGGTTGGCGGATTTTTGCAATACATAGTATAATAAACCATGAACGAAGACATTCGCTGGAAACAGCGGTTTCAGAACTATAAAAAGGCTCTTGTTACCATGAAAAATGCGGCAGAGCTTGCTTCTTCACGGGAACTTACTGACCTTGAAAAACAGGGGGTAATACAGGGTTTTGAGTTTACCTTTGAACTGGCATGGAATGTAATGAAAGATTACCTTGAAGAAAAGGGAATAACCGGAATAATTGGCAGCAAGGATACCGTTAGACATGCGTTTAATAAGGGTTTAATTGAAGACGGGCAAATTTGGATGGACATGATCGAAAGCCGAAATATTTCCTCTCATTCTTATGATGAAGAAATTGCGGAAAAATTACGGCAGAAAATAATCGAAATATTTTATGATCAGATGACTGCTTTTACCAATAAAATGAATGAGTTGGATAATTAGATGCAATACGGATTGCCAGACAGAACCCTCAATACCTTAAACTCAATTTTTTGTAAATATCCTGAAATTAAACAGGTAATTCTCTACGGCAGTCGTGCAAAGGGAAATTATCGTAACGGTTCTGACATAGATTTAACCATAAAAATCCAAGATAATTTTTCTTTTACCAATCTGCTTCGTATTTCCGGCGATCTAGACGATTCAGATATACCCTATTTTGTAGACGTATCAATATATGACAAACTTTCAAACCCCGATTTAAAAGCCCATATTGACAGAGTAGGAAAGGTTTTGTATACGCAATAAACGCGTGGTAGTTGATTTTAACCGCTTCAAACGAGGCGGTTGTTATTACCAAATTGTAGGCACTCCGTCCACATACCGCCAAAAGTTGCCCGCCGTTGTGGGCTGGGTTTCGCTGTAATAATAGCGGGTTGCGGATGTGAGTGCGGTGTTGCCGTAGGTGCCTACAATGAACAGTGAACAATGCCATTGTGTGAGGGCTTGGGGCGTTGCTTTTGGGCTGCTGGTGTTGTTTAATAGTAAGAGATGACTGACACCGTTTCATTTGGCTGAACAGATGGTGGAACAAGTTATGGAACCGACACGGTTAACAGCAAAAAAAGTGTGACGATTGAGGAGATACAGTTTCCCTAATCACCAATTAAAACAAAAACAGTGATGATATCGTCGGTATTTTTCCTAATCCCATTGGCGGCGGTCACGGCATTGCGTCGTATGGTCCTGTTACGATACACACCGGCGCGCGCTTCGGTCCCATTAAAGGCGGCAATGCTTCGGTGGTATTGGAATGTTAGCGGCGGCACAGGTGCAATGCCGGGCGTTCCGGTGCAGGATAATATTAGCTTTTGATTAGGGCAGTGCGTAGGTAGACAGCGATCCGTACACCTTGTGCTGGTCATGGGGGCAAAAAAACCTGCATTCGACAAGATGTATCAATCCATTCCCGCAAGATTAACCACAACAGCAACAGCTTTTTCCATGGATTCCAGAGGGATAAATTCATGGAGACCGTGGAAATTATAACCGCCGGTGAAAATATTGGGTGTGGGAAGACCCATCTCCGATAGCCAGGAGCCGTCTGTACCGCCCCGTGTGGGGATAATAATAGGTTCAACACCTGCCTTGTGATAGGCGTTTACGGCATATTCAACAATCCAGGGGGCTATCATTTCTCTCATGTTGGAATACTGATCTCTTAAATTCAGTTTTACCGTGTTTTCGCCGTATCTTTGGTTGAAAGTGTCTACCAGATTTATAACGAGGTTTTTACGGTGCTGTAAATCATCGGTATCAAATGTGCGGATTAACATATCCATTGTGGTTCTCGCTACACCGCCCTGGATATCCTGGATAAAGAAAAATCCATCGTAGCCGTCTGTGTTTTCCGGTCTCTCATCTGCCGGCAAAGACAATGCCAACTCCATTGCGATAAGCGCGGAATTTACCATGATGTCCTTTGCATGACCGGGATGTACATTGAAGCCTGTTATTTCAAAATGTGCAAATGCCGCATTAAAATTTTCAAAGCTCAACTCTCCCAAAAAACCGCCGTCTACGGTAAACGCAAAATCTGCGTTAAAAGCTTCTATATCGAAAAAGTCCATTCCCAGTCCAATTTCTTCATCCGGGGTAAATGCTATATGTATTTCCCTGCGTGGAATCTCCGGGTTTCTGATTAAATATTCCATGGCGGTCATGATTATCGCGATTCCCGCTTTGTCATCCGCGCCCAAAAGAGTGTCGCCGCTTGCGGTAATGATTGTCTGCCCGATGTAATTGTTTAAAGCCGGGAATTGGGATGGAGATAGTACCGTTCCGTGCCCCAACACCAAATCCCCTCCATCGTAGTTTGCAAACACTTGGGGAACAACGCCTGCACCGGGAGCGTCCGGAGCGGTGTCCATGTGGGAAATAAAACCGACAACGGGCAGATCGTTATCAATGTTTGCCGGAAGGATGGCGGTAACAATACCATATCTATCGAGTGCAACATTAGTTAGACCGATTCTTTTACATTCTTCAGCAAGCAGCCGGGCAAACTCAATCTCCTTGCTTACACTTGGCGATATTTCCGCATCCGGATCGGATTGCGTGTCAATAGCAACATAACGCAAAAATCTTTCCTGCAGAGCTGACAGTATTTCAAAATCCCCTTCCGGCTCTGAATAGACTGCGGCGGGGGTACGGTCACATGCGGTGCCTAAAATAAACGCAGCAGTCAGAATAAAAATGATACCTTTTTTCATAATACTTTCTCCTTTCTTAATCTCATCTTACCTAAAAAGGTGAAACATTAAGAAGCCTGAGAATATTGTCTCTGGATACCATTCTTTTGGCTTCTTCACTTAACACATCAAGCAACTGATAGTATTTTGTAATTTCCGGGGGATAAGTCTCCCAATGGCCTACTTTGTCGCTGCCAATCAGAAATCTGTCGGGGTATTTATTAATTAATGCGGCCCATGCGTCAATATTGGGCAGTATGAAATCTTCAAAGACAACCCACGAAATGTCATAATACAGATTCTCGTTTTCAGCGAGCATGGACTCAGTTATCCCGATAAATGCTTCATTGGGTACTGTAATACGGCGGGATATACCAACATGCGCCCATATTATATTCGTATTTCTGTTATGGGCAAGCGCGCTCTGCATTTCTTCAAGATATATAACTTCGGTCATATATACGCCGGTTATGTTATGATGGAGCAGCACCGGTATGCGTAGTTCCGCTGCCAGATCATACACTTCAAGCAAGGCAGGGTGATTGGCTCTGGGCGGCTCGCCGTAAGTAAGCGCCGTCAAGTCATCGTGCCTGCTCATAAGCTCCCCGATGCCGTATATCATCCCCGGATACAAATCCATTATTTGCCGTAAATACGCTGCGGCATTTCTGTCATTGGGATTTATACCGCCGACAAACGGAAAAAATCTTTGTCGTATCTCATCCGGCTGCCTTTCCAGTTCACGCAGTAAGATATAGTCCGTTGCGCTGAAATAATATGCTCGTGAATCGTTGCTCAGATAGTACGCAGGCTCGTTTGGAGCATGCTCATCCCATTGTTTAGCCATTGGCATACCGAATATCACCGCATGTGATACATTAGCCTCGTCCATTTTTTCAACGAGCCTTTCAAACCCGTCTGTTCTCTGGAGAAAATCCAGATAATGCAGATGCGTGTCTATGATTGTATATTCGCTCGATGCACTCCGGGTCGAATTGTCCTGGGTTTGGGTAACTTCTCCGGCAGGCTGCGAAAACACAAATGCAGGACATAGAAACAAACAGATTAATAAAGCTGAAAAAAAATAATGTTTGTGGTTTTTCATGATATATCTCCTTTTCTTTAAAATCACAATTCTTCCAAAACCTTTACCAAATATTCATACACTCTGTTGAACGACGACAAACTCATCCATTCGTCAGGGCTGTGCGCGGCGCGTATATCCGGGCCGATAGATATAAATTCACAGTCCGGCATTTTTTCGGCAAATATGGAACACTCAAGCCCTGCGTGGACAGCTTCAATTATCGGTTCTGTACCGTAGAGGGAGGTGTAAACTTCGGTCATTGTATCGCGCATCGGAGAATCGGGCATGAACGGCCATGCGGGATTTTCGTTATACACAACCGCCTCTGCGCCTATGGAGCCGGCAAGCAATCGTAAACTATCCTGTGTTTGCACCTGTTCCACGACGGAGGAACTACGGGGGAAGTTAAGCATTGTTACGGTGTTTGCGGAAGTAGTGATAACACCCAGATTGTTGGAAGTCTGTACCAGCCCTTCAATGTCGGGACTCATGGACAGCACGCCGTTAGGTGTTCGTTCGATGCAATCCAGCACTCTTTGCAATGAACTTGCGCTTAACACGCCGGAAGCCATATCCGTTTGTTCAAGAGTTATTGAAAGATTACTGTCATTGGGGTAGGCGGATTTGAATGCGGATTCTGCTGCTGCGATAATTGACCGGACTATTTGCTCATTTTGTCCGGCAAAAGATATAACAGCAGTACTCTCACGCGGGATTGCGTTACGCAGTGAGCCGCCGTCAATGCTGCTAACGGCAACACTCGCGCCGCTAGCGCCATCTGCGCGGCCAAGTTCCTGTAACAGCTGTCCCATTAAAACATTTGCGTTGGCAAGCCCTTTGTCGATATCCGACCCCGAATGGCCGCCGGTAAGTCCTTTTACCATCAGTGTATATGAGACAAACCCCTCCGGTAAATTTGAGGTTTCCACCGGGACAGTAATATCAACGTCGGCGCTTGCGGCAGAGCTTACGGTGAAGAAGCCTTCATCTTCGGAATCCAGATTGATAAAACGCCTTCCGTTAAAAAGCGAAACATCAAAGGAAACCGCTCCTGTCATGCCCGATTCTTCGTCAGTGGTTATAAGCGCCTCAATGGGCGGGTGAGAAATATCACTGGAAGCCAGTACCGCCATGATATACGCAATCCCCGCCGCATTATCCGCGCCAAGGGTTGTACCGTCAGCAGTAACCCGGTCGCCCTGCACTATCAGTTTGAGCGGGTCAGTGAGAAAATTATGGGGAGAACTTGCGTTTTTCTCGCCGACCATGTCCATATGAGCCTGCAAAATAACCGGCGGCTCATGCTCGCGCCCCGCTGTGCCGTTTTTTCTTATAAACACATTCAGCGCATCATCCTGAAGAACCTCAAGACCGAGGCTTCTGCCAAAGCCCGCAAGGTAATCGCTGATTGCCTGTTCATTGCCGGAAGTACGCGGGATGTGCGATACCGCCTCAAAAAACTCAAACGGCATCATAGTCAGAAAATTTTTTTCATTATCACCCCGACAGCCGCCTGCCATTATAGCGGCAACAGCAAGAATACATACTGTTTTTTTCATGGTTTTTCTCCTTATATAGTCATGTCGTCGGCCTGTTCAACCTCGCAGGCAAACTTTTTCCGCGATTAAACCTATCTGCGCTGATAAGTAATACTAACTCCTGTTCCTGTAATTGGCCAATGAGGCAGGTATACCCTAACTGCGGGGCATCCCAGCGGGCTTCTTCCAAATCAAAACCCAGTTGGGCAAATGGAATGGTGTCCTTCTTAACGGTGAATACAACCGAATACTCCATGGGACGGTCAAGATACAGGGCGACTGCTTCAACGAGAAGCTGCGCTCCGCTTCTGCGCGACATAATACTCCGGTATTCTTCAAAGGAAAGCGGACCGATATGAATCTCGAACTTCCCGGTGATACTCATATACGTACTGCCAATCTGCAGATCAAACCCCAGTGTCGTGTTTTTATCGCCTAACACAGAGCGACATTCACGGGGAATACTCCGGGACGAAGGAATAAAGTCCTTAACATGCAGATTAAACCCAAAAAGGCGGCACAGCATATCCTCAAGGTTACTGCGGTTCTTTGCCAGAAACGCCAATTGCCGGGCCGACTTGAGAATAAGTTGGTCCTGTTTCGCCTGAAAACCACGAGAGTTTCCTTTTGCAGAGTCCATGGGAGAAAATCCAGCGAGGCTTTTTATAATAAACGACAATGGATCGTCATCGCGGCGGTCAAAACTCATGGCTTGCTGATTGGCAGCAAAGGCCCGGTAATAGAATGTTGTAAACCGGTGATGGATGATATCGAGAAAACGCCGCCAGGTATTATCAAAATGATTGTGGGAACGGCGAAAAACGTAGTTGGTAAATTCCAGTGGCATGGGGCCGTTCACCCCCAAAAGGCCAAAAAAGTACAGAATGATTGTCGCGTCCACTCCCGCGGCTTTACCGCCCTCAATTATTTCGGCAATGTCGGTGGGGGGGAAATGGAGGAAGGGTACCTGTCCAAAGCGGACATTTTCATCCCGGGGGTTTTTCCCTTTTCCCAGCCGGGGTTTAGAGGAATTGGCATTTTCCATGGAGCGGACAAATGCCCAAAAATCCGGGGCACTGGTACCGCTGCGAAGCCGCTGGGCGGCTTTTTTCACCGATCTTCCGGGGTTTTCCATACCGCGATAACTCCCGATTGCAGGGTGCTGAATTCCAGTTCCACAATTGTGTTCAGTGGAGTGAGTGAAAGCAACAGTTCGGCAAGCACTCTGGCAAAGATGTAGAACCCCATACCGGCAAAAACATCTTCATCAAATACGAGCTTCAGCCGCCAGCCCCACTCATAAAATACCACTCCATTGCGCACAAAGCGAAATGTATCGCTCGTGCCGGAAAGAGCGCTTATACCTGCCATTATACGTTCCATTTCCTCCGGCGGCCGCAGGGGATAGGCACGCAGAATATTCCGTAACAGTTCCAGCGGCCGTGCCCCTTCCTGACAGAGCATGGCGGAAAGGTTCATCACAACGTGGCTCAGACGCGCAAAATCCTCTTGATCTCCCCGTTCTGCCAGCGGATACCCCGGCCGGGTGGGAAGGGTTACAAATGCTGCCCGGGATGCAACGGAAGATGGGGAACTCAAGGGGACAGCGCCGGTGATAAGCAGGGGCAAGTCGCGGTTCGTCACCAGCAAATCTGCCGCAAACTGCCAGGCATCGTGCCGGGATTCGGACAAAGGGGAAAATGACACAAAAACCTCGGTTCCGTCATAACTTGAACGGGCGATGGAACGGCGTTCAACCAGTTTCCTGCGGCGCTTCATACTGAAAAAAACCGGGTTCTTGTGGTCCGCCGATATATCTCCATCGTAAAAGTTCAAGGCTTGCATAATAAGTTCATTGCGTTCATTGTAAAAATCAATTTTTTTAACTGCCACTACTTCATAGTCCCGCATGGCTGTCCGGTTGGGAACAATATGAAACTCGTAGGGAGCGGCCGCTGTGTCTTCTTCAAGGGAGATTCGGTTGGAACGATGGGAAAACATGTTGAGCACGGGAATGCAATTTACCCGAACCGAAGAAGCTTTAACCACTGCCGTTAAGGATTGTTCGCGGCGCTTAAAGGCAAAAACCAGTTCATCTGTTGCCGATCCTGCCAGACCGGCACCCAGCCCCTGAATGGAAATAAATTTAGAAAAATCAGGATAATTAAGGTAATTGCGCAAAATCCGTAAGCCCCGAACGCCGGGTTTTACATTCTGGGAATAGGGGATTTCTGCTCCCGGCGTGGAAATAACACACCTTACCCCTTCCACAGGCAGGAATTTTCCGCCGCTCCCGGCATATACCCCCACAAGTTCCTGAGCCATAAGACGCATCAGGAGGGAGGAGTCCGCCTCGGAAAGAGCCAGATATATCCACATATCTTTGGTTAATACGGAAGCGGCGGAAAAATGTAACCGTAATGCCGACTCTGCCTGAGGGTTTTTAATCCCAATACTTGCCACATCGCGGTTAATATATTCGGCCTCGCTGAAAATAAAGGGAACTACCGGCACCGTTGCGGCACAGGAAAAACGGCAGGGAGTATTTATAGTAGGGATATTTGCATCAAAAATGGTGCCGACTTCTATTACTGCCTTTTTCGCAGCTTGTTCATCCATTGCATTGGGCATTACTTCCAGCACTGCTCCTGAGGGGATGGGGTACAGGGAATCAGGGGCTACGGAGTTGAGAACAGCTTCCAGAAAGGGGTAATAGCCCTCATCGAGTTTTTTTTCAACACGAGCGGCAAGAAAAGCAGTCCCTTCAAGAAGCCGTTCAATGTACGGGTCCTGGCAGTCAATTTCGGAAAGCAAAAGACGGCGGGCTATTTTGGGAAAATCGGCGGCAAATTCACCGCTGAGGCGGCGGAGGTAACTTAAATTATCACGATAGTAGTCCAGCAGATCCATAATTATCCTGTATCCAGGCGCAAATCAACATTTCCCGATTCAAGGTTCAGCCGGGAAATGAAGGCAATTTCTTCATTAACTTCTTTAACTTTTATATTCCCGCTGATTTTGAATTCCAGGGAAGTAAAATCTCTTTTCTCGGTATCCTGGAACTCAACAACAATAGAAGCAGGATCCAGCCTTGGCTCAAATAGTTGTATCTGCCGATAGATATGTTTTTTCAAGGCTTCACGAGATGCGGTAGAACTTTGCTTTCCGCAAAAATCGGAAATGCCGAAACCCAGCACCGACTCTTCAAGTTCTTCGTAACCCCTGAGATCTTCCAAGGATGCGTGGGAACGGGAGTTGAACAACATATCAATGTTGTCAAAAACATCTTCCCGCAGTTGTTTCACAGTAATAAGAGCCCCTAACCCTTCCGATTGCTCGGAAGGGTCATAATCCGTCAACCTTTTGAGGGTAAACGGTTTATACAGGACATCTTCTTTTGCTGTCCTGTCGCTGTGCGCTACAGGAGCAGGCATCTTAGCTGTTAGTCACCTGATTCCATTTTGTCTCGATGGCACCGTCTTTCGTGCCGTCGGGCTTAATGGGAGTTACTTTAACAATGATTTCAGCCGCTACCAGTTCAACTTCTTCAACAGGCTGTTGGGAAGCAGGATCATCTGGTTGGGGATTTACGGTCTTTACCTCGGCGCGGGCTACCCGAACGCTGTTCAGGGTCAGCTCATACACCGGGGTCTGAGCGCCGCCCAATACTCGGCAGTACTCAAACTTTGCGGTTTTGATCACTTCGCCTTTCATGCAGGAAAGCTGCAGTTTGGGAGACGCTTTGTCAACCGAATGGGTAAAAGTAAAGGGAAGATACTGCCCCCGACCCTGTACATCCGATGAAGCCTGAACATTAATATTCTGCAAGCATCCGTGAGAGAAACTTAATAAATCAAGCCATTTTTCATGCTTCGCATCCGAAGCTTGTCCTTCAATTCCGTCGATCTGTAAAAAATACACACTTGCCATAGTAAAACCTCCTGGTTTTTATTACCCCAGCATACACCAGGGTTAGTTGATTATCCCGCGCTGGGAACCTTGGTAACCAGACGCAGAGAAGCGGTAAGGCCTTCAAGCTGGTAGTGGGGCCGCAGGTAGAAGCGGGCGTTGTAGTAGCCCGGCTTGCCTTCCACCTCTTCCACTTCCACCTTGGCTTCCGCCAAAGGATACTTTGCCTTTACTTCCTCGGAAGCATTGGGATCCCCTGTAACATATTTGGAAATCCAGTCCCCAAGGAAACGCTCCATGTCCACCCGCTCTTTAAAGGATCCTATCTTGTCACGAACTATACATTTAAGGAAGTGGGAAAAACGGCTGGCTGCAAATATGTAAGGAAGGCGCGCCGAAAGACTTGCGTTTGCAGTAGCATCGGGAGAATCGTACACGGCGGGGTTGTTCATGGTCTGGCCGCCAAGAAAGACCGCATAGTCGGTGTTCTTCCAGTGAATCAGGGGGAGAAAGCCGTTTTTGGAAAGCTCCGCTTCACGCCGGTCGGTGATGGCAATTTCCGTAGGGCATTTCATAGCTAGGCCGCCGTCTTCCGAGGGGAAGGTGTGGGTGGGCAGACCCTGAACTGCTCCGCCCGATTCCACACCACGGATATTGGCGCACCAGCCGTAATTCGAGAAAGATCGGGTGATGTTTGCGCCCATAGCGTAAGCCGCGTTCATCCAGTTGTATTTCTCGCTGTCTCCGGCGCCCGTATCTTCTTCAAAATCGAACTCTTCTACAGGGTTGCTCTTTGCTCCGTAAGGCGTGCGGCTAAGGACACGGGGCATTGTTAAAGCCACATAACGCGAGTCATCGGAATCCCTAAAACCCCGCCAGCTCATATATTCGGGGGTGGAGAAAATTTTTCCAATGTCTCTGGGATTGGCCAGCTCTTGCCAGGAGGAAAGATTCAGAACCGATGGATCCGCCGCAGAGATAAAGGGCATATGGGCTGCCGATGCTATCTGAGCCATGCCCTTGAGAATTTCCACATCCTGAGTGGTATGGTTAAAGTAGTAGTCTCCAATCATGGCGCCAAAGGGTTCGCCGCCTGCGGTACCGTATTCATCCTCGTAAAAACGCTTAAAGAGAGGGCTTTGATCCCAGGAGCTACCCTTGAAACGCTTGAGGGTCTTGCTAACATCGTTTTTTGATATATTGAGAACCCTGATTTTCAGGGTATCGCTGGTTTGGGTATTGCTCACGAGGTAGTCCAGTCCCCGCCATGCACCTTCGAGCTTGGAAAAATCGGCATGGTGCAAGATCAGGTTGACCTGTTCCGAAAGCTTCTTGTCCAGCTCGGCGATGATCCCCTCAATGCTTTTTATGGCGTCATTGGAAACCAGGGCAACATTGTCCAGAGCCTGATTCACCAGGGTCTTAACCGCTCCCTGTACAGCATTCTGGGCCTCATCGGACTGGGCCTTGAATTCCTGCTGTACCAGCATTTCAAAGTCGCTCATCTCCAGAGTTTCGGCGCTAAGTGCTTCCAGTTTTTGTTGTTCAGCCATTTTCTACTCCTCCTTTTTTTCTTCGGCTTGTTCCGCGGCAGGCTCTTTTTCTTTGGCCTTGGCAGCCAGGGCTTGAAGCAGAGCAGGGTCGGACAATACTTTGTTGAGCAGCTCCTCAGCTCCGGCCTTTCCATCCATGTAGGACAGAAGATTTGCCAACTGCTGCCTTGCTTCCATGATCTGTTTAAGGCCATCCACCTTTGAAGCCACCGCAGCTGGAGAAAAATCATCCATGCTTTGGAAGGTCATGTCCACCGCGATATTACCCTCTCCCGATAGGGTATTGGGAACTGTAAAGGCGACCCGAGGTTTTATGGCCTTAAGGCGCTCATTGAAGTTTTCTGCGGTAAATTCAACCGGCTTGCGATCGTCAACCTTGACCAAGGGCTCTTCGGGTTTTCCCGATAGATCCGACACAACCCCCATTATAAATGGAATATTGACCTTTTTTTGTGCTCCGTAAACTTCCACATCGTAATCGATCTGGACTCTGGGTGCTCGGTTCTTGTATAA
>Ga0099364_10010822_pt1 | contig 12511 bp, 7 predicted proteins | sample TergutTh196P3_FD_73070 | JGI IMG/M metagenome (GOLD analysis project Ga0099364, IMG submission 73070) | Microcerotermes parvus P3 segment gut microbial communities from Pointe-Noire, Republic of the Congo - Th196 P3 | ecosystem: Host-associated > Arthropoda: Insects > Digestive system > Gut ... | reverse complement strand
ATGTGTTTTTTTTTTATTTTTACAGGTCAGCCCTTGCGGGAATGGGGTTGTTTTTTCATCCCGTAGCGGGGAGCAAGGATGCGGAGCGCCGCGAATAGGCGCAGGATGCGCCTTTGAGCGGTAGGAATGCAAAAAATAGCCCCATTCCGGCAAGGTCCGGTCTGTAACTTTGATACCTTTTATCTATCGCAGCATTAAAAATATATTTGCTTTTTTTAATTGTTTCTGTTATTATCTATATCACTGATGAAAATACATCAAAGAGTTTTAGTAGAATAGGAGGAAATCAAGTGTCAGCAAACAACAAACCCATCGCTAACCCAGGCACGGCTCCGCCGCCTGTTGGAGCCGACAAGACCGTCGTCAAGGCTATTAACCTTAGCGGCGGCATCTTCGGAGCCTGCCCCGCTTACGTTGACGTAAAGGACGGGAAAGTCGTACGAATCAGGCCACTGCACTACGATTCGAAGTATGACTACGAAAGCTTCAACCCTTGGGAAATGGAGCGCAACGGCATAAAATTCATGCCAACCAGCAAATCTTGTCCGCCACCGTGGGGCCTCGCGTACAAGAAGAGGGCATACTCCCCGAACCGCGTTATGTACCCGATGAAGCGCGTCGACTGGGATCCCAACGGCGAGCGCAACCCGCAGAACCGCGGTTCAAGCAAGTTCGAGCGTGTTTCCTGGGACGAGGCTACGAACCTCATCGCCGCCGAGATTCAGCGCGTTCACAAAGAGTACGGACCGCTGGCGATTTTATGCCAGTGCGACGGCCACTCTGAGAGTAAGCTGATTCACGCGCCGCACGGCTGCAGTACGCTTCTTCTCGACAAAATGGGCGGATTCACCCAGCAGGTGAGAAACCCTGACAGTTGGGAAGGCTGGTACTGGGGTGCAAAGCATGTGTGGGGCAAAGGCTTTATCGGCAATATGGCTCCGGCGGAGAACCTCGTAGTTGACATGACGGAAAATACCGAATTGCTCGTTGTCCAGGGCGGCGACCTTGAGACAACGCCGTGGGGCTTCCGCGGGCAGTTTGCGAGCCGCCTTATGTTCTTCTGGCAGAAGGCCGGCATGGAGCAGGTATATATCTGCCCCGACGTCAACTATTCATGCGCCATCCACGCGGACAAGTGGATCCCTGTCCTCCCGAATACGGACGCGGCGCTCCAGCTTGCGATCATCTACATGTGGGTTACGGAAGGCACATACAACAAAGAGTACGTCGCCACCCACACAGTCGGCATGGACAAGATCGAAGCATATGTCCTCGGCAAGGTAGACGGCATTCCCAAGACGCCGAAATGGGCCGAAGGAAAGACCAATATCCCGTCATACACGATCAAAGCTCTTGCCAGGCGTTGGGCTTCGAAAACCACCACGGTCGGCCACTACTTCGGCGGCGGCTATATCCGCGGCCCGTACTCCACAGAGCCCGCCCGTCTGGAAGTCATCCTTCTGGGTATGCAGGGTCTTGGCAAGCCGGGAACCCATCACGCTCAGATCGCGTACATGGGCATGCCCAAGAACATCACTTGGGATTCCCTCAACTACGACATCGCAAATTCCGACACTTCAAAAGGCTTCCAAGAGTACACCGGAACCTTTGAGACCATCAGGACAAATTATCCTTTGGTTCATGAAAGAGTATTCAAGCCGCACCGCAGCACTCCTCAGGCGTGGGGCAAGCAGCTAATCCCGAAGACCCTTATCGAAGAGGCTATCAAGAAGGGCACCGACAAATCACTCGATTTCTGGGGTACAGGCGGCCACGAAGAAGAGCCTATCGACCAAATGATAAAATACACCTACCCAATCAAAAAGGGAGATCTTCGCTATATCTACGGTCACGGTTATGATAAAGCCGGACAGCTTCAGCATGACGAGAGAGATATCTCCAAGACCTACGAAAAGGTTGACTATGACGGCGTGCCGATCCATATGGTATGGACCGACACCCCCTGCCGCCAGACCTGCTGGGGCGATGGTTTTGATATCGGCATGACTATCCGCTCTCCCCAGATCGAGTTCGTGCTGGCGCAGCATCCGTGGCTGGAAAACGACTGTATCTACGCTGATATCGTACTGCCGTCGAATACCTACCTCGAAGTTGACGACATTATGGCATGCGTACGCGACGGCGAGCACTTCCAGGCCATGCTCAACATGAAGCAGGCGATCCCGCCTGTCGGCGAATCAAAGTCAGACTTTGAATGCGTCGTCGAGATTGCCCGGAAGCTTAAAAAGCCGGACGGCTCAACCTACGAAAACGAAGTCACCAACGGCTTGTCAGTCCAGGATTGCGTCGAAGGCGTCTACAAGGGAATGAACATGGACAGGATCATTCCTTGGGAAGAATTCGACGAGAAGGATTACATGGTCATCCCGGTATCCAAAAACTGGAGGAAGCTCCCTGCCGGACTGTTCGAGTTCTACACAGATCCCGTTAAGAACCCCCTGCCGACCCCAACAGGCAAGCTGGAGTTCTGCTCAACGAATCTTGAGAAACACTTCCCCAACGATGAGGAGCGCCCGCCGTATCCGCAGTGGATTGAGAAGGGCATCACCCATGATGAGCGCCTTTCCAGCCGCAGGGCCAGGACATATCCGCTTCTCGTCATCACTAACCACCCCAGATGGCGCGTACACGCCCAGGCCGACGATATTCCGTGGACGAAGGAAGCCATGACCGGCAAAATCAGAGGATACGACGGATACCTCTATGAGCCGTGCTGGATCAACCCCAAAGACGCGGAACCCAGAGGCATCAAGACCGGCGACATCGTCAAGGTGTTCAATGAGCGCGGCATCGTCCTTTGCGGGGCGTTGGTATTTGAGCGCATCATGCCGGGCGCCCTCTCCGTTGACCACGGCGCCAGGACGGACATCATCATCCCGGGCAAGCTTGACCGCGGCGGCGCGATTAACCTTATCACGCCTCACGGACTCACATCCAAGCATGCCGGTGGCCAGGCGACTACGTCGTTCCTGGTAGATGTACAACGAGCCAGCATGGAAGAACTGGATACCTGGAGAAGAGAAAATCCCGTTGCCTGGAATCGTGAATACGACCGCGCAGCCGGACTCAAATCTTCCGCTTGGCTCGAAAGGGGGAACAAATAATGGGAAAGAAAGTATTCGTAATTGATCTTTCAATGTGTAATGGCTGCCATAGCTGTCACATCGGATGTAAGGATGAGCATGTGGCTAATGACTGGTCTCCGATAGCGAAGCCAATGCCTGAGATTGACCATTTCTGGTTCAAACTGACGGAAAAGGTCCGCGGAACTGTTCCGAAGGTTAAAGTCGCCTACAGGCCGCATTTCTGTATGCATTGCGACAATCCTCCCTGCATGAAGGTTTGCCGCTTCGACGTCAAATACAAGAGGGACGACGGCCTGCTCATCACCGACCCGACAAAATGCAGAGGGTGCCGCCTTTGTATTGACGAGTGTCCTTACGGCACGATCTACTTCAACAAGGATCTCAACATTGCTCAAAAATGCACGGGCTGCGCCCATCTGCTTGACGAGGGCTGGAAAGAGACACGCTGCAGCGATAACTGCCCCACTCTTTGCATAAAGATTCTTGATGAAGACGATGCGGAAACAAAAGCCCTCATCGCAAAAGCCGAAGTCTATAAACCCGAGTTCGGCACAAAACCCCGCGTCTACTATCTCAACCTGCCCAAGAAATTCATCGCCGGCACTATCTACGATCCGGTAGAGGATGAAGTCATCATCGGCGGCGACCTTAAGCTCACCGGCGGCGGTAAGACTTACGATGTTAAGTCCAACCATTTCGGGGATTTCTGGTTTAATGACATCCCGGAAGGCGTCTACAAGCTTGAGATCAAAGCCGGCGGCAAGTCCAAGGTTTTCGACAATCTGGACGTCACCGAAGAAGACATCAATCTCGGCGATATTGCCATGTAGTGATTTGGTGTCAGCTTTTAATGCTGACGCCTGACGTCTCATGCAAACAACTTAAAAGAAGCACGGCGGCCAGTTGCCGCCGTGCTTCTTTTTCGCTCTGACTGCTCAAACATCTGCAGGTCAGCGACTACCGAAGACCTTGCCGGAATGGGGCTGTTTTTTCATTCCGTAGCGCGGAGCAAGGATGCGGAGCGCCGCGAATAGGCGCAGGATGCGCCACTCCGCGATAGGAATGCAAAAAATAGCCCCATTCCGGCAAGGTCTGACCTCAAACAACCTCAACCACCGTCAGGGGCGGGCCTTCAAAAACGATGAGCCTTTGCGCGTAACACTCTGCCTCTTGCCGGTCGTGTGTAACCAGAACGGAAAGCCGGGGTGCGTTCCCGTCACAAAAAATATGCGGGTATATCCGCTTGCGCGTAGCTTCGTCAAGGCCCGCAAACGGCTCGTCGAGCAGAAGCAGATCTCCGCCATATGCCATTGCCCTTGCGATTGCAAGCCTGCGGCGCATTCCCCCGCTCATATTGCCCGGGAGGAGGCGGCTGTCATTTTTCAATCCCATGCGTTCCAGCCAGTCTAGGGCAAGCTGTTTTTTCCCGCGCCCCAAAACGGCGTAAACATTACCCAAAGCGCTTACCCCGCCGAGCAGCCTGTCCTCCTGAAAGACTATCGACAGGCGGTTATATTGTACCGCTACGGTTCCGCCGTCAGGTTTTTCCAGTCCTGCCAGCAGCCTTATCAACGTCGTCTTCCCGCAGCCTGACGGGCCCATGAGCGCAACCGCGCCGCTTTCCGGAAGCTCCAGTGAAAAATCACGGAGCACAACCTTCTCCCCAAATGATTTTGAAACACTGTCGAGTTTTATGCACATTCTAAAAGCCCCCCGCAAGCCTGCGGCTTAAAACGCCAAGCAGGCACACCATCAGCTTTTCCAGCAATACGCTCAGCAGGATAACGGCGATCGTCCAGGCAAACAAGTCGGCTGTCTGCAGGTATATCCTTGAATTGTATACAAAGCTGCCCATCGTTCCTGCCGGGCGCGCTATTACCTCGGCGCCGATGGCCGTCTTCCATGCCGCCCCAAGCCCGGTCGTCAGGGCGGAGACAATGTACGGCATCAACGCGGGCAGATAGATATAACGGATTTTCTTCCACGGGCTGAACCTGAATGTTTTACCCATTTCAAGCAGCTGTGCGTCCACCGTCTCAAGTCCGGCATACAGATTAGTCCAGACAATAGGCAGCACCATCAGAAAGACGACAAACACGGGAATGCGCCCTGTCGCCAGCCAGACAAGCGCCAGAATTATGATAGACGCCACCGGGGTTGCGCGTATCACGCCGAGCAGCGGCGCAAACAGATGTTTCAGAAGGACCGAGCGGACTGTTATCACCGCCAATACCCCGCCCGCCGGGATAGCCAGCCAAAAGCCTTCCAGCGTCCGTAGGCAGGTAGTGGCCACCGCATTCCAGAACGGGCGTGTCCTCCCAAGCTCCAAAAGCCGTCCAACCGCGCGCACAGGGGAGACGATAAGTATTTCCCGCCCCACATAGCGGTATATTAGTTCCCAAACAAGAAGCCAGAACAATATAACACAAGCCTTGAAGGCTATCCGTTTCAGCTCGCCGCCGGTTCCCGGCGATTCAGCCGCGCCACGCCCTCCGGTTCTGCTCTCGCCGCCCTCTTCTCCCCTCTTGCGCCGTATGCGCACCCGCATTTCATCCCACAAAGTAAAAATCCTCACCGGGCATAACCCCTCCTACCGACTGCGGATTTGCCTCAAACAAAACCTGCAAAAACGCCTCGGTCAGCAAACGCATTTCCTCACCGTATATGTGTACAAGATTGCTTCCGGGTATAGCCCTCCGGGCAACCGCCGCGGGTACGATGTCAAACCGCTCAATAAGCAGCGACGCCTCTTCCGGATTCAAGTTGGCAAAGGCTGCGGATACCCCGTAGTCGCTGAGGAAAAGCTCAACCGCGTCCGTGCTCCGCTCCAAAAATTCGGTGCGCGCAACGATGACGCCCTGAACAAAACCGGAGCCGGGCCGGAGCCGCTCCCACTCGTCCGTCAAACTCAGAGCGGCTGAAATATCATTATTTTGCATAGTTACTATGGTTACAAACGGCTGCGGAAGCAGTCCGATTTTTATATCACCCGCCACCATCAGCGAAGCAAGCTCTGTATGCTCGGTATTGTACACGATATCCACATCGACGCCCGGCTCTATGCCGTTTCCGCGCAAAATATGCTCGAGGGTGTACTGCGGCACACTTCCCTGACCGGTTGCGTTAATAGTCTTGCCCCGCAGATCCTCAACGGAAGCTATCTCACCTGTGGCGTCTAATATGAACAAGCTTCCAAATGTGTTGATGGAAAGCGCTTTTACCTCGCCGTCGGTCCTGTTGTATAGTACTGAGGCAAGGTTTGGGGGGAGCATTGCAATATCGAACTCCCCGCTAATAAGACCGGCGGTCATTTCCTCGGGGGCGCCGCCGATGGTGAATGTGTAATCGTTGGCTGTAAGGTGGTTTTCATGCATATCCATCAAATATGCCATACCCATTCCGGTTGGCCCTCTCAGCACCCCAACCCTTACGCGGTCCGGTGTCCGGGGCGGCCCGTCAGGATTACCCTGCGGCAGGGGCTCCGGCGCTGCGGCGGGGGCGGTGACGGGGTTTGGCGGCGTCGGCTCAGAATCGGCATTTTGCTGATTGTTTCCCAGGCATCCCGCAAAAAGGCTTGCGCCAATAGCGGCTGCGATAAGCATTGCTGTGAGTTTTACGCGTTGCATGTGTAGGTTCCCTCTTTTCCGGTAGTAATAGTATTATGATTTCGCTGCAAGCATTATATCACAAACTGCAGTCAGATTCTATTTTCTATCTAATTCTTCTGGATATTACAGGCTTTGTGTGGTATACTGCGTCATATCGTTCTTGTTATTTTGCGCTGATTCATGTATTATTCCGGTTCGCGGCGCGGGTTTCGCACACTTGGTTGTTGGTATGACTCCTTAGAAAGAGGCACTTGGCATGAATGAAGAAGAAAAACACATTATAATGATTGTGGGCGGCGATGACTCAAGCGTTATCGCCCTTACCGATATACTGTCCCCTGAATATACCGTGTTTGAGCAAAAACAAGCCATAAACGCCGCTCAAGCGGCGGCAGATTACTCGCCTGACCTCATTTTGCTTGACATTTACCCGGCGGACATCGACGGGTTTTCCGCTCTTAACGCATTGAAGGAATCTGAAAAAACAAAAAACATACCCGTAATAATCACCGGCGGGCACGGCGATGTGAGCGGTGAAATAAAATCCCTGTCTTCAGGCGCCGTAGATTTCATACCCAAACCATTCAATTCCGAGGTTGTCAAGCTGCGCGTACAAAACCATATAGCAGTACGCAAACGGGAACACGCGGTAAACTACGAGCTTATGAACTTCAAGCTCGCGAGCGAAGCTATGAATATCGCGCTTTGGAGCATGGAAGTCGTCGTTGTCGATCCCGTCAATCCTGAAAACAGGTTCATATGGTCGCCGGAATTCCGCAACATGCTGGGCTTTTCGGATGAGAATGATTTCCCGAATGTGCTTCGCAGTTGGAGCGACCGCCTGCATCCCGATGACAAAGAAAAGTCGGTTGCGGCATTCTTATCGCATATCAACGACTACACGGGAAAGACGCCCTATGACATCGAGTACCGCCTCAGGCACAAAAGCGGCGAGTACCGGCACTACGACGGCTTCGGGACTACCCTGAGAAGCGGCGAAGGCGTTCCGATAAGGGTGTCCGGCGCTATTAGGGACGTTACCGAGAAGAAAATGATAGAAAAAACGCTGGAGCAGCAAAACAACCTGCTGCTCGCGGTAAACTGGGCGGCCAGTGTGCTGCTCACGGCCGGTGAAGACGAGACATTCGATGCTTCTATCAAAAAAGGCATGGAGATAATCGGCTGCTGTGTGGATGTGGACTGTGTAGAGGTCTGGCAGAACGAAACGAAAGACGATGAGTTGTGCGCTATACTGAAGCATCACTGGCTCAGTGACAGAGGCGCGGAGATAACGCCGGTTTTCCCTGCTTTCAGCTTTTCATACAAGGATTCTCCGCAATGGGAAAAAAGACTGACGCGCGGGGATTATATTCAAGGCCCGGTTTCAGAGCTGTCAGAAGAAGACCAGGAGTTTTTGCGTGTTTTTAAAGTTACGTCCGTACTGATCATACCAATATTCCTGGAAACCCAATTCTGGGGCTTCTGCTGCATCGACGACTATCTCAATGCCCGAACATTTTCTGAAGACGAGACCAACATCCTGCGCTCTGTGGCATATATGCTGGCAAACGCCGTTAACCGGCAGATATTGACCGCTGCAATGCGGCGGGCGGAAATTGCCGAGGAGAGCAACAAGGCAAAAAGCCAGTTTCTCGCGAATATGAGCCATGAAATCAGAACCCCGATGAACAGCATCATGGGGTTTGCCGAGCTTGCTCTGGACGAGTCTGAGAGCTATATCGCGCCGCAAACCAAAGATTATCTTGGAAAAATCAAGGACAGCACAAAATGGCTGCTGCATATAGTAGACGATATTCTGGATATTTCAAAAATAGAATCCGGTAAAATGGATTTGGAGCAGACTCCTTTTGACCTGCATGATGTTTTTTCGCGATGCCAGTCTGTCATAACGCCCGCGCTAACCGAAAAGAACCTTGATTTGCATATCAGCGTGGAGCCTATCGTCGGCAAGAAGCTGGTCGGCGACCCGGTCAGGCTTTTTCAGGCGCTTATGAATCTTCTTTCCAACGCCGTAAAATTCACAGACAGCGGATATGTAAAACTGTTGTCACGCGTGAAAGCACTTGACGCTGACTATACGGCGGTCTACTTTGAAGTCATAGACAGCGGCATCGGTATGAGTTCCGAACAGCTTGAAAAAGTTTTCGCGCCGTTTATTCAGGCGGATTCCAGCAGAACGCGGACTCACGGGGGCACGGGGCTTGGGCTTGCTATTGCAAGGAACATAGTAGGGCTTATGGGCGGTGAGCTATCGGCGGAAAGCTCGCCCGGCGCAGGCAGCGCCTTCAGCTTTGAAATCGCATTTGAGACAGTAGACGCGTCCGACGATGTATCCGTCGCCGCCGCTACTGATTTGTTGGAAAAGCCGCATTTTGACGGCCTGGTTTTGGTTTGTGACGACAATCCGATGAACCGGCAGGTTATTTGCGAGCATCTTGAGCATGTGGGGCTAAGTGCCGTCGTGGCGGAAAACGGCAAGCTGGGCGTGGAGGCTGTCCGGGAACGCAAACGAAAAGGGCAGCCGCCTTTCGACCTGATTTTCATGGATATGTTTATGCCGGTCATGGATGGGATTGAAGCCGCATCAATAATCAAGGCTATTGATTCCGAGGCACCGATAGTGGCGATGACCGCCAATATTATGGCAAGCGACCTTGAAAACTACAGGCGGCACGGAATGCTTGACTATGTGGGCAAGCCTTTTACTTCGCAGGAATTATGGCGTGTTTTATTGAAATACCTGACTCCCGTGAAGGATTCGGCGTCCGGCATCCAAGCGCCCGGACCGGAATACGGGCCCGGCAGCGCAAAAACCGGATATGAGGATGAGCTTCATAAGAGGCTGGAGATTATCTTTGTTAAGAGCAGTCTGAATAAATACGAGGAGATCTCCGAAGCGATTGAATCGGGAGATATTGCGCTGGCGCACAGGCTCACGCACACTTTGAAAGGGAATGCCGGGCAGATAGGCAGAAGCCGGCTGCAAAATGCTGCCTCAGATGTCGAGAACCTGCTAAGGCGAATGCTTGATAAAAATTATTAATGGAGAATTAATGGTGAAAAGCACACAGGCTGAGCATAGGGCGCAAGCGCCCTTAATGAGCAAATTCATAGTTTTTTCAGTTGTATTTTTTATGATTGTCCTTCTGACCGGAACAACGGCATTTATTCTGACCATGCGTCAAATCATCAGGGAGAACAAAGGAAATACATTGGCGCAAATGCTGGATATAGAGCGGATCAAGCTGGAAGCCGCAGTTAACAATGAAATTGTCATAGCCCTGAAAATGGCGGATTCGCCGCTTATCGGGCGGTTTTTCTCCGATCCCGGCGACCAAATGCTCAATAGCATCGCCCTTGCGGAGCTGGACGCATACAGCAACGCTTTTGAATCGGGTATTGCTTTCTGGGTAAACGATTCTGACAGGATGTTTCACTATACCGGCGCGGAGCCGTACATCCTTGATCCTGATATACCCGAGAATTACTGGTATTCAATGACCCTTTTTGAAACGGACGTGTATAATTTCAACATAAATTATAACCCTGACCTGATGGTAACAAACCTCTGGATCAACGCGCCTGTTTTTGACGAAAACCGAAATCCGGTCGGTATGGTGGGGACAGGCATTGATATCTCAACGTACCTCGATATGATCAACAAATTCTATGCCGGTGAACTGGAGATTTTTTTATTCAATGCCTACGGTGAGATTACCGGGGCGAGGAATATCGCCCTCGTTGCCGACAAAGCAAATATTGAAGGTGAGCTTGACCTGTCCGAGGAGGACATTATAGCTCTGGCAATGAACCTGACGCCGGAAGAAACACGGACTTTGGATACCCGGCTTGGGAGGATAGCTTTGGGTACGGTCCCATTGCTTGAATGGTACTCAGTTGCAATCATGCCGGACAGTGCTGAAGACTATAACAGCCCCCTGACTTATTTGTTTGTCGTCGTGTTTCTGGTAATAGTAGTGATATTCATTATATTCAATGTTTTTATCTACCGGCTGATAAAACCTTTGCAAAAGTCAATAATTGCCGCGGAAACCGCCAACCGGGCAAAATCTGAATTCCTTGCCGTAATGAGCCATGAGATCAGGACTCCGATGAACAGTATCATGGGTTTTGCGGAGCTTGCGCTGGATAGCGACTTCATGCCAAATATCAAGGATTACCTTGGCAAAATAACGGACGGCACTAAATGGCTGCTGTATATAATAAATGATATCCTTGATATTTCTAAAGTAGAATCCGGCAAAATGGAGCTTGAGCGTGTGCCGTTTGACCTGCATAAGGTTATTATGCGCTGCCAATCCGTCATTATGCCAACTCTCTCGGAGAAAGGCCTGGAGCTGCATGTTTCAGCAGAACCGGTCGGCAAAAATCTCCTCGGCGATCCCGTAAAGCTTTATCAAGTGTTTATGAACCTTCTGTCCAATGCCGTAAAATTTACAAACGCCGGGTCGGTTGATTTTTCAGCGCGGGTAAAAACCTCCGCCGGCGACAGGGCAGCAGTCTATTTTGAAGTAAAAGACAGCGGTATCGGCATGAGCCAGGCGCAGATTGAAAGAGTGTTCGACCCGTTTATTCAGGCGGACTCCAGTACAACGCGCAATTACGGCGGCACAGGGCTTGGGCTTGCGATCACAAAGAACATTGTGGATCTGATGGGCGGCAAGCTGTCTGTGGAAAGCTCGCCCGGCGTCGGCAGCGTATTCTCTTTTGAGCTTGTTTTCGACACTATAGACGCGTCTGACGAAACGAATGGCTATGCAGAGCTTGAGCTTCCCGAAAAGCCCTCTTTTGACGGCCTTGTTCTGATTTGTGACGACAACCCGATGAATCAGGAAGTCATATGCGAACACCTTTCACAGGTGGGCATCAAAACAATGGCCGCCATGAACGGCGAGATAGGCGTCGGCATGGTTGCGGAGCGCGTGAGTAAGGGCGAAAAGCCATTTGATTTGATTTTTATGGATATTTTCATGCCTGTTATGGACGGGATTGAAGCCGCATCGAAAATCATGGCGCTTAACACCGGGACCCCAATCGTTGCCATGACGGCAAACATCATGTCCAGCGATGTTGAAGTTTACAAATCCAGCGGGATGCCTGACTGTATCGGCAAGCCCTTCACATCACACGAGCTGTGGCGTGTTTTAATTAAATACCTGTCACCCGGCAAAGCGAAACCCGGCAAAAATAGCCGGGTCATGGCGGTCAGTGAGTCCGGTCCGGCGCAGCCACTGCGCGCAAAGCCGGAAGAAGAACCTTCTCTTGATTCGCTGTTGAATGCCCTCAAGTATGAACTGGATCTGACCCTTGCGGAACTAAAGCCGCTGCTCCATAAGGCGGCTTCAAAGGAGAAGCCGGGACAAATGAGCGCCGGGCAAAAAATGGCACTATTTGAGAAGCTGGCGCCAATGCTGGAAAGTATAAACACCGAGTGTATCAGCCTGATTGACGAGCTTCGGGCCGCCGGCGGAACCGAGGAGCTTATCGGACAGATAGAAGACTTTGATTTTGAAGCGGCGGCCCTCACGCTCGCGGAGCTGATGAATCAAGCAAAAGAATGATTTTGAGCCGCCATCGCGATGGGTTGCGGAAAGACTCAGCGCAACCACCAAGAATAATCATTTTAGGCGTGGTTACTGCTCAGTACCCCACTGCTGAAACCTTCCAAGCCTCGTCATTGCGGCCTCCGAGCCGCAATCCCCTTAAAATCCGCAGGGGATTGCGGGTCAAGCCCGCAATGACGGGAGGGGGTTT
>Ga0099364_10010821_pt1 | contig 12511 bp, 6 predicted proteins | sample TergutTh196P3_FD_73070 | JGI IMG/M metagenome (GOLD analysis project Ga0099364, IMG submission 73070) | Microcerotermes parvus P3 segment gut microbial communities from Pointe-Noire, Republic of the Congo - Th196 P3 | ecosystem: Host-associated > Arthropoda: Insects > Digestive system > Gut ... | reverse complement strand
AAAAGTAGATCGCACCAGACAGTATCCTGTTGACGAGGCACTCTCGCTGATCAAGGAATTTGCAACAGCAAAATTCAATGAATCCATCGACATAGCAGTACAGCTCGGCGTAGATCCCAGAAAAGCCGATCAGGTTGTACGAGGCTCGGTTGTATTGCCAGCCGGTACCGGAAGAGCAACAAGAGTCGCGGTCTTTGCTGTCGGCGACAAGGCAGAAGAGGCAAAACAGGCCGGTGCTGACATCGTCGGCATGGAAGACCTGGCAGACCGGATCAAGGCCGGAGACATGCCCTTCGATATCGTCATCGCAACGCCTGACGCCATGCGCGTAGTCGGTACACTGGGACAGATACTCGGGCCGCGGGGACTCATGCCCAATCCGCGGGTCGGAACCGTAACGCCCGATGTTGAACAGGCCGTAAAAAACGCAAAAGCAGGACAGATCCAGTACAGGACCGACCGCAGCGGTATCATTCATGCAACTGTCGGACGCAGGACCTTTACCGATGAAGACCTGAAATCAAATATCAGAGCCCTGCTTGATGCACTGATCAAGGTCAAGCCGGCAACCAGCAGAGGCGCGTACATCAGGAAAATATCCCTGTCATCCACCATGGGTGCGGGGCTTCGCATTGACCAGTCGACACTGGCATCCTGAATTTGAGAATATGGACCCTGTGCAGCGCAAGTTGCACAGGGCAGAACTTTGGGCCGGACAGACCCGTTTTATGACAAAGGCAAAAAACAGCTGTCCGGACAATCAAAGACCGCTGGGCCAGAAACGGAAAAGACACTGTTTTCTGGTTAAACCGGAAATTTTTTTTCCACCCAGCGCAGATGGTGAACCCAAGCACGTTTTGCAGTTTCAAACCGAATATGCCGGTAAAGAACTCCTGACTTTGGACACCGTGTATGAACCGGTGCCTGCACTTCCGTACGAAGCAGAAGGAACAGGTACTTATTTTGGAGGTTGACCGTGGGTCTCAATCTGAAAGAAAAAAAGGTCACCGTCGCTGAATTCAACGAACAGCTCGTGAATTCGGAAACGGTCATACTGGCCGAATATCGTGGTATCCGGGTCGGTGACATGACGCGACTGCGCGTGACCGCACGTGAGGAAGGAGTCTATCTTCGTGTCATGAAGAATACACTTGCCCGCCGCGCTGTGGAAGGGACGATCTTTGCCGATCTCGCTTCCGAAATGACAGGGCCCCTCATCTATTCGATGGCCAAAGATGCCGTTGCACCTGCAAGAGTCCTGCAGGAATTTGCACGAACCAACGACAGACTGGTCATCAAATGCGGCTCTTACGCAGGAAAATCACTCGACCGGACAGAAGTACTCGCACTCGCTGCCATTCCGGACAGGGAAGTCCTGCTCGCACAGTTGCTCGGTGTCATGCAGGCACCCGTTGCCGCTTTTGCACGCGGACTCGCCGCACTGGCCGAAAAAAAGCAGTCCGGCTGAAAATCCGCCCGAAAGTACCGGGAATACACAAACGATAGCGACAGTATCATTCAAGCATAAAAATAATTTGGGAGTTACAAAATGGCATTAAGTAAAGAAGATATCCTGGAAGCCGTAGGCTCCATGACAGTGATGGAACTGAACGACCTGGTCAAGGCGTTTGAAGAAAAATTCGGCGTATCGGCAGCAGCCATGGCAGTGGCAGGTCCCGCCGTTGCAGCAGTGGTTGAAGAAGAGCAGACCGAGTTCACAGTACACCTGGCGGACTTCGGAGCAAACAAGGTCAGCGTGATCAAGGTTGTACGCGAACTGACCGGACTCGGACTCAAGGAAGCCAAGGATGTGGTCGACTCGGCACCCAAGCCGGTCAAGGAAGGCGTAAGCAAGGCAGAGGCAGAAGATGCCAAGAAGAAGCTGGAAGAAGCCGGTGCAAAAGTCGAAATCAAGTAAAATGCGCAGCATCTGAGTTTTTTACAGAATGTTACAATTTGAAGTTGCAAAGCGCGGCTGAATCGGATACAATAAACGGTTCAGCCGTGACGCTATGCTGTTGCGGTCGAGAAAAAAATCGCCCGTTTTTTGGGAGTCAGGCAGGAAAAACATCAATAATCAATGATGTTTGCAGGCATTTACGGGAAGGGATGAGAATTGAGTTTTCCCCGTTCATTTCAGGACGAAAGAACGGGAAAGTTGAATTTTCTTTCCTTCAGCCACTCATGGAGTGTCCATGCAATACTCATTCACTGAGAAAAAGCGCATCCGCAAGTCATTCGCGAGACGCGAAAATGTCCATCAGGTCCCTTTTTTGCTGGCCACCCAGCTCGAATCCTACCAGGATTTTCTCCAGGCAGGAAGGCAGCCGGGCAACCGCAAAAATGAAGGGTTGCAATCCGCATTTACGTCCATATTTCCGATTGTGTCACACAACGGTTTTGCCCGCCTCGAGTTCATTTCGTACAAGCTCGGCGAGCCACCGTTTGACGTCAAGGAATGCCAGCAGCGCGGGCTGACGTACGCGTCTCCCCTGCGTGCCCGCGTACGTCTGGTCATTCTGGACAAGGAATCCCCAACCAAACCGGTCGTCAAGGAAATGAAAGAACAGGAAGTCTACATGGGCGAAATTCCGCTCATGACCAATACCGGTTCTTTCGTCATCAACGGAACGGAACGTGTGGTCGTATCGCAGCTTCATCGCTCGCCAGGCGTCTTTTTCGAACATGACCGGGGCAAAACCCATTCATCCGGCAAACTGCTGTTCTCGGCACGCATTATCCCCTACCGGGGATCCTGGCTTGACTTCGAGTTTGACCCGAAAGACATTCTGTTCTTCCGCGTCGACCGTCGTCGTAAAATGCCGGTTACCGTCCTGCTCAAGGCTATCGGAATGTCACCCGAGGAAATACTCGAGCGATTTTTCCATTTTGACCACTTCGTACTGCGCAGCAATGGTGCCGAACTGGACTTCATCCCCGAGCGCATGCGGGGTGAAATTGCCCGCTTTGACATAAACGACAAAGAGGGCAATCTCCTCGTAGCCAAAGACAAGCGCATCAACGCGAGAAATATCCGCGATATTGAGGCAGCGCAGATCGAGCGGGTTTCCGTGCCTGAAGACTACCTTATCGGTCGCGCCCTCGCGAAAAATGTGGTCGACCAGGAAACAGGGGAAGTCATCGCAAAAGCCAATGACGAACTGACCGAAGAAATCCTCTACAGGTTGCGCGAGGCAGGCGTGAGCGAAATCAAGACGCTCTTTACCAACGACCTGGACCAGGGATCCTACATCTCGCAGACCTTGCGCATGGATGAGACCGCAGACCAGATGGCCGCAAAAATTGCCATCTACCGCATGATGCGCCCTGGTGAACCTCCGACCGAAGAATCAGTCGAGGCACTCTTTAACGGCCTGTTTTACAATCCTGACCGCTACGACCTGTCCATTGTCGGACGCATGAAATTCAACCGCAGAATCGGTCTGGAAAAAGTGGAGGGAAACATGACACTTTCGGATGACGACCTGCTGGCCGTTATCCGGATACTTGTCGATCTGAGAAACGGGCGTGGAGAGGTCGATGATATCGATCACCTGGGCAACCGGCGCGTACGCTGCGTGGGTGAACTGGCCGAAAACCAGTTCAGGGCAGGTCTGGTGCGCGTCGAACGTGCCGTCAAGGAACGTCTGGGGCAGGCCGAATCCGATAATCTCATGCCGCATGACCTGATCAACTCCAAGCCGATTTCCGCAGCAATCCGGGAATTCTTCGGATCGTCCCAGCTGTCCCAGTTCATGGACCAGACCAATCCGCTCTCGGAAATTACGCACAAGCGCAGGGTGTCCGCACTCGGACCAGGCGGTCTGACCCGCGAACGGGCAGGCTTTGAAGTACGCGACGTACACCCGACGCACTACGGTCGCGTCTGCCCGATTGAAACACCGGAAGGACCCAACATCGGTCTGATCAATTCCCTCGCGCTGTACGCACGACTGAACGAATACGGCTTTCTGGAAACCCCGTATCTCAAAGTAGTGGACTGCCGGGTAACACAGGAGATCGATTACCTGTCCGCTATCGAAGAAGGACGTTATATCATTGCCCAGGCCAATACGGTCGTTGACGAAAACGGCATGCTCGCCGACGAGCTTGTCTCTGCACGTGAAAATGGCGAAACCATTCTGGTTTCACCTGAACGCATCCAGTATATGGATGTCGCGCCTGGACAGATCGTGTCGGTTGCGGCATCCCTGATTCCGTTTCTGGAGCACGATGATGCGAACCGTGCGCTGATGGGTGCCAACATGCAGCGACAGGCAGTGCCCTGCCTGCGCCCGGAAAAAGCACTCGTCGGAACCGGAGTCGAAAGGACCGTTGCCATCGATTCCGGAACGACAGTACAGGCCATTCGCGGCGGAACCGTGGACTACATCGATGCCGGGCGTATCGTTGTCCGCGTCAATGACGACGAGGCAACAGCAGGTGAGGTGGGTGTTGACATCTATAATCTGACAAAATATACCCGCTCGAACCAGAATACCAATATCAACCAGCGCCCCATCGTGGAAGTGGGTGACCGCATCGAAAAAGGTGATGTGATTGCAGACGGGGCGTCAACAGACCTTGGAGAACTCGCACTTGGCCAGAACATGCTGGTCGCGTTCATGCCATGGAACGGACTCAATTTTGAGGATTCCATCCTGATATCCGAGCGCGTGGTCGAAGACGAGCGTTATACCTCCATTCATATCGAGGAACTCACCGTTGTCGCCCGCGATACCAAGCTCGGAGCCGAAGAGATCACGCGGGACATCTCCAACCTGGCAGAAGCCCAGCTCTCGCGTCTGGATGATTCGGGTATTGTCTATATCGGTGCCGAGGTTTCGGCCGGAGATACCCTCGTCGGCAAGGTTACGCCACGCGGCGAGACCCAGCTGACGCCGGAAGAAAAACTGCTTCGTGCGATTTTTGGCGAGAAGGCATCGGATGTAAAAGATACATCGCTGCGGGTTCCCTCCGGAATGGTCGGAACGGTCATTGACGTTCAGGTCTTTACCCGCGAAGGACTGACACGCGACCGTCGCGCCCAGCAGATTATTGATGACGAACTGCGACGCTATCGTACGGATCTGAACGACCAGATGCGTATTGTGGAATCGGACGCATACCAGCGGCTGAAGAGACTGCTGGTCGGTAAAACAGTCAACGGCGGACCAAAAAAGCTTCCCAAGGGAGCGGAGGTGACCCAGGAATACCTGGAGGACCTGGAGCGGTATCACTGGTTTGACATCCGTCCGGTTGACGAGGATACCGCCCTGTCACTGGAGGCGATCAAGGACTCCATCGCAGAAAAACGTCACGAGTTTGATCTGGCGTTTGAGGAAAAGCGCAAAAAACTCACCCAGGGCGATGAAATGCAGCCCGGGGTACAGAAGATGGTCAAGGTCTATCTGGCCGTCAAGAGACGCCTGCAATCGGGTGACAAAATGGCGGGCCGGCACGGAAACAAGGGAGTCGTCTCCCGCATAGTTCCGGTTGAGGATATGCCCTACATGGCGGATGGAACTCCGGCTGATATTGTACTCAATCCGCTCGGCGTACCTTCCCGCATGAATGTCGGGCAGATTCTGGAGACGCATCTGGGATGGGCAGCAAAAGGTCTGGGTCAGCGCATTGGTGAAATGCTGGAGGCGCATCGACAGGTCGAGGAAATCCGCTCCTTCATCAGGGAAATATATGCGCAGGGTAACAAGCCGGAAGACCTGGACAGCCTGTCAGATGAGGATATCCTGCAGCTGGCACAGAATCTCAAGGATGGTGTGCCCTTTGCCACCCCGGTCTTTGACGGAGCGAAAGAAGCGGAAATCCGCCGGATGCTGGATCTGGCCTATCCGGAAGAAATTGCAAAAAAACTGGGTATGACCGCATCCAAAAACCAGGTCACCATGTACGACGGAAGAACAGGTGACCCGTTCGAGCGTCCGGTCACGGTCGGTTACATGCACATGCTCAAGCTGCATCATCTGGTGGATGACAAAATGCATGCACGTTCGACAGGCCCGTATTCACTGGTTACCCAGCAGCCACTGGGCGGAAAGGCACAGTTTGGAGGCCAGCGCTTCGGCGAGATGGAAGTCTGGGCTCTGGAAGCCTATGGTGCATCCTACGTATTGCAGGAAATGCTGACCGTCAAGTCTGATGACGTAACCGGGCGAACCAAGGTCTACGAAAACCTGGTCAAGGGAGATCACGTCATTGACGCAGGCATGCCGGAATCCTTTAACGTACTGGTAAAAGAAATTCGCTCACTGGGTATTGATATAGACCTTGAGCGTAATTGACAGATAATCCCCCCATGGATGCTGCTGACGGGTCCGGCTGAAAAAAGAGAACCGGTACCGTGCAGCGTCCCGGAAGGGAAACAGTCGAGATAAAACGTAAAAAAAGACGCCCCTGGGCCAGGGGCATTCTGCTCGCAGAAGCAGAAAGACAGTACAGGGGATGGCACAGCTGTTATCTGTCCACCCCTTCTGTCGAAACGATGGTTATGGTTATTTACCGCAATTCCTTCCCTCTCCCGGAGAGAAGGAGTTCCCTGGAGGTCTTATGAAAGCACTGCTCGATCTTTTCAAGCAAGTACAACAGGACGAACAGTTTGACGCAATCAGGATTGGACTGGCGTCACCTGAAAAAATCAGATCGTGGTCTTATGGCGAGGTAAAAAAGCCCGAGACAATCAACTACCGCACCTTCAAGCCGGAACGCGAGGGTCTGTTCTGTGCCAAGATTTTTGGACCGATCAAGGACTATGAATGTCTTTGCAGCAAATACAAAAGACTCAAGCACCGTGGCGTTATCTGTGAAAAATGCGGTGTTGAGGTAACCCTCACAAAGGTACGCCGCGAGCGGATGGGTCACATTGAACTGGCCTCCCCGGCAGCGCATATCTGGTTTCTGAAGTCACTCCCGTCCCGCCTGGGCATGGTACTTGACATGACGCTCCGGGATATTGAACGCGTTCTCTACTTTGAGGCCTATGTTGTCACCGAGCCGGGTCTTACGCCGCTCAAGCGCGGACAGATCATGTCGGAAGACGACTATGTCGCACGATACGAGGAATATGGAGAAGACTTCACCGCCATGATGGGTGCCGAAGGCATTCGCGAACTGCTTCGCTCCATTGACATCAGCAGGGAAGCAGAGCAGTTGCGCACGGAATTGCGGGATTCGAGATCGGATGCCAAGACCAAAAAGTATGCAAAAAGACTCAAAGTGCTTGAAGCATTCCAGCGCTCCGGTATCAGGGCAGAATGGATGATCATGGAAGTGCTGCCGGTTCTGCCGCCGGAACTGCGTCCGCTCGTACCACTTGATGGTGGTCGCTTTGCGACCTCGGACCTTAATGACCTGTATCGTCGCGTCATCAACCGCAACAACAGACTCAAGCGTCTGCTGGAATTGCGTGCGCCCGAAATCATCACACGTAACGAAAAGCGCATGCTGCAGGAGGCAGTGGATTCCCTGCTGGACAATGGTCGTCGCGGCAAGGCCATGACAGGCGCAAACAAGCGCCCGCTCAAGTCCCTGGCCGAAATGATCAAGGGCAAGGGAGGCCGTTTCCGCCAGAACCTGCTGGGCAAGCGCGTGGACTATTCCGGGCGCTCCGTCATCGTCGTCGGACCCCAGCTGAAGCTGCACCAGTGCGGTCTGCCCAAGCTGATGGCGCTGGAACTGTTCAAACCCTTTATTTTCAGCAAGCTCGAACTGATGGGGCTGGCTACAACAATCAAGTCGGCCAAGCGCCTGGTCGATATGCAGGAGCCCATCGTATGGGATATTCTGGAAGAGGTCATCCGCGAACACCCGGTCATGCTCAACCGTGCGCCAACATTGCACAGGCTCGGTATCCAGGCATTCGAGCCGGTTCTGATTGAAGGGAAGGCCATCCAGCTGCATCCGCTCGTCTGCGCGGCATTCAATGCCGACTTTGACGGCGACCAGATGGCAGTGCACGCTCCCCTGTCCATTGAGGCACAGCTCGAGGCGCGTGCACTCATGCTGGCATCGAACAACATCCTGTTCCCGTCAAACGGCGAACCCTCCATCGTGCCTTCACAGGACATCGTCCTGGGTCTTTACTATGCAACACGCGAAAAGATCAATGCCAGGGGAGAAGGCCTGATGTTTTCCGATGTGTCGGAAGTGTTTCGTGCCTACGACAACAAGGAGGTGGAACTGACCAGCCGTATTACGGTCCGCATCCCGGAGATGCAGAAAAACTACGAAACAGGCATGTCCGTTCCGGGTCTTGCGCGGTATGAGACAACCGTCGGACGAGCCATGCTCTCGGAGATTTTACCGGATGGTCTGCCGTTTTCCCTGCTCAATACGACACTCAAGAAAAAGGAAATTTCAAGGCTTATCAATGCATCATTCCGTCGCTGCGGATTGAGAAAGACCGTTATTTTTGCTGACCGTCTCATGCAGGCCGGCTTCAGGCTGGCAACGCATGCGGGCATTTCCATCTCGATTGATGACATGCTCGTTCCCGAGATCAAGTCCGAGCTGATCGCATCTGCCGAGCGTGAAATCAAACAGATCGAGCAGCAGTATTCGTCCGGTCTGGTAACGGCTGGCGAGCGCTATAACAAGGTTGTCGACATCTGGGGTAAAACGGGTGACGATGTCGGTAAAGCCATGATGGACCAGCTCAAGGTCGAAGAAGTCGTCACGCGCGATGGAACACTGACAACGCAGGAATCCTTCAATTCCATTTACATGATGGCCGATTCCGGCGCGAGAGGTTCTGCTGCGCAGATCAGACAGCTCGCAGGTATGCGTGGTCTGATGGCCAAACCGGATGGTTCCATTATTGAAACCCCCATTACTGCCAATTTCCGTGAAGGTCTGAACGTACTCCAGTACTTCATTTCAACGCACGGTGCCCGAAAGGGTCTGGCCGATACCGCACTCAAGACGGCCAATTCCGGTTATCTGACGCGCCGTCTGGTGGATGTGACGCAGGACCTGGTGGTCATTGAAGACGACTGTAATACCACGGACGGTGCCGTAATGAAAGCGCTGATCGAGGGCGGAGAGATCATTGAAGCCCTGAGTGACCGCATTCTGGGTCGTGTAACCGCCAATGACGTGATCAATCCGGAAACCCAGGAGACGCTGTACGAGGCAAACACGCTTCTCAACGAGGACATGGTCGAGGAAATCGCCCGTCTGGGAGTCGACGAGATCAAGGTGCGCACACCACTGACCTGCCAGACGCGTTATGGAATGTGCGCCAAGTGCTACGGTCGTGATCTGGGCAGGGGTGCGCTCGTCAACGTGGGTGAGGCTGTCGGTGTTATTGCGGCGCAGTCCATTGGTGAGCCGGGAACACAGCTGACCATGCGTACTTTCCACATCGGCGGTGCGGCATCACGTTCTGCTGTCGCATCCAATGTAGAGGCGCGATCGAACGGAACGATTCACTTTACCTCGGCCATGCGCTATGTATCGAACGCCAAAAATGACCAGATTGTGATTTCGCGATCAGGTGAGGTCATCATCTCCGATGATCTGGGTCGTGAGCGTGAAAGGCACAAGGTTCCTTATGGTGCGACACTCATGGTCAGGGACAGCATGCCAATCAAGGCAGGGATAGTCCTGGCAAGCTGGGATCCGCTGACCCGACCGATCATCACCGAATATGCTGGTACCATCAAATTTGAAAATGTTGAGGAAGGCGTAACGGTTGCCAGGCAGCTTGATGAAGTAACGGGTCTTTCCACACTGGTGGTGATTGATCCGAAGCGTCGTGGCTCGGCAATCAGATCGGCAAGGCCGCAGGTCAAGCTGTTGAACGACAAGGGCGAGGAAGTCAAAATTGCCGGTACGGAGCATTCCGTTACCATCAGCTTCCAGGTGGGTGCACTGCTGATGGTCCAGGACGGTCAGAAAGTGTCCGTTGGAGAGGTGCTTGCGCGTATTCCGACCGAGACACAGAAAACACGCGATATTACCGGAGGTCTGCCGCGTGTTGCCGAACTTTTTGAAGCCCGTTCGCCCAAGGATGCCGGCATGTTGGCCGAGGTAACCGGAACCGTTGCCTTTGGAAAGGAAACCAAAGGGAAGCAGCGCCTGGAAATTACCGATATGGATGGCACCCAGCACGAATTCCTGATTGGCAAGGAAAAGCAGGTACTGGTGCACGACGGTCAGGTCGTCAACAAGGGTGAGATGATCGTGGATGGCCCTGCCGATCCGCAGGATATCCTGAGACTGCTCGGCATAGAAGCGCTCGCACGCTACATTGTGGACGAAGTACAGGATGTCTATCGTCTTCAGGGTGTAAAAATCAATGACAAGCACATTGAGGTTATTGTCCGGCAGATGCTGCGCAGGGTAAACGTGATTGATGCTGGCGATACGGCTTACATTCCCGGCGAGCAGGTCGAACGTTCGGAGCTGCTGGATGAAAATGACAAGGCCATGGCCGAAGGAAGAATACCGGCTTCCTACGACAATGTGCTGCTTGGCATCACCAAGGCCTCCCTGTCGACCGACTCATTCATCTCGGCAGCTTCCTTCCAGGAAACAACGAGGGTATTGACGGAAGCAGCAATCATGGGCAAGCGTGATGGCCTGCGCGGCCTGAAAGAAAACGTCATTGTCGGACGTCTGATCCCGGCGGGAACTGGTCTGGCAGTACATCGTGCGCGCAAAAACAAGAGTGTCTGGGAGCGTGAGGAGCGCGAAAACCTGGAGCGTCAGGAGCGTGAACTGCTGTTTACTCCGTTACCGGAGAGTGAGACGGCTCCTGAAGAGGTGGAAGACACTCCCTTTAGCCCGGATCCGTTCTAGGACGTTGTTCCGAGAACCGGGAGGGCGCGAGTGTATCCTGTAGGGATTGCACCTGCCACAAGGAGCAGGCCCGTTGATATCTGAAGGAGTCAGGGCGGATGCCTGACTGAAAAGTTGTATTTTCGCCAGAAAAAAAGCGCTGTTGCCTCATGCGACAGCGCTTTTTTAACGTTTGCGGATACTCAGGTGACTCACGCCATATGGAAAGCCTGGATTCAGGTGAAATCCAATCGCGGAGCGGCGGGCATTGATAAGGAGTCAATAGAGCAGTCTGAAGCGAAGCTGAACAGGCTCCGCGATCACAGTCGCGATAGCGCGAAAGCACTGTTCGGAGATAATTTGTTTGCCTGATCGGAAAACAGTTCTTTTGCGGTTTTTCTGAAAATAAAAGCAGGAAACTGCGTTGCTACCGGATAGTCTTTCAGAAACTCTGTCGCAATTTTTCTGCTTCACTATGGGTTAACCCACTCATTTTTTTGCGATGGCACCTCACCTATTTAACTGATCTAAAGCCATCTGTTCCAACTGCGTTTTAATAGCTTCATCTATTCTGGCAGATAACTCCCGGTAATTTTCGCACTTTTCTTTTGCTTCTGCATTCCATCGATCAATGATGTGCTGTGGTAACTCTGTGTGAAAATCATCACCCTCCACGAAACAAGGCAGCATTGAACTGTCTATTCTTTGAGATATCATGCACTTCTCCATCAGTCGATTTGATTCTGCGAAACGATTATAGTACCTCAGATCTAGAATATTCAACAAGTTAAAGGCATTTTTAGGTTCTCTTCTTCAGATCAGATTTTGATGCAGGTCAGTAGGGCCATGCTTATCGGTCTGTTTTCGTTCACTGTCAGGGCAACGCGAGAAGCGTCAAGACCTGCTACCTGCCCGCTGTTATCAGAATATTGCTTCGTAAGAGTTTCAGCAGCGCTCAGGTAAAATGTCCCGCTTGTTGGGTTTGTTTGAATTGCTGACACGAAGGTGCCCGTGATATTCCTGATGGCATCTTCCTGCACTGTACCCAGAGTGCAGGAATTGCCGCCGACTCCCCTCACAAATTTGCCTCCAAGGATTTCTCAATAAATAACTTGACCGCAATAGGCTGGTCAATAATCTGAAAAGCCCTGATTTTGCCCTGGCAGGAATCGGGCTGGCAGTACATCGTGCGCGCAAAAACAAGACTATCTGGGAGCGTGAGGAGCGCAAAAACCTGGAGCGTCAGGAGCGTGAACTGCTGTTTACTCCGTTACCGGAGAGTGAGGCGGCTCCTGAAGAGGTGGGAGGCACTCCCTTCAGCCCGGATCCGTTCCAGGACGGTGTCCCGAGAACCGGGAGGGCGCGAGTGTATCCTGTAGGGATTGCACCTGCGACAAGGAGCAGCCCCATTGATATCTGAAGGAGTCAGGGCGGATGCCTGACTGAAAAGTTGTATTTTTGCCTGAAAAAAAGCGCTGTTGCCTCATGCGACAGCGCTTTTTTTCCGATTTCATTCCAGAGGGACGGGTGTCCACACGGGTGGCAGAACCTCAGGTAAAACCACCCGCCGGACCGTATTCCTCTCTTTTAAGAAGACTGATGCACAACTAACTATTTTTCCCCCGATTTATGCCCACAGATTTTTTTTGACTACCTGAATGCAAAATCTGAGCGCAAACTGTATTTATATACAGTGTAGCGGTGCATTTTTGGA
>Ga0099364_10010820_pt1 | contig 12511 bp, 9 predicted proteins | sample TergutTh196P3_FD_73070 | JGI IMG/M metagenome (GOLD analysis project Ga0099364, IMG submission 73070) | Microcerotermes parvus P3 segment gut microbial communities from Pointe-Noire, Republic of the Congo - Th196 P3 | ecosystem: Host-associated > Arthropoda: Insects > Digestive system > Gut ... | reverse complement strand
AGTTGTTTTGACAAAAAAAATTTCCCCCCCCCCCCCCCCCGAAAACAGACAAATAGCAAAACAAAATTTACTGTATTTTTTTCTCACGCAAAGACGCGAAGAACACAAAGGGAATAAGAAAAAATTACACCTTCTCTGCGGCTCGCCTTCCTTGGAAGGCACGTCTCTGCGTGATGAAATTTGTACAAAGGCTTGTATGAGCTAAAAACTTTATCAAGGAGTTTATTATGAATAACAAAAGCAAATTAACAATCATCGCAATTATTACTGCATTGGCCCTTACATTTTCTTTAGCTTGCGATCCTGGCGGCGGAGATGGAGTTGACCCATGCCTGGATGGACACGATTTTAGTGCAATTGTTACAACAACAGCAACTTGCACAGAAGCAGGAGAAGATGCACACAAATGTATTCGTTGTCCATATACTGTGTATACCAATGCAGCTGCTTTGGGACACATAGCTCCTGGTGCAACACCAGCAACCTGCACAGCAACTGGTAATTCCGGAACAGGAACCTGCTCACGTTGCGGAGCAAGTGTTTCTGGCATCACTACTCCTGCTTTAGGGCATGACCACTTTGAAAGCTTAGTCTGCAACAGAACAGGCTGTAACCATCAATATGCTCTTGGTAACCAAGGCCCGGGTGGTGGTAGAATTTTTTATGTTGCGGACAGCATAAGCGGCAGAAATCCCTTTAGGCTATACATGGATGCTACTGACACCACAGGAATTATTGCCCACTACCTTGAAGCAGCACCGTCAGACTCAGGCACTGCGCAACAGGGAGCTAATAGCCAAGCAGCACACGACGCATTAGTGGCAAATGGATTAACAACATGGAACAGTGTCGCTGCTATGAATGCTGGATTGCAAGGCTCGATAGGCAGAGGTAGAAGAGATACCAGAATCATTGTTGCATATTTAATAGCAAATCCAGAAGGAACACAGAGAGCTGCGCAAGTAGCAGCTGCAGCAATATTTGGTGGATATAATGACTGGTTTCTACCAAGTCTTGGAGAACTGAATGCACTTTACCAATACTGGAATGATAATGGTAGACCAGCTAATTTAAATCTTACAACAAATTGGTACTGGTCTTCGTCGCAGTTCGATAGTCGTAACATGTGGGGTCAGCGTTTCTTCAATGGTAGTCAGCTCTACCTCAACGAGACCAATCCACCTCTATTTGTCCGCGCGATACGCGCTTTCTAAGCGCGTGAGACGTAAGGAAGGATTAATTGCCCAGCACCTAGTTTATTATGTTATAAATATAAAACTGCTTATTTTTTTTACAAAACTAGGTGCTGGGCGGCGTCTTCCGGGCTTTTGAACATAAAATCCTCGTCCATGCGGATTTTATGTTTTGGAGTTTTTGCAATACAAAAACTCCAGCTAAAGCATTGAAACAGCGGCATCCATGCCGCATAGGTAGGGATAGTGGATAGAAATGCAGATATTAACTGCTGTACAGGCTTTTTAAGTTTTTTATTGTTTTAATTTATAAAGCTTTCTAACCAAGAACATATTCTGGCAGGCAAGCGGAAAATCTTCTCACTGATTTTGTTTACACCAACCCAGGATCAAGCCAAAAGACTAAGACAATAAAGTTTATTTACAGGCAGTAAACGCATGATCCAGGGCAATTTGTTGTGTGTCACAAAAGCAGGGAGAATTTTCCGTTGCCGTGATCGATAGCTGTCCTGTTATAGCTAATTATTTTATATATTTTTAACTGATTTTATAGTAATTCATACAGCTGACATCTACAGTCATTTGGAATAAATTATTCGTGTTCTCTGCGTCTTTGCGTGAAAAAATACCAGCCAATGCCTCTTTGCACTAATCTGCGGCTAAAACCCGATCAATGAGCTAACGATTGACTTAGTGTGGATACCAGCCAGTTGTTAAGACTACTGCCATTGGCTTCAGCCTTTACAGCAAGCTGTGCATGCAATTCAGGAGACAGGCGCAAGGTAACTTTACCGGAATATGGCTTATTTGGTTCACGACCTATTTTTTCACATGAAATAAGGTAGTCATCAACTGTTTCGTAAAAAACCTTACGTATTTTATTTACAGAATCTGCGTGAAAACCAATCACATCGTTTATACCGGCAATATGCCCGACAAGACATTCATCCTCGGCGCTGTATTCTATAATGGCGGTATAGCCCTTATACACAATGGTACTATTCATGGTTCTACTCCCAGTTTTGTCAGGAATATTTTTGCATCCCGAATTTGGTAATGTGCGGCTTCTTTTTTTGGATGCGGTCTGTGGAAATACCCTATAACATCATCCCGAATAAATCTAACTCGTGAGCCGTCACCTTCAATAACTTTACAACCAATTGCCAACAGGAGAGTTTCAATGTCAGCCCATACCATGGTTTTTGGCATTGGATGGGAAAAAATTGCAGCAAGAGTTTTTCTCTGTCTGTTGTTCATATTATATAGTGGCATATAATGGTGGCGTTGTCAAGCATTCGTGTAATTCATTGACATCTCCGCGCCTTGGCGGCTCCTTGCCCAGCACCAAGTTTGGTGCTGGGTGAACGTCTTGGCGTGAGGAATTTTCCGGTAATTTTACTTTTTCCCGCTTGCTGGCGGAGCAGCGGCAACTTTTGTATCAACAGTATTTAGAATAACCTGGAGCTTGTCTTTTTCAATTAGATCTATAAGCCGGGCTTCTGTATAACGTTTTGCGCCTTCACTAAAAGCACCTACGGTCAAGCAGATGCCCTTGCCAGCCTTTACTTCCTTAAGATGAGAATGAAAATCCCTGACCACAAGTTCTCCAATAGCTCCCTGGGTGCGGATAAAACGGAACATTATCACGTCAGACCATTTTTGTGTATCAACTTCAGTAAGGATATCAGCCCATTCATTTTTATTTACTGAAATACTTGTTATTTTAATTTTTGCGCGCGGGAAATAGCACATTACAATCTTGCGGCACAGCGCGACAAAATCGCCGGAAGGAGCCATAAGGAATATTTGTAGGTTCTTGTTTGCATTGAGTTCCTGATACCTGTTTAATAAGGGCCCAACATCCTTGTAATTGGGGTTTTCAGTATATATGTCCTTGAGATAACCGATAGCTTTGCCCATATCATTAAGTTTTAAATAAGAAGTAGCAAGCCTATAGCGGAGTTCCATTTTTATATCGGGTTTAATATTCTGGTGGCGCAGGCCTATTTCAAAATCATTGACTGCTTTTTCGTACTGCCTTGCATTAAAGCTAATCATGCCGGATGTAAGACAAGCGCTGGGCCCCATTACAGGGTCTCCCCTTAAATGGCTGAATATACGCTGTGCCTGTTCTGTCTGATTTGCTTCAAAATAACATTCTGCAAGAGTATAAAGGGATTCCTTGTCATCCGGTGCAAGATCAATGGCTTTCCGGATTAATGTCATGGCTTCTTTGTGTTTTTTAAGCCTGAAATATGAATGTCCAAGGGTTCTTAGCGTAGCAGTATCATCAGGTTCCTGAGTTTTTGCTGTATTAAGATTAGCTATGGCTTTTTCGTAATTACCCTTCTGGAATTCAAGTACCCCAAGATTATAGTTTACTTCAAAATTATTCTGCCTATGAGTTTTTGCTATGTTAAAACCCTTGTAAGCATCGTCGACTAATCCCAATTTCATAGCAGAAAAGGCATAACGGAAGGATATTTCAAATTCTTCTGGCCCATGGAGGTCTAATTCTATTAATGTGCTGTATGTTTTAAAAGCCTGATCCCAGGCCTCTTCCCGGAAATATATTTCACCTGCGTTTTTAAGGGCATCAGGGTTTCTGGGGTCTTGAGTAAGCTTTTTTTCTGCTTCATTAAGGGTTTTATCCCGGTTTCCAGAGCCTTTTGAGCCATGAGAGCCTTTGGATCGCCCCATTATGACAAACATCACAAAAACTATTACAACGATTAAAACTACTGCTATTAGGGCAGGAATCATAAAGTCCATACTATAAATATATCGGAAAATATCATATTAATCTTCAATATGTATGCATGTTTAAAAAGGCATCTGTTGATGAAGGCGTTGACAAATTAATGGTCATCGCCTACCATAATTATTGGGAGAAAGGGAGTTAAAAAGTGGTTGCTGCTATTGGCATAAAACTTGCTAATGGGGAATTTTATTCAATTTTGGACGAAAATTCTCCTGCAAAAAAAAGACTGGTTCTAACTACAGCCCATAATAATCAACGAAGTGTTCAAATAGATCTTTATAAAAGTAATGCCAGGACCATGGCTGATTCTGAATATTTGGGTACCCTGGTTATTAGTAATATAAGATCCCGGAAAAAGGGTGAAGTCTCCATAGAACTTGAAATTACATCCACAGAAGACGGAAATATTACAGTCAAAGCTTTTTGTGCGGATTCTACCCAAAAGGACCATCAAATTTTGAACATTTCCCTCGCTTCCCTGGGCAGTCATGAAGATTTTGATATGCCGGATTTTGATCTTGAAGAAGGAAGTTCCGGTAATTCTACTGATGATCTTTATGAAAGACCAAAGAAAACAAGGCCGCGGCGATCACCTATTCTTTTAATTGTTCTGATTCTCCTGCTTATAGTCCTTGGATTGGGTATTTGGTATTGTTTTTTTTACTCAGGTGTTGGATTTTGTGAAATATTAGGCTTTTTTAATATGATTAAAGAAAGCGTATTAAGGTTATTACCAGGGAGTTAATTGCGCTTTTCAGTCTTTAAAAAAATAATTTTCTTTTTTCTGCTTGCAATATTTACCCCCTCCTGCGGCACTACTCAAAGCTCTTATGCAGCGTTTTTTGAAGGTCTTGTGGCAGAGGCCCTGGCTATTGCCTTGGCTGATGCAACGGAAGAAACCCTGGCTATCGCCACGGCTGACGCCCTGGCTGGCGACGCAGCTGAACCTGATGCAGAAGTCACTGTTGCAGCAGCTGATATTGCTGCTTTATCGGAAAACTCCGCAGACAATAGCCGCTTGCTTTTTGTCCAAGCACTTGAAAATTCCCCGCCCATAGTACAGCGTGAAGCTGCAAGGAAACTTATGCTTCCTGTTCTTAATAATGATGAAGCCTTTGCACAGGAAGTGCTTAGACTTACAAATAATCGTGCTTTAAGAGATGACGATCACATTCAAAGCCTTAGAAACGCCTGCCTTTTTCGCCTGGGCCGCTATGCAGAAATAATCCGCAGCCTTGAAGGTCTTGAAAATATTGATATAACGGGCATTAACATAGCAGACATAAATCCCTGGAACCATGCTCTTTATATTTTGTCTTTGTACAGGAACGAAGGCAGCACAGATGCCAGTGCAATGGAAAAAATTCATAAACAAGCACTGGACTTTTTATTGACTTTACCTGTAAGTCCTGTCTGGCATTGGGTTTTGGGTGAATTTACAGCAGCCGGAGCTTCATTTTTCAACCCAGGTGAATTTTCAGCCTTTTCTTTAAGAGCAGAAACAGCGCGTTCTGCTTTTGGCCGCGCTACCCTTCATTTTGGTCTTTCTCTTGTTCAAAGCGGAGCCCATCTTTTTTTACAATACCCACAATTATTAACAGATGCAGGCAGGTCTATTCAGTTTACAAATGCTTTTATTAATGAAGGAATCAATATATTAAGTAATTGGGAAGAAAATCTGCCTGAATTTGAAAGAAATCCGGAATTTAATATAAATCCTCAGACAAGATATCTTTTGCCATATTTTCTGGGAAGAATTTTCCGCCAGGCCGGCCAATCAAGCAATTCCACCCAGGCTTTTGAGAGAGCTATAAGATACGCGCCTTTGCCTATTCAATCTGATGCCTGTATCTGGTATATCCTGATGAATGCCATTAGAGAAAATCAGCAAAATGCTGTAAATGTACTCAAAACATATATTCCACGTATGCATTCTTTCCCGTATTTCAGGGATATTTTTGACAGATTTTCACAATACCTTGTCAGCCGTAAGGACTGGGGGGCTATCGAAGAGATTTATTCATTGCTTATTTCCAGTAACAGTCCTGGCGGCCTGGCTTCAGTCATGGGTGCGGCAGCCCAGTATGCCTGGATTTTGGGCAGGGCTATTGAACAAGGCTATATTTCATCAGCAGTACCCCCCAGCAATTATTTCCAGGCAATTTATAATGAAGAGAGTGCCCCGCTTTATTACAGAATTTTGAGTGCTGAAAAGCTGGGAATGGATTTTACTATGGCTGATGATGCACCGGAAGTTCCAACTCGCAGGGGAACTCTAAACATTTCACCAGAAGCACAATTTCTCCTTGAATTTTTCAATCATAATGCCGGGAGCCTGGCAATGCCCTATATACTCGAATACCAGGATTCACTTGAAACCCATGAGCTTCGTATGATTGCAGCTGCTCTTGCAGATGCAGGCCTTACAAATCAATCCCTTAACCTTATTACTAGCTATTCCAGAAGAACATTGCCAGATTACAGTGTTGGACATTCCATGTTCCGCGAAGATTATGAACTTTTCTTTCCCAGGCCTTTTTTGGACTTAATGGAAAATTATACTAATCTTACAAATGTGGCTCCTGAGCTTTTTTATGCCATAGTACGTACAGAAAGCTTTTTTATGCCAGCAGTAGCTTCTCATGCAGGCGCCATAGGCTTGAGCCAGCTTATGCCGGCAACAGCTCTGGACATGGCTGAAAGGATAGCCCGTGCTACAGGGCCTGATTATCGCAGCCCTGAGTACAGTGCAAACGGGGGGATTGATTTAAGAAATCCACAAACAAATATTCATATTGGCAGTTTTTATATGAATTACCTTTTTCAGACCATGGACAGCCCCATGTTGGCTATTCTTGCCTATAATGGCGGCATGGGCAGGGTAAGGCGCTGGCGTGCAGCAGAGCCTGTTTTACCTGAGGATCTTTTTCTTGAAACCATAGAATTTGCAGAAACACGTGAATATGGCCGCAGGATCCTGCAAGCTGCCGCATTATACGGATATCTCTACTATAGTATGAATACAAGTGAAGTAGTTGCCGATATATATAGATGATGAATACATCTGTAAGAAATACATCTCAAGTTCATGCTGCGCTAAAAGACCGCAAAATAACTCTAGGCATTTCCTTTTGTTTTGCAATTATTGGCCTGATTTTGTGCATTTCCATAGCAGCTTCCCTTTTTGAACTCTCTGCATTTTTGGCTTTTGCAGGTAATTTATTTGTCAGGGCTTACGGAGGTCTTGCATTTTTAATACCTGTATATCTTTTTTACGCAGCTTTTGTCCTTTTAGACCCAGCTTATAGGCCGGACAGAATATTTCTGCTTTTTGGTTTAATTATTCCCTTTATTACAATAGCTTTTGGCTCTTATATAATAAGAAATTTTGAATTTTTAAGTTATAATTCTTTATTTCTTGCAAGGGCAGGCAGGCTTGGTACAGGGTTTTTCTTTGCGCTTGTTATTGTCATGGAAATGATACTTTTAATTCTCTTAAGAGCTGTTTTCTTTGTGAAATCTGAAACTGAATATGAATCTGAAAAAACTTCTGGTATTGCAAGGCTCTTTCTGCCAGCCCCAAAATACCGCAAGCTAAAGGATATTTATACCCAGGCTGCCGCAGCCTATTCTCCTGAACCCCAGCTTAAAAACATGGACGAAAACCCAGAACTTCTTGAACCCCTTGAACTTGAACCTCTTGAAGATGAAGCTGAATATGATGAAGCACAGGATGTACATCCTAAGGATGTAGAGCGCGCACTTAAAGAGGCAGAAAAAGCAGCAGCCAGGCATGAATCAGAAAAAGACAGCCTTAATTCACAGATAAAGGCTAACATTGGAGCTGTGAGCTCCCGCAAACGCCACAAGCTATATGCCATACCTGTCGAGGGCTTGCTTAACAAATACCCGGACGGTGAATACTGGATTATAGATGATGCTACAAGGAATGCAGCGCTTACACTTAAAGAGACTTTAAAAGAATTCAATATACAGGCAGAAGTTACAGGCATTAAAAAAGGCCCTGTTATAACCATGTTTGAAATACTCCCTGCTCCGGGTGTTAAGCTTTCAAAAATAGTAAATCTCCAAGACAATATTGCCCTGCGTCTTGCTGCTTCTTCTGTGCGTATTGTTGCCCCTATTCCCGGGAAGCATGCTGTAGGTATAGAAGTTCCCAATGCCAAACGCAATATAGTTTCTTTTAGGGAAATTATCGAAGGTGAATTGCTTGATACTGGCAAAAAGTTTGAAATCCCCATTGTTCTTGGAAAAGACATTACAGGTGAAGCCCAGACCGTAGACCTTGCAGCAATGCCGCATTTATTGATCGCAGGTGCAACAGGATCTGGAAAGTCTGTGTGTGTTAATTCCATGATCCTTTCCATACTGTATCAAAAATCTCCGGCAGAGTGCAGGTTAATATTAATTGACCCCAAGATCGTAGAGCTCAAACTGTATAACGAAATTCCTCACTTGCTGACTCCAGTAATAACCGAACCCAAAAAGGCATTCCAGGCCCTCCAGTACTGCATCTCTGAAATGGAACGCCGTTATTCATGCCTTGATTCACTTGGTGTCAGGGACATAAGAAGTTATAACAAGCGCATTAATGAAAGAAATATGGCAGCAGAGGCAATGCCGTATATAACCGTAATCATCGATGAATTTGCAGACCTTATGGCAACTACAGGAAAAGAACTGGAATCCACTGTAGCACGCCTTGCAGCCATGAGCCGCGCAGTCGGGATTCATCTTGTTCTTGCAACCCAGCGCCCTTCCATTGATGTTATAACAGGTCTTATAAAGGCAAACATTCCAAGCCGAATTGCGTTTATGGTTGCAGGCAGAATGAACAGCCAGATAATTATTGACAGCCCAGGGGCTGAAAAACTTCTTGGCAGGGGAGACATGCTTTATTCCGGGGTTGTTGATCCTTTCCCAATCCGCATGCAGGGTGCTTTTGTCTCAGAAGAAGAAGTTGAGAGGGTTGTTGATTTTGTTAAAACTCTTGGTGAACCAGACTATATTGACGACGAGATTTTTTATGATGAAGAAGAAGATGAGGGCCCCTCGCTGTTTACCGACGGTGATGATCCCTTATATGACAAGGCCCTTGAGATTGTTTTTCATCAGGGCAAGGCCAGTGCCAGCTTTATCCAGCGCCGCCTTAAAATAGGTTATAACAGGGCAGCAAGACTTGTGGAAGAAATGGAAAGCAATGGAGTCGTAGGACCTGCCCAGGGTTCTAGGCCCAGGGAACTTTTGCAGAGAAGTGCGCCTCGTTAAAACGTATAGGTCAATATTGCAGCAACCCTGTAAAACACAAACCTTAGTTTTCCGTTTTCATTGCTTATAGGCATATCCTGATACCAGTAACCATTATTATTTTCAAGGTCTGAAGTCCCATGATTGCGGCGGGTTCGCATCTGCGCAATTAATGTTGTGCTAAAGTTAGGCGTTATACTAAAATTGAACATGGTTGAAAATGTCCATTGCGGAAGATTGCCGCCCCAATAATCTTTGCCCGAATGATCATATAAATTATAATCTGCTTCTGCCATAAAACCAACAAAATCAAGCACAGGAGAAAGCGGCATCTGGTAACCCAGAACTGCGTTTGAGTACAATGTCCAGCCATTCATGTTTTCACCGTCATCGTGTTCCAAAACCCATGATTCCCCGGATTCTGCGCGGGTGTAAGATGAAAAACGTAACTGGTTATAAACGCGTATTATCACATGGTTCCAGTCCCCAGGATAAAGAGCTGCCATGTCAAATTGCAAAGCACCGCCTGCCCAGGCACTCCATTGGAAGCCGTCAAATGGCTCGCCGGAAACCTCTGATTTGCGCAGGCTTCCCCCGCTGGAGCCAATGGGCTGGTTAAGGCCAATGCCGTTTCCCAAAGGCATATTCCAGCCAGAACCTATGCGGCTGCCAATATCAATTTCAAGAAATGCAGCTGGTGTAAAGATAATTTCTCCAATACCAGCCAAGGATATGGGTGATATCTCTGCGGTAAGATTGGTTCTTATATTGTTCCCGCTTGTAAATGGGCTTGAACCGCGCAATACAGGAAACATAAAGCTTTGAGTTACGCTTAATTTTGCTTCTGGCCTTGTGGAAAGCTGTAAAGACAGGCTTGTAGATGAAGTTATCTCATCATTCGCTGCAAGTATAACACAGGGGATGCATACAAATACAAGCACAAGAAAAAACGGTTTTTGAAAAAATTTTATTAACATAATTTTTCCTTAAAAAACATTTTATGCTACAGCTTCATAACCTGCCCGGATAGCATCTGCGTTCATGCCTATAAAACCATGCTTGTCAGGAGGAAAGAACTTTTTTAGGATTCCTTCAATGTCATTGAGCTTTAGGGCGCCTGAGACCTTTGCCATGGCGCCTAACGCAACCATGTTCGCGATGCGTATATCGCCGATTTTTTCTGCAAGTATGGTAGCATCCACTTTCGCAACTTTTATGTCTTTCCTTTTTGGCTCTTCTTTTACCAATGTGGAATTGATAAGCATAAGACCTGAATCTTTGACTATTCCTTCGCAGAGCGGGAGGGAATCCATATTCATTACAAGTACGGAATCAGGGCTTGTTACAAGAGGGCTTGCGATTTCTTCATCAGATATAATAACACCGGCCCTGGCAATGCCGCCTCTTTTTTCCGCGCCGTAAAATGGAAAGCATGTAACGTGCTTGCCTTCCTGCATGGCAAAGTATACCCAAATTTGTCCAAGTGAAATTATCCCCTGGCCGCCGAATCCGGCAAAAAAACTTTTCTCTGTCATGTCTCTGCTCCTTAACCCTGTTGTCCGGATGCTGTGTTTTTAATTTCGCCTAATGGGAAAACCGGAATCATGTTTTTTTCAAGCCAGTCCGAAGCTTCTACTGCATCAAGACCCCAGCCTGTCGGGCACTGGGCAAGGACTTCTATCATTGTAAAACCAAGTCCCTGCATCTGGAGTTCTAAAGCCTTTCGTATATAGCCTCTTGTTTTGCGGACATTGGCAGCATTGTGCACAGCACCTCTTGCAATATAAACAGTTCCGTCAAGCGTATTTAAAAGTTCGCAAACCCTTATTGGATAACCCATGCCAGCAGAAACAGGGTCGCGCCCCAAAGGAGATGTTGTGGCTTTTTGGCCTATAAGAGTAGTAGGCGCCATCTGCCCGCCTGTCATGCCGTATATCGCGTTGTTGACAAAGATCGTTGTAAACTTTTCTCCGCGGTTGGCTGCGTGAATCATTTCCGCGGTTCCTATGGCAGCCATGTCACCATCTCCCTGATAACAGATAACAAGGTGATCATTAAGCACACGCTTTACGCCTGTTGCTGCTGCCGGAGTCCGGCCGTGAGCTGGCTGTACTGTATCAACATCAAAATAAAGGTCTGCCCAGATTGAGCAGCCAACCGGGTTTGTAAGGACTGTTTTTTCACGTAGACCCATCTCGTCGATTATTTCTGTAATAAGGCGGTGTATAATTCCATGACCGCAGCCCCCGCAGTATTTTGTAGGTACCTTAGAAAGACTTTTTGGATGACCGTATAATAATTTTTCACTCATAATCACTTTTTCCCCAGTATTTTCTTGATTTCTTCAAGGATCTCTTCCTCTTTTGGAATGACCCCTCCGCAATGACCCAAAAGATGAACTGGCGCTTTGCCAAGAACCGCAAGCCTCACATCTTCAACCATCTGTCCAAGGCTCATCTCAACTGTAAGGATTGGTTTTCCTCTTTCAGCTATTTTCGCATACTCGTTATTTGGAAATGGCCAAAGCGTAATGGGTCTGAAAAAACCAGCCTTTATGCCCTGTTTATCCGCAAGTTTTTTTGCTTCCTGGCATACACGTGCAGAAGTGCCGTATGCTGTAAGTATAATGTCAGCGTCTTCACAGCCAATGGATTCATAACGGACTTCATTTTTTATTATTGTCTCATAACGTTTAAAGCGTTGAACAGATTTATCTTCCAGAGATTCAGGAACAAGGTCAATTGAAGTGATATGTATTGCATCACGGGCTTTCCCGCTCGAGTCTTTTGATTTTTCCATGTGGCCAACGCACCAGGGGCGTTTTGGAAGTTCACTAAGGGATTTTTCCTTGGGCAATACAAGGCCTTCGCTTAACTGGCCCAGCATGCCGTCAATAAGAACAATAACAGGCATGCGGTATTTATCTGCAAGGTCAAAAGCCTCGTATGTAAAGTCCGCAGATTCCTGTACATTTTTTGGCGCAAGGACTATGCAGAAATAATCCCCGTGCCCGCCGCCCTTTACAGACTGAAAATAATCGCCTTGTGCAGGGGCAATGGAACCAAGGCCTGGACCGCCGCGTGCAACATTGACCACAACGCACGGCACATCAGCACCGGCTGCGTAGGAAATGCCTTCCTGTTTAAGGCTCATGCCAGGGCTGGAGGAGCTTGTCATGGCTCTTGCTCCGGCGCAGGCAGCTCCGTAAACCATATTTATTGCAGCTACTTCGCTTTCAGCCTGGATAAATACCCGGCCTTTGGCGAGCATGTGCAAAGACATATATGCG
>Ga0099364_10010819_pt1 | contig 12512 bp, 10 predicted proteins | sample TergutTh196P3_FD_73070 | JGI IMG/M metagenome (GOLD analysis project Ga0099364, IMG submission 73070) | Microcerotermes parvus P3 segment gut microbial communities from Pointe-Noire, Republic of the Congo - Th196 P3 | ecosystem: Host-associated > Arthropoda: Insects > Digestive system > Gut ... | reverse complement strand
CCAGGTCGCCGCCCGGCTCTACTGCCGGATATGGTTCTGGGACTGTATCGCCAGCGACCGAATCGAGTCCATCGGGCATAGCCCCGCCAGGCCCGCCAACCGCGCCAGAATCGCCAGACAATACAGCCACGCCCGCTTCTCCATCCCCAGCATACGAATCAGCCACATCCGCCCCGCTGGCTCCGCCAGCTCTGGCGGCTTCCGCGACTATCGCCTCCGCAGGAGCCATCGCCCCATCCGCCGACGATCCATAATCAGCCTTGGCGGCGTCCACGAACGCATCATCCGATGCCGCACGGGTCTCCGCCTCAGTCATGGCGGCGGCCGTTGTCGCCGGAGGCATTCTTTCATCGCCAGAATCAGCGCCGACCGCGCCGTCGACCGCGCCAGAACCTGCGCTGTCGATCGCGTTGTTAAACGACGCGCCGCAGCCCGAGCCGATGACGGCCAACGACGCCACGATGGCCAGCAAGGCGATTGTTACGCGGCTATTCATACGGTTTTTCATACGGTTCCTCCTACGGTTGCTAATACGGTTTCTTTTACGGTCTCGTATACGGTTTTTCATGACATTTCCTCCCATATTTTCTATTATTTGTAAATCAGTTCCTTTGCATCAAGCTGTTCTGATAATGTAAACTCTTAGTGGCGACAAAACATTACACCTTGCATCTTTCTTTGCAAAAATTTCTTGATTTTGCCCTTGCCTTGCCATATAATAGCATTCAAGCTGGGAGGCGGTGGCCAGTTGGCGATACGCTTGCAGTCGCAGGTTGCACATAGATAAACCGCACAGCGCACATATCGCGTACCGACGATGCATCGTCATCAAGACGCATTTGCAGCGAGGATTTCGGCCCGCCATGGCATGCCCATCAGGTTCAGGCAACACACATAACACACAAGTGATAGGACAAATGAACAAGGTACAAGGTACAAGGTACAACGGACAACGGATAAGGGATGAGTGATAAGGGACAACGGATAACGGATAAGGGACAAGGGATAAGGGGCAAGGGACAAGGGATAAGGGGCAAGGGATAAGGGGCAAGGGACAAGGGACAAGGGGCAAGGGATAAGGGGCAAGGGATAAGGGGCAAGGGACAAGGAATATAAGTCAAGGAATAAAGGGCAAGGGACAAGGAATATAGGTCAAGGGACAAGAAGTGACAAGAAGGGAGAAGCTGTTATGGACTTTTTGGAGTCAATCAACAACCAGATAAACAGCATCGTATGGGGGCCATACATGCTCGTCCTGCTTGTTGGCACCGGTATTTTCTTCACGATTCTGTCAAAGTGCTTACAGGTTTCGAAAATCAAGCTTTGGTGCTCGGCGACATTCGGGAAGCTGTTCTCAAAAAAAGGAAGAGACGGGGACAAGGATGTCAACATCACGCCGTTCCAAGCGGTGACGACGGCCATGGCGTCGACCGTCGGCACCGGGAACATCGTCGGCGTGGCGACAGCGATATTCTCCGGGGGACCAGGCGCGTTATTCTGGATGTGGGTATCTGGCTTCTTCGGCATGATGACGAAATACGCCGAGATCGTGCTCGCGATGAAATACCGCGAGACGGACGAAAAAGGGATGCACCACGGCGGCCCCATGTATTACATCGAAAAGGGCCTGAAGATGAAATGGCTCGCAATCGTCTTCGCCGCATTCGGCACGCTGGCGACTTTTGGCATCGGCAACATGACGCAGGCGAACGCAATCGCGGGTTCCCTCTTCGATTCATTTAAGATTCCGTATATCGTTACAGGAATCGTGATCGCTGCCATTTGCGCGCTTGTCATCATCGGCGGCATCAAGCGCATCGCGACCGTCACCGAAAAGCTAGTCCCGTTCATGTCTATCTTCTATGTCCTGGGGGGAATAATCATCCTGTGCATGAACGCAGGCAGGCTACCGGGGACGTTCGCCACCATATTCTCGAATGCGTTTTCGATACAGTCGGTTGGCGGCGGCATACTGGGCTTCACCATCATGAAGGCGATGCGGTACGGAGTAGCCAGAGGCGTTTTCTCCAATGAAGCGGGCCTCGGATCGGCTCCAATCGCGCATGCGGCGTCCAGCAAGAAAGACCCTGTCGAGCAGGGGCTCTGGGGCATATTCGAGGTGTTTGTCGATACTATCATTATTTGCTCGATAACCGGATTGGTCATCATATCTTCAGGGCTTTATACAGGCGAGATATCTGGCATCACGCTGACGCTGGCCTCCTTTTCGCAAACCTTCGGCACCGTCGGCGGCTATTTTGTATCCATAGCGATATTATGCTTCGCCGGTTCGACGATCCTTGGGTGGTCTTACTACGGCCAGCAGTGTCTCAGGTATCTTACAAAGGACAATAATAACGCAGACATGGTGTACAAGATTGTGTTTTGCTGCCTGACTATCGTCGGCGCCACTGGCGGGTTTACTTCCGTTTGGAAGGCGGCGGACACTTTAAGAGGGCTTACTTTCGTTTGGGACTTGGCCGACACCTTGAACGGGCTCATGGCCATCCCGAACCTGCTAGCGCTGCTGCTGCTATACAAAACTGTCATGACCCTCACGAAGGAGTATCTGGCAAAAAAGAGGAACTGACGCGCTTGGCGATGGCTGCCTAAGAACCAGCGCGCTTGGCGATGGCTGCCTAAGAACCAGCGCTCTTAGTGATGGCGGCCAAATAACAGGCGCCCCTATTAATAACGTGCTATGTGCGCAGGCGCGCAATGGCGGCGGTGACGGATTGTTCGGAATCACGCCATGGCGCGCTTGCTCTTTATAAAGCTGTTATTTCGGTGTTATTCCTACTCTTGCGGGTTGACGATGAATTTCCCGAGCCTGCGCAGTTCGGCGCTGGCCAGTATCTCGGGGAGCCGCGAGAGCGGCGCGACCTCGGCGACCATCCGGGACACGTCGACCCTGCGGCTGTTGATGAGCCCGACCGCGCGCGGCATGGTATAAGGGTTGATGTATGAGGCCTTTAGAGCGACCTCGCGCTTGAATAAGTCAAATGGCTTGATTTCCAACGCCTCGTCGGGCTTCGACAGCCCGAACAACATGACCGTCGACTTGCATCCCGCCACGTCGATGGCCTGCCGCATCGTTTCGATGCGCCCCACGCACTCTATCGCGCACGATACGCGACGGACTCCATGGGCGTCGAGCGCGGCGCGTACGTCCTCCCCATGCGGGTCGATGCAGATGTCTGCGCCAAGCGACATGCCCATGGCGCGCTTGGCGGACACAGGCTCCACAAGCGCCACGCAGGCCGCCCCGGACAGCTTGGACAGCTGCACCATCAGAAGGCCGATCATCCCGCCGCCGAACACGACGACATTGTCGCCCGGCCGAATCTCGCACAAGTCGGCGCCGTGCAGGCAGCAGGCGAGCGGCTCGGCCATCGCGCCCTCGGCGAAGCTCACGCGGTCGTCCAACTTGTATGCTTGAGAAGCGGGAACCGAGCAATACTGCGCGAAGCCTCCATTTACCATTGTGCCGATGCCTAGCATTCGCTCGCAGAAGTGCCCGTAGCCTCCCTGGCAGGGGGCGCACGCCCAGCACAGCTTGTTCGGGTCGACGCACACCCTGTCGCCCACCGAAAGGCCGGCCACGCCCGCGCCGACCTCTGCGACGACGCCAGCGAACTCATGACCCAGCACTATAGGCAGCGGATTGTCGGCCGCCCCCTTGTCGCCATTAAATATGTGGACATCGGTGCCGCAGACGCCGCACGCGAACACTTGGATGACGACCTCCCCCGCCCCGGCGGCTGGCTCCGGCGCGTCGGCGATGACGATATCGCGATGCGAAACCAACATAGCTTGCTTCATTATATATGCCTTCCCTTCGAGTGCTTTATATGCCTACACGATCCTACACGATCCTTTCAATCTTACGCGATCCTTTACGATCCTACACGATCCTTTCAATCTTACGCGATCCTACACGATCCTACACGATCCTGCCAACCATGTCAAAGCGAACCCAGCATGTTTTAACCAAATAATAGCAACATGGCAACATTGCTACATAGCAACATGGCAACATTGCTACATAGCAACATGGCAACATTGCTACATAGCAACATGGCAACATGGCAACATGGCAACATCGCAACATGGCAGCATGGCAGCATAGCAGCATGGCAGCATGGCAGCAGAACAAGCAGCATGACAAACAGATGATATATGGTGCCAAGCAGGTGACAAAGTTGACAAACAAAGGCAACGGGGAAATAGCAATTTGAAAGATACCCATCATCATGATATACTTATTGCCACAAACATAGGGAGCCTGCACAAGAATGCTATGCCAAAGGAGGGGCGTCATATGGACGAGCTTCAAATGGGTGGATCAAGAATTGATGGCCCGGGAATGGGTGGACCGGGAACAGGTGAACCGGGAACAGGTGGCCCGGGCATGGAGCAAAAGCGCTTATTTTGGGTGAGGGGGGTAATCGCCTTCGCTGCCGCGATGGCGGCGCTTATCTTCATCGGCGCGCCGCTGCAATTCGCGTTCGGCATATGGGGGCTCTTGCTCAGCGAGCTGATCCTGCTTGCGGTTGCCGTCGCGGCGGCCCTTGTCATCAAGCTAGACTTCAAGCAGATGCTGCGCATCAAGGCGCCGCGCGCCGGCCAGATTCTCGGGATTATCATCATGGCCATATCGGGGATGGCCATCGGAAGCTGCGCGACTTATATCATGCTCCTCATTTTGCCGCAAGCCGAGCAGACCCTCGAAGCCTTTGCGGAGCTATACTCCTCCGCACCGGGCTTGGTTACCTGGCTGATCGTCGCAGTATCCCCTGCAATCTGCGAAGAGGTCTTGCATAGGGGCGTAATATTGAACACATTCGAGCGTTCCGGCTTTAAAGGCAAGTGGCCGATCGTCCTGTGCATGGGCTTGATATTCGGCATTTTCCATCTGGATTCCTTGCGGTTCTTTGCCACAGCGCTGCTGGGCATGATACTCGCATATGTCATGCTTGAGACTAAGAATTTTCTGCTTCCTGTCCTTTACCATATGCTAAACAACTCATTAAGCGTCCTGGCTGGGTTGTTACAACCCATCGATACCGCCAATATAACCGAATCTTTGGATATGGCAGCCGATCTGACGTTGTCAACAATCGGCACGGTGATGATCATGGCGGCGTTCGCGCTGCTTGGGCTACGGCTCGGCGCGAGGCTGCTGGGGCCGAAGGAGTCGAGCCTTAGCGTCGAAGAAGCGGCGAAGCTAACTGCTAATCGCAAGAAAACAAGGGCGCTGACGGCAGTCGCTAGCATCTTGCTGTTCGTCGCGGGAGTAGTCTGCGTGTCGATCCAGACCGCCCAGATGCTGGCGGCATAGGCGCATATCAGATAAGCCTGCGCCCAGTCTGCCCCTGCATAGCGAGCAAGCAGCAGCATTCCACGTTCGCCGTTCGCGGGAACATGTCCACGGCGCAGGCTTCTTTTACCTCATAGCCATGGAGCGCCTGCAAATCGCGCGCCAGCGTCGCCGGGTCGCAGGAGACGTAGACAATGCGTTTCGGTGACAACTCAAGAATTTTCTTAACGGCGCCCAATGACAACCCTTTGCGCGGCGGATCGACGACGACGCAGTCGGGGTGCCGTGCGGCACAATCCAGCGCAGCCACGTCTGCGGCATCCAGCCTTGCCTTGGCTGCAGTGGCATCCAACTCCGCCGCGGCAGTGGCATCCAACTCCGCCGCGGCTGCGGCATCCAGCCTTGCCATGGCTGCAGCGGCATCCAGGCCCGCTACATCTGCGGCGACAAACTCGATATGCGAAAGCCCGTTTCGCATGGCGTTTTCACGCGCGGCCTCCACGGCGCCTGGATTTATTTCGACCCCCAACGCGCGCCCGGCGTCGCGCCCAACGAAGAGCGTCAGCGCGCCAACCCCGCAGTACAGATCGACTAGAGTTTCGCCTGCCGACATTGCCGCATACTCCCGAGCTTTCCGATAAAGAAGCAGCGCAGCGCCGACGTTCACCTGAAAGAAGCCCGACAGCCCAAAGACCAACCCGTCCAACTCCTCCTCAAGGGCGCCGCCGAGGCCATCCCTACCCGAGCGAAGAGCGATCTCTCCGCCCGGCGGCAGCTTCTTGAGCGCGTCATTGATATCCTCCTTTAAAAGGGGGCAGCGGTCGATGTGGACAATATCGTGGCTCCGCCTCGCGTAAAAACCACGCGATTTCCCGTCAGAATGGAAAACAGCCTTGTTCCGATAGCCGTCTGTCTGCCCGGTCGCCAGGATTTCGCCCGCGCACGCGGAAATCCCGCCAATGCGGCGCAGCGCGTCGTTGACGCGCATGAGTTTCGCCCGCAACTCCTCTTCATACGTGATATGCCGGAAGCTGCAGCCCCCGCAAAGCGGATATGCGGGGCAGCCAGGCTCGCAGCGATACGGGGATGGCGAAAGGATGCGAGCTATTTGCGCCCTTGCGCTGCGAGGCGTCTCCTTCGTCAGCCTCACCTCCAGCACGTCGCCGCGCGCCGCGCCCGGCACGAAGGCCACCTTGCCGTCCGGGAGCCGCGCGACGCCTTCGCCGCCCGCGCCATACCCTGTAATCTCAACGCGACACACCAGCTACACCAAACCCCTTCAAAAAAGTAATATCCCTTTTACGACCAACCCTCATTGCGGAACAAGCTTCCTCGCAGAATACGCATCTTGGTGCTTCGAATAACATTTCTTGCTGCGAGAAAGCCTATTCTATCACACGGCAGGCTCCGCTCGCAAACCAAGGAACACAGAACTCAGAACACAGCATCATGAGTTCAAAATCTTGTTTTACATGTATGAATATTGAATGCAATACCACAACGCGGTCTTCGACCGCAAGGAGACAGAAGCAAGGAGTCAGTAGCCAGGAGTCAGTAGCCAGAATGCATTTCGGATTGCATCTTGAGTTGTTCAGTACCTGATGCGGCAACGGGGGCCTTCGTAGGGGCGCGCATTGCGCGTCCGCAGTTGCATAAAATATATCTTTTCAATTGGCCTATCTGATCCTGCTTCAGAATATTGAATTACTGTTTGCCATAGAACAGATGTTTCCTTACTACATTACTGCAATAGAACGATATCCAGCAAAATCAAGTATCTGGAAGACGGTTAACAACGCTTGATATTTGTCAGGAAATCTGTTATTCTTTAGGTAGCATATTTCCAATAATGCGATTTTGGCAGGAGAGCGAAATGAAAAACAGACTCAAGGAACTTCGTAACAGGCGCGGGCTTACCCAGACCGCGCTAGCCGAGGCTGTTGGCACTACAAAGCGCACTATATACTCGATAGAGGTAGATAACAAAGACATTCATCTCTCGCTGGCGTATAGATTGGCGATGAAACTTAATTGCGGCATCGACGATTTGTTCATCCATGAGGGCGGTGCGCATACAACAGCAGATAAGGCTTTATGGTTTGTCCATGTTGTGCGTTGTACTGCCGAAGAACTTGGAAAGCCGATAAGAGAGACGGCAAAACTCTTCGAACGCAGTGGCTTGGCAGAACGCGTCATCGCCGGATACGATGTATGGCACACTCAGGGGTACGAGTACATGGCAGAGGTATTGGCTGAAGAATTGAATAAAACTGAGGAGTGACCCTACTTGTTTTTTTATCATGGGACAAATGCGGTAATAGGAGCAATCGACCTAGAAAAGTGCAGAAATCGCACCGACTTTGGAAAAGGGTTTTATCTAACAGACAAGATTGGAACCGCGCAGGCCTGGGCAATTCGGAAGGCTGAGTTGTTTGGAGGAACGGCAACAATAATTCAATACGAAGTCAATGGCGGTGTATTTGGTTTGTATGGCAAAAGATTTGCCATTGTCCCGGAACTAGAATGGCTTAAGTTCATATGCGATAATAGGCGTAGAATTGCTGCGAACGCCACAAAACGCGAACCCAGGCACGATTTCAACTGGGTTTCCGGGTTAATAGCAGACGATAAAATAGTCGATGTTGTAGATGAATATCTAAACGATGAAATATCTGATGCAGCGGCCATACGCCGCTCTCGTGCGCTTCCTACAACCTTTCAACTCAGCTTGCATACTCAGGCATCTATCAAATATATAGATGAGGGCTATGTGTTGTACAAACAATTAAGGAATGGTCTATGGACACAAAAATGGTTTAAGGGTCGTTAAGCAATAATCCTGTTAATTTTGATTCTGGCTATCTCGGATACGAAGCGGCAGAAGGGATTGACTGGGTATGGGAACACAGGATAGACGATTTAGCTCTATACGGGCTATAAACACTGCGCTTGAGGGTCAGCGGGTTTCCGTTCAGGAGATACTTGATTCCAGCAAGACAATCGACGAAAGGCGCAAATTCGGGCAATTCGCTACACCTATATCTTTGGCGCGTGATATTGTTTCATACGGTCTTAGCTGTCTTGGGTTGGCGGAGGGCATTCGCTTTTTTGATCCGGCGTTTGGAACAGGCGCGTTCTACTCAGCGCTCTTACAAGAAACTGAAAGCGTAAACATATCGAAAGCGACAGCAATTGAAATCGATACGCTTTTTTCAGATGCTGCAAGCAAACTCTGGCATAATCAAGATATAAAGATTATCAATAACGATTTTACTGCCATTGAACCTGATGATTATTATAATTTGGTAATTTGCAATCCTCCATATGTTCGGCATCACCTTCTAGATAACGAGAGCAAATTGCGTATAAAAATAAAAACTGAGCAGTCTTCAGGCGTAAGGCTTTCTGGTCTTGCAGGGCTTTACTGCCATTTTCTGTTGCAGTCTGTTCAATGGATGGATGACGATGCAATCGCCGGATGGCTAATTCCAAGCGAGTTTATGGACGTAAACTATGGAAAAGCAATTAAGGGTTTCCTCTTGTCAGAAGTTGAGTTGTTTCGAATACATAGATTTAATCCTGAAGATACGCAGTTTGGCGATGCCCTGGTTTCTTCAGCAGTTGTATGGTTCAAAAAAAGGAGGCCTACGAATAAGCGCGTAACATTTTCTTATGGAGGTTCTTTAGCCGCTCCCCAAGAAAGCAAAGGCATAACAGTAGATTCGTTAAGAAAGGAAGCAAAATGGACGCGGTTTCCACGTCAACCCCAAAGGATATTTAAGAAGACTACACCAAAGCTGAAAGACTATTTCAACGTCAAGCGTGGCATCGCAACAGGCAGTAATGAGTTTTTCATCCTTGAAGAATCTCGGATTATCGAGTTGGGATTGCCGTTCGAGTTTTTTCGCCCCGTGTTGCCAAGCGCGCGGTATGTAAAGACCACTGAAATAGAATCCGATGCGTCAGGCAATCCGATTCTTCCGCAAAGACTCTTTCTACTCGACTGTCGTTTGAGCGAGAGCGAGGTAAAAGAGGATTATCCTCGATTATGGCAATACCTCGAAAGCGGGAAAGACAGCGTGGCCAACGGATACCTTTGCAAAAAACGAAAATGCTGGTATTTTCAAGAACAACGGGAAGCGCCTATCCTTATCTGCACTTATATGGGCCGTTCGAGTAGCGAGCGAAGCAGCGCATTCCGATTCATCCTCAACAATTCAAAAGCGACAGTTACAAACTCCTACCTTGCTCTCTACCCCAATAAAAATCTCGCAGAGCAGTTTACCATAGCACCATCCTTAAAGCGTACAGTTTGGGAAATGCTGAACGATTTGACAGCAGATAGTCTGCACGACGAGGGGCGGGTTTACGGTGGAGGCATGCAAAAAATTGAGCCCAATGAATTGCTCAACATCGATGTGCCGTTTATGTCGGGCATCGTTTAGGACATCTTAATATAGATTTGAATCCGGCGCATGGCAAGTATGATTTATAATCTGTCTACCATGCCGCATCAGGTATTTTCGTTAATCGCAAACACGGTATTTTACATGCTTAATAGCTTTATAGCAGGGTTTATTGTAGAAAAATATAAAAGCCCACGTTATTCTTTTGCTTTCAGTTTGTATATCCGGTTACGGTTTTTACCTTCCGCGAGTACCAGCCCACTAGAAACGAACTCTTGCAAATATACTCGTGCGCGGTCAGAACCGATACCGATGTGATCGGCGACCTCCTTGGAGGTAGAAGTGGCATGGGAAGCCAAGTAATCAAGTATACTACGCTTTCTGTCATCGCTTTTTTTGATCTTCGGTTTCGTTTTCGCTGTGGTTATCGCTTGTTCATCATCACTTGTTTTAATCGCTTGTTCTTTATCGCTTGTTTTTATCGCTTGTTCTCTATCGCTTGTTTTGGCTAATGAAAGCGATAGTATACTCCTATTGATATCAATCTGCTCAGTGTACACTGGCTCGTTAAACTCTTCGCTCTTCCATGCTTTAAATATAAGTGGAATACCACTGCCGGTACGTTCGCCGATATTGAGAAGGTTAAACATTTTCAGTATCACGGCATTTCTAGGTGATGATACGCCACCGCTGAACGCTTCTCGTAGCTCTATACGGAATGTGCCCGGATTTTCAAAAACTATGTCGCTGATGTTATTTCGAATTACCAAACCACGTTCACCATAAAAATCCGCATTAGAGACACAATTAGCTAAAGCCTCACGGAGAGCCTCATGAATTGGCGTATCGTCAAGGCGAGTCAGTCCATCCTTCATTTTGAATGGTATTTTTATTTTTGGGTTTTGAATCAGCTTATTATACACTTTAAAATAGAAATCAAAAACATTGCCGCTCCATTCGCCGGTGGTTGAGTATATACGATCGGTAAAACGCACATCCACGTCGTAATGCTCTTGATAGTCAAGAAAAAAGTTTGGGTATTCCCTCACAATCTCGTACTCAAAGCCGAACATCAGAAGCCCTGCTGCGGTGGGATGAAGCTTTCCATCCTCGCCTACGCCGATTGCACCCAACTTATGCAAAAATTCTATATCCTCCAGCGTTTCCCACACGTGACCGGGACGAGTGACCTTCATCCGATTGCGGTAATGCCGCAGGCTTTCGTAATCAAACACGTCATGCGACATTCTTTCCAGCACCAGGGTATCCTGTGTCTTTTCGCCATTGTCTCGGATCATCGCCCTTACCACTTCCGAAGAGCAACGATAATCACCCTCGCCGTTTCGGCGGAAGGTTCCAGTATATGGATTCTTGTTAATGAATACTGGTCGTAGCCCACGATCAGCTCTGGGAACTTCAATTACAACGAAAGATTTATCGTCGACGGTTTCTATACGGACATGTTTATCAAGTAATATGCTAACACTGATTTCTTCGCGATTGTTAAGTGTGTTCCAAAAATCGCTGACCAATTTTCTTGGATTAGGCAACTCTATGATAGAAAGCGATTTGTCAGCCAGTTCCTCAACACCAAGAAGAATCACTCCTCCATTTGTGTTCGCGAAAGCGGAGTAGGTCTCCCAAAGGCTTTTGGGCAAAGCGCCTGCCGCTTTCTTTACTTCAAGACGATTGCCTTCGCGATATTTTTCTAATTCATTTAGCTTTATCATCGCTCTTGTCCTCCGTGTTGCGTTTATCATATTGTCGTTTGGTATTACTCAGCAACCAAACAGTCAATATCATAAGAAACATCATACATCGACAAGCCCACCAATTCAAGGCGCACAGGTATGTTAGTAATCCAACGCGCCCGAATGCGCCCGAGGGATTGTTGCTCGCCGCTCCATAGGAGACCTCGGTTCACAATGCCATGGCTTTTTCTTTGCCTATGCCTCTCCTTATCACTCGCCCTATCCCAATGCCTCTCCATCAAAAGTGATGACAAATGTCATGTCCAAAACATGACAAAGTGCCATTACGCGCAACGCGCCAATGTCGGATAATCATTACAAACCCAGTCGGGCATACGTCCACGCGCGAGACATGTGCCCAACAGATACAAATAACGAATAAGGAGATTCTATCATGGCAACGAAAATAGCAATGCCACGCATGAGGGTAACGAGCATGGTCTTGGTGGCAGCCATGCTGATAAGCCTGCTCGGGTATGCAGGGCCTAACAAAGCCTACGCTCTGCACCCCAGCGACTTCGCCGACGCAGCAGCCGGCGTAGGCGAAGGGGAGGCAGGCGCGCTGGAGGCAGGCGCGCTGGAGGCAAGCGCGCTGGAGGCAGGCGCCCAAACGGGCGGCTGGGACGAATGGGCGCCAGGCGAGGGTCAACCTTATGCCTCGGAGTTCATCGAGTTTTATGAAGGGGAAGGCATATTCGGCGTTGGCGCAATCAGCGTGGGCGAAGTCGATGGCGACGACGCGGTCGGCGGCATCGGCTATATCAGCGATGGCGGCGATGGCGGCGATGGCGATGGCGACAAAGCGGTCGGCGGCATCGGCTATATCAGCGATGGCGGCGATGGCAATGGCGGCGATGGCGATGGCGACAAAGCGGTCGGCGGCATCGGCTATATCAGCGATGGCAGCGATGCCATCGTTGACTCAGCCGAAGGCGGCATCGACGGCAATCGCGACTACGGCTACGGCTACGGCGATGGCGATGGCACCAGCACCGTTAACAATGAAGACGACGACAACGGCGATGTCGGCGCCTT
>Ga0099364_10010818_pt1 | contig 12512 bp, 14 predicted proteins | sample TergutTh196P3_FD_73070 | JGI IMG/M metagenome (GOLD analysis project Ga0099364, IMG submission 73070) | Microcerotermes parvus P3 segment gut microbial communities from Pointe-Noire, Republic of the Congo - Th196 P3 | ecosystem: Host-associated > Arthropoda: Insects > Digestive system > Gut ... | reverse complement strand
GCGCCGCTGTATCATGTATATTAACAAGTTCCGCAAAACTATTCAATAGTATTCTATACAAAATTTTGGTAACTGCTCAGGTGATGTGCAAATCTCTCACAGTTTCGTCGTTGGATGCGCTTCGCGACGCGGCAATCCAGAAAGAAACATAACAATCGGTGCAAAAGGGACTGGATTGCTTCGCTGCGGCTCGCAAAGACGAGGGCTTCTGAGTAGTTACAAAATTTTGCAAAAACAACATCAGCTCTTCCTGTCGGCAAGATTGTCCGCTAACCATATCAAAAAGCCGTCATTATCGAATTTGCCGGCAATCGCCGCCGCAGCCTTTTTTGTCTCGGCTCGAATTATCGCCTCGCACTCGTCCGCGCCCAAAAGCGCCGCAAACGTCGTTTTTCCTTTGCCGCTGTCCGATCCCGCAGGTTTGCCGAGAGCCTCCGATGTCGATGTGCAGTCAAGCAAATCGTCGCGTATTTGGAAAGCAAGGCCGAGCGCGAGGGCATATTCCTCCGCCGCTTTGACCTGTTCTTTGGTCCCGCCTGCCGATATGACCCCCAACTTGGCCGAAGCCGAAATTAGCGCCGCTGTTTTCATCAGGTGCGTTTGCACAAGTTCGTCTTGCGTCAGCGGCGCGCCTTCGCCGCTCAAGTCGAGATATTGCCCTGCGCATATGCCGTGCGGCCCTGCCGCTTGCGCCAGAATCTTCCCCATTTCAACCACGTCGGCGGAAGGCAAGCCGCAGTTCATCAGCGTCTCGAACGCCGCCGCTTGCAAGGCATCGCCCGCAAGCACCGCGGTGAATTCGCCAAATTCAATGTGGTTCGACGGCTTGCCGCGCCGCATGCCGTCGTCGTCCATGCAGGGTAGGTCGTCATGTATCAGTGAATATGCGTGCAGCATTTCAATCGCGCATGCGGCGCTCAGCGCTTTTTCCAAATCTCCGCCGGAGGCCTCGCAAAATTTTAAGCATATAATTGCCCTGACGCGTTTCCCGCCGGAGAGCAGGCTGTACCGCATCGAAGCCAAAAGCGTTTCATATGAAGCGTCACAGGCGAAACAAGCGCTCAGCCGATCCTCAACAAGCCGGCGGCAGCGTTGGAGTTCAGCTTCCATTTCCAAGCCGTCAATCGCTTTCTTCAAATTTCGATTCCTCTGGGTTGCCGTCTGCGCCTTTTTGCAATAGGACCACCTTTTGTTCGGCGTCATCAAGCATTTTTGTGCAAACGCCGACGAGCTTCGCGCCCTCTTCAAACAATGCGAGTGATTTATCCAGCGGCGCGTCGCCCTTTTCCAAATGCTTAACTATTTCGTCCAAGCGGGCAACGGCCTGCTCGAATGTAGGTTTTTTTTCGTTTCCCATATATATGCTCCTAACCCTCCTCCACCTTTAATCGACGACGCAGTTTATGTCGTCTTTTTGCAGCCTGAGCGTCACGCGGTCGCCTGCGGCAACATCGGCCGCTTTTTTGATGACTTTTCCGTCTTCTTTCCGCGCTATCGCGTAACCGCGCCCAAGAACCTTGAGCGGGCTCATCGCGTCAAGGGCGGCCGCCAACCTGGCGTATTTTTCGCGGTTTATGTATATCTTCCGTTGTACGGCGGCAATCAGCCTATCTTGCGAATGATCGATCATCAGCCGCTTGTCGTCAATGTAGTATTTGGGGCTTTGCAGCACGCGCTTGCCGCTATATTCGGAAATGCGCTGCCGCAGCAGTTTTATTTCGCGGTTCATCGCTTGCTTCAACCTTATTTCCGTTCCCGCAAGCGCGTCGCGGATATCATTTATGTCCGGCACCGCGAGCTGGGCGGCGTTTGAAGGCGTCGCCGCGCGCAAATCCGCGACATAATCCGCGATCGTGACGTCGGGTTCGTGCCCTACCGCCGATATTACGGGTATTGCCGATGCGAATATCGCCCTCGCGACGCGTTCGTCGTTGAAGGCCCATAGGTCTTCCAACGATCCACCTCCGCGCCCCGTGATGATGAGATCGGCAATCTCATGTTCGTTGGCGTAGCTTATCGCCCCGGCGATTTCCGCCGGCGCTTCCGCCCCCTGCACGCGCACGGGCATGACAATGACTTTCGTCATCGGCCATCTTGCTTTGAGTATTCGTATTATGTCGCGCACAGCCGCCCCCGCAGGCGAGGTTATTACAGCAATCGTCCCCGGATAGCTTGGTATCGGCTTCTTGTGCCGCTCGTCAAAAAGCCCCTCCTTGTAAAGCTTTTCCTTGAGCTGCTCGAAAGCGACGTATAGCTCGCCCACCCCGTCCGGCGTGAGTTCGTTTACGTACAGTTGGTACGCGCCGTCCCTGGGATAGACCGCCACCCTGCCAAACGCGATCACGCTCATGCCGTTTTCCGGCCTGAAGCGTATTTTAAGCGCGCTGCTTTTGAACATAACGCAACGCAGCGCGCCGTCGGCGTCTTTCATGGTGAAATAGTGGTGTCCTGACGGATACGTCTTGTAGTTCGACAGTTCGCCCCGGACGTGCAAGGCCGCGAGGGTATCGTCGGAATCCATTAAGTCTTTAATATGCCCGTTTAGCTCACTTACTGAAAAAATCATTACAAACTACTGTCAATCCTTATTACTTTTCTGTGCGGGCAAAAGTCCCGAGGATTCCGTTGATGAACGAGGCTGTCTCTGGTGTTTCGTAGCGTTTTGCCAGTTCGACAGCTTCATTTATTGCGGCGTTGTCCGGTATTTCGGGCATGTATAATACCTCGTACATCGCCGTTTTAATAATCGCCGCCGCAGTCCTCGATATCCGGCCAAACCTCCATCCCACGGCGTACTTGTCAACGTAGCCGTCAAGCTCCGCCGCGTGTTCGCAGACGCCCGTGACGATATTGGTTATGTATTCGAGCTGCTTTTGGTCGGGGCTTTTGTTGTACAGTTTATCTTCTTCTGCCAAGGTGGAGTAGTATTCTTCTTCAAACGTTTGGGAAATGAGTTCCCCCGGGTCCATAGGGTTTTCCGTGATGGAAAAACACAGCCTTACCGCTATTTCCCTTGCAACGGTCCGCGTCAAGGCTTCTTTTTCAGTGCAATGCCGTGAATGCTCACGTTCACCGCGCTGACCGAGATGCCCACGGTGTCCTGAACCGCCGATATCACCGCTTTTTGCACTTCCGCGCCGACTTCGCTGACTGAATATCCGACCTCGGCGATTATGCTCACGTCAATCGTCACGATATCGTCGTTGATGGTGAGCTTTACGCCTTTTGACAAGCCTTTTCTTCCAAGCACGCTTGTGATTTCTTTGTTATGCGTGACGAAAGGCCCGTACACGCCTTCCACTTCCGCCGCTGCGACGGCCGCGGTCACGGAAATAACGTCTTCGGAAATGTTTACGCTTCCTTTTTCGTCTGAATGTACTATATATACCCTGTTCTCCGCCATATCAGTGCTCCTATCGATTGTTGTCTCCCGTTGTTTTCCTGTCATGGAGAGACGATAACACAATACGGCTTATTTGTCAATGGATTGAGGGCCTCACAGGCACTGAAAAAGTATAATTTTGAAAACGAGCATTCTTTTGTATTTGAGAGAAAAACGGAGCAATATCGAGCATTTCTTTCGCGTTCTGATTTTTCTTGCGGCAAGTATTGACACACGCTTCTTTTTGTGTTATAACTTCGTGAGCAATAACAACATGGAGGAAGGGTAATGTCAACTACACTCGCGAATAAGAATACCATCACGCGCAAATGGTATATCCTTGACGCCGCCGGGCAGCCGCTCGGACGGACTGCGGTCAAGGCTGCGGATATCCTGCGCGGCAAATATAAGCCGGACTACACGCCAAATGTCGACTGCGGCGATTTTGTCATTGTTATCAATGCCGCCGAAGCAGTGCTGACCGGCAACAAGCTCGCGCAAAAATACTATCGCCGTCACAGCGGTTGGGTCGGAGGGCTAAAAGAAGTCCAGTATAAGCGGCTCATGCAGACCCGCCCGGATTTTGCGATGACTCTGGCCGTTCGCGGCATGATGTCCAAAAACACCCGCGATCGCGGCGCTATGAAGCGTTTGCGCGTTTTCAAGGGCTCCGAGCATATTCATGCGGCTCAGAAACCGGTCGCATGGTCTCAGGGAGGTATCTAACAGTGTATACGAGTAAAAAACCTTATGTTTACGGAACCGGCAGAAGAAAGTCCTCGGTCGCCAGGGTACACCTTTTCCCCGGCGGGACAGGCACGATTACGATAAACGGGCGGGACATCGACGACTATTTCGGGCTTGAAACCCTGAAATACATCGTGCGCCAGCCGCTCAACAAGACGGACATGACTAGCAAGGTCGATATTAACGCCACGGTCAAGGGCGGCGGCGTGACGGGTCAGGCGGGCGCCATACGCCATGGCATCTCCCGCGCGCTCCTTCTTGTCGACGAGTCGTACAGGCCGCAGTTGAAAGACGCCGGCTTCCTCACACGCGACCCGAGGATGAAAGAGCGTAAAAAATACGGCCTTAAAGCCGCCAGAAGGGCGCCGCAATTCTCAAAGAGGTAGTGGAACAGCCTATTATTTGAGGGGAAATGGTGTAATGTCCGGTAAAGACCAGATGCCGATCAAGCTGCCGGTGAAGGCGGAAAAGTTCGTTGATCGCAGGAAAAGGCCGAATTGGATCGTCCGTATCGTGTCCGCTGTGGCCATACTGGGATGGTTATCCACGTTTCTCGCGCTGCTTTTCATTGACAGGGCAAGCCCGGCACAAGAGGATTTTATCACCAGGTTTCTCAGCGTCAGCGTCGTCAGTTATTGGAACTCGTCGCTTCTCAGATGGGCATTTATCGCAACGATCGCCTCGGTCGTTGCGTGCGCTCTGGGCATTGTCCTCAATGTTTCGTTCCACCGCAGAAAGACCGACCGCTACAGCAAACAGTTGTTTGTCATCACTGTCGCGTCGGTCGCGCTTCTGGTCTTTTTTCTGCTGAATTTTTACGCCTATTTATGATCGGGCAACTTTTTTGGAGCTTGTAGTCAGACTCGAACTGACGACCTGCGCATTACGAATGCGCTGCTCTACCGGCTGAGCTATACAAGCGCGGAGCGGATTGGCCGTATTTTACTACATCTCATCCGCCTTGTCAATAAAGAAAACTTGGGGGGGACTTATTATGGATGCAATTAAACGATTCTTTAAGTTGGAGGAAAAAGGGACAAACATCAAGACCGAAGTCATCGCGGGCGCGACCACTTTCGCGACAATGGCGTACATTCTGGCCGTCAATCCGGCAATCTTGGGGGATGCAGGGCTCGACGGTGGGGCGGTATTCGTGGCGACTGCCCTGGCCTCAATCATCGGCACGGTGGCGATGGGCTTGCTTGCGAACCTGCCGTTTGCCATGGCTCCTGGCATGGGGCTCAACGCATTCTTTGCCTATACCGTGATTCTGTTCATGGGATATTCTCCGCAATTCGCCCTGGCTGCGGTGCTGGTCGAAGGCGTGGTTTTCATCGTTCTCAGCAAAACCGGCATACGCACGAAGCTCTTCAACGCGATACCGCTGACGCTCAAATACGCGGTAGGGGCCGGCATAGGCTTATTCATCATTTTCATAGGGATGCAAAACGCGGGCGTGGTCGTGGGCAACCCAGCAACGCTCGTCGAAATGGGCAGCCTGAGCAGCGCGGCTCCCGCCATAGCGCTCATAGGCGTCATCATTACGATAGTGCTGCTTGTCCGCAAAGTCAAGGGCGCGTTGCTGATCGGCATTGTAGCCACTTGGATAATCGGCATCATAGCCCAACTTGCGGGATGGTATCAAGTGAACCCCGCAGTCGGGTCATATGACCTTTTGCCGTCTGCGCTCGTATCCGTCCCGCCTTCTTTGGCCGCGACAATTGGGCTGTGCTTCAAGGGGTTGGCCGAGGTGTTTACGGACGCGAACACGGTCTTGGCGTTCCTGTCCGTGACGTTCACTTTCTTGTTCGTCGACATATTCGACACTCTTGGCACTCTGGCCGGCGTCGCCAGCAAGGCTAGGATGCTGAATGAAAAAGGAGAGCTTGAGAAAGCTGATCAGGCGCTCTTCGCGGATTCGATAGGTACGACGGTCGGTGCCATTCTCGGGACGTCCACGGTTACCACTTATATCGAGTCGGCGGCGGGAGTGCAGGAGGGGGGACGCTCCGGATTGACGGCGATAGTGACGTCGATTTTCTTCCTGTTGAGCCTGTTCCTCTCGCCCATTTTCCTTACCATCCCCGGTTTCGCGACTGCGGCGGCGCTAGTGGTGGTCGGCGTCCTCATGATCGAGCCGATAAGGGGCATCAAGTTTGAGAGCCTTGAGGAGCTTATCCCCCTGGGTATGACCGTTATTGCCATGCCTGTGTTTTATTCGATATCGCATGGCTTGGCGTTTGGCATGATTTCATATGTCATCGTCAAAGCGGCGGCCGGAAAGTTCAAGGAGATAAGCGTCCTGACGTGGATTTTGGCTGTGATTTTCCTGCTGCAAATGATTTTGGCCGGATAGCCAGCACAAACGAAAAGACGAAAAGACGGACGGCCGCAATGGGTATCCACGCGCCTGTCCGTCTTTTGGCGTTTTTCGAGTGCGGGAGCGTAACCGTTCAGTGCCTTGCGTTCGTACGCCTACGCTTTTTCTTCCTCAATCAAATCTTGGGTGTATGCGACGTTCGGCCCGCCGGAGAAGTGTATGAACGGCCTTTTCACTTCATCGACATAAATTGGTGAATGCGGCAGCTCGGCAGGGACGAATATTATCACGCTTTTTGTGAACGTGTACATTTCGTCCCCGAGCAAAAATCTGACGGTGGCGTTCAATTCTGCGGGGTTGTCCGGGTCTCCGCCCACGAATCCGATTATTTCGTCAAACGTGTGCGTGTGCGTCGGGGGGCCCGGGTCCCTAGGCGCGCAGAACCACATGATTTCAAAGTAGGGTGCTCCGGGGATAATGCATTCTTCCGTCCATGCTATTCTTCTTGATACTTTGGGGTCGGATGATAGGCCGGGGGTGAATGGTCTCGGCGAATAAGAGATCAGGTGGTCGTATTTTCCCATTTTTATTTCTCCTTATTTTAACTCAACTATCCCGTTTTCTGTCATTTCGATTGTTTGGGGGTGGTATACGCGTTTTTCGCGCGGGATAAAGCCGCGTAGGTTTGTCATGGGGTAAACCCATGTATATGGGCCGATGTGAGTGCCGGGCTGGGTGACGCAGTTTGCGCCGAGGCGCGAGGAGTCCCCGAGTATCAGCCCAAAATATGAGTCGCCCGTCTCGACGGCGCTTCCGTCGGTGGTCTTGAGCTTGACTTCGCCCTGGTCGAATCTTCTGTTTGCCGTTATTACGCCGGATCCGATCCTTGCTGATGCTCCCAGTATGCTGTCGCCGACAAAGGCCAGGCTTGCGACTTTGGAGCCGCTCAATAGTATGCTGTGTTTTACTTCGCTGCCGTGCCCTACGGAGCATTTGTCCCCGATTATGGTGTTTGGCCGTATTATGGAGCCGGGCATCAGTTCGCAGTTCTTTCCGATATAGACGGGGCCGATGATCGTCACGTCGTTGTATATGACCGTTCCTTCCCCTATGTGGTAATCGCCGTAATAATGTACGTTTCCGCCCTTGTGCGTGCCTTTGTTTTCTTTTGCGTTGCCCGCCAATGCCTCGGCAAGCACGGTTTTGGCTCTTGCAAGCATTTCGTATGCGGGGCAGCCTTCATAGGTCAGCCCGTCAAGGGGCATCTTCTCAGGGTTTAAAAAGTAGTATTCGGCTTCAATTATCATAAGCGCGCCTCCGTCTTTAACATTATTTCACGCCATTATACTTCCTGACATCCCAAAATACAATAAAAAATTGATTTTTATGTTGACGGGAGGAGCCTTCGGAATGTAATATGATAAGAAGCGCTTTTTTAATCTGATTGAAATGAGAGTTAGCTGAAACATGGGCATCCCTGAATCCGGCCATCCTTTGAATTTCGACAGCGAAAGACTGTCCCATGCTTACGTTGTGGCCGGTAGCTTTGCCGACACGCTTGCAATGGCGGCGGTTTGTTCCGGGAGAGGCGCAAGGCCATGTATGGAATGCGCGCATTGCAACAAGGCTTCGCATGGCAGGCATCCTGATATAATGACAATCAGCAAGCCGGCAAACAAGCGGGAGATTTTAGTCGAGCAGATACGGGAGTTAAAGCGGGACGTGATAGTTGTCCCGAACGAAGCGGAAAAAAAGGCGTATATAATCGACGGCGCCGATTTGATGAACGTCAACGCGCAAAACGCTTTTCTGCAAATTCTTGAAGAACCGCCGTCGCATGCGGTGTTCATATTGCAGAGCGACGCCCCCGACAAGCTGCTTCCAACTGTGCGCTCCCGTTGCGTGGAGCTCAAAACGAGGGTTGAGGAGGAAGCGCAGGATGCCGCCGCGGTTGATGCTGCAAATGGTTTTTTCAATGCGCTGAGGCAGGGGAACGCCTCGCTGATGGCGTTTTCGTTTCAATTGGACAAACTAAATAAAGCGCAGTTTTCCGCTTTCCTCGCCAGATCCCGCGAACAAGCGGCGGAGGAGCTTAAGGCGGCGTTGGCCCGAGGTGAGATGGAGCTATGCGAGGCCATTTCACGCGCCGAGCGGGTTTTTGCCGAAGCCGGCGGGTTTCTCGACCTCAATGTCGGAGTCGGCCACATATCGGGCTTCATCTGCGCGAATTTAATGGAATAGGTACCTACTCAGAACCCCTCGTCTTTGCGAGCCGCAGCGAAGCAATCCAGACCGTTTGCGCCGATCGTCAGATTTCTTTCTGGATTGCCGCGTCGCTTCGCTCCTCGCAACGACGAAAGCGTGAGATTTACGACACCTCCTGAGTAGTTAATGGAATAGGTATTATCGGAGGAAATTCATTTGACAGAGATAGTCAGTGTTCGTTTTAACAACAGAGGAAAAGCATATTATTTTGACCCGTCCGGTTTAACTTTGAACAAGGGCGATGACGTTATCGTTGAAACCGCCAAAGGTCTTGAATACGGCGAGTGCACGAGAGGGAACAGCGAGGTGGGCGACGATGCGGTGGTCAAGCCGTTGCGGGCGGTCGTCCGTGTCGCGACTGAAGCTGACAGGCAAAGCGTGAAAGCCTCAAAGGCAAAAGAGAAGGAAGCTTTCGACTATTGCCGGAAAAGAATCGCCGAATCCGGCCTTGAAATGAAGCTGGTTGGCGTGGAATACAGCTTTGAGGGCAACCGAATACTCTTTTTCTTCACCTCGGAAGGGCGTGTCGATTTCAGGGATTTGGTGAAAGACCTTGCCTCCCAATACCGCGCCAGGATTGAGCTGCGGCAAATCGGAGTGCGCGACGAGACGAAAATGCTTGGAGGCCTGGGCGTATGCGGAAGGCCCTTCTGCTGTTCGCAATTCCTCAGAGAGTTTCATCCCGTTTCAATCAAAATGGCGAAGATTCAGGGATTGTCGCTCAATCCGACAAAGATTTCCGGTTCATGCGGGCGGCTTATGTGTTGCCTGAAGTATGAAGACATCGCTTATGAGGACTTGGTGAAAAAAGCCCCCAAGACGGACGCTTTTGTAGAAACTCCATCGGGAAAAGGCACGGTGACAAATGTCAACCTATTGCGGGGCAATGCAAAGGTACGCCTGGAGGAAGGGCTTGACACGACGCTCAAGACATTTGAGTTTGACGAGCTTGAAATACTTGGCGGAAAAGGCAGAAGGGCGGAGTATATTGCCGCTAAAGCTGAAGGCAGGCTTCTGGAAGCCGGCTTCACTGAATCGCCAACGCAGAAAAAGCCCCGGAGCGCGGAGGCGCCCCGGCAGTCCGCGCGGGATGGCGCCGCATCAGCCTCTTCCGCCGCCGCGCCGCAGGCACGGACGGCTGGCGATAGACATGATCGCAAATCTGCGCCGAATCAGAAAAAGAAGCCGCCTCCCGCCGCTGCGGGCGAACGTCCCGCGAAAGAAGGCGACAAAAACCCGAAGGCGCCCAGGCAGCACCCCCCCGGCGGGGCGCAAGCCAAGAAGCCATACTTCAAACGCAATAAAGGCGGGCAAGGAAAAAACAAGCCGGCCCCCCGTTCCCAGCCCCCCGAGTGAGGTGTGATGATGTTCTTAGGACGGCAAGAAGAGCTGAAAAGGCTCCATACGATCTTCAAGAGCGAGAAATTCGAGTGCGTAGTGGTGCATGGCCGCCGCCGTTCGGGCAAAACTGCGTTGCTGCGCGAATTCATGGCAAATAAAAAGGCCATTTACTTTTCCGCTCAGGAAACTAACAGCCAGGAAAACCTTGCCAACTTCATTCGCTGCATCAAACTGTTCCCTCATGAACCGGCGGCGGTCGAGCAGAAAATTGATAATTTCGACGACGCTTTCGGTTATTTAGGCGAATTGGCGAGATATGAACGGGTCTTGCTGATTATAGACGATTATCAGTTCCTTGTTGCGGCGCACCGCGGCATCTCGGAACTGATTTGCGAAAAAATCGACATGGGCTTGAGAAACGGCAGGTTGATGATTGTAATCTGCGGCACGTCGGCTCCGTTCGTTGAAAACAAAACCCTCGGGCAAAAAAGCCCTTTCCACGGCTACCGCACGGCGCGGATGTGTCTCGAGCCGTTTGACTTTTTCGAGACGAAACGTCTGTACACCGCTTATTCCCCCTTTGACATTGCCATAATTTACGGGTTGACGGGCGGGGTTCCGAAATATCTGGAGCAGATGGATCCAGAGCTTTCAATTGAGGATAATATCCGGCGAAGTTTTTTTGACCCGGCATCGTTCCTTTTTGAGGAACCCGCCAACATCCTGCTGCGGGAGATTCGCGATCCGACGTACTATAATGCGGTTTTGCGCGCGATAGCCGTTGGAAACACGAAAAATTCGGAAATTGCCGCCGCCGTCGGATTGGAGACCAGCGCTTGTACCGCATATCTGAAAAACCTTATTTCCCTCGGGTTCGTCGGGAAATACACCCCCATGACAGAGCGGGCTGGGAAAAAGACCATCTATGAAATCGACGATAATATGTTCCGCTTTTGGTATCGGTTCGTATATGGCAATATTTCCCTTATAAAATGCGGCATGGCTGACAGGATATGGCGCGGCGTGGCCAGCGAGATTTCGTCGTTCATGAGCAAAGTGTTTGAAAACATTTGCATTCAATGGTTCCTGCAACGAAATGACGCAGGGCGCCTGCCTATAAGGTTTGTAGATATCGGTCGTTGGTGGGGGGTTGACCCCGTGTGGAAAACGAACGCGTCCGTTCCCATAATAGCGTATTCCGATGACGACAATGCAATATTTGCCGACTGCGAATGGTCGGAAGACCCGATGCAGGTCAGCGCGCTCAACTCCCTTTTCGAGCGCAGCAGGCTGTTCCGCTTCGCCAACAGGCATTTGTATCTGTTTTCACGGGCGGGTTTTTCGGATGAATGCACGGCGGCTGCCAGCCGCGTCGGCGCGAACCTGGTCCTTTTTGAATAAATCAGTTTTGAATAAATCAGTCATTGACATTCGATTATTAAGACTGTATATTGTACTTCACTACATGGATGTCCGACATCAGGAGGACGGAGTGGAGTTAAGTTTACGACGATTGGGGGTAGATAGGTGTCCAAAGAGTTAATTCGCCTGTCGGAATGTTTGATGGCGTTTGACGATGAAGTTGTTTTAAACAACATTAATCTCTACATAAACGATAAAGAATTCCTCACACTGTTGGGTCCGAGCGGCTGTGGCAAGACCACGATGCTGCGGATTATCGGCGGTTTCCAGAAGCCTACTTCCGGAGACGTCTTTTTTGACGGCGTGAGGATTAATGATGTCCCGCCGCATAAACGCATGATAAACACGGTCTTCCAGAAATATGCGCTGTTCACGCACCTGAACGTCTATGACAACGTCGCTTTCGGCCTGCGGCTGCAGCGTCACGAGGGGAAAAAGCTTGGGAAAGACGAGATCGACCGGCGCGTTATGGAAATGCTTGAGGTCGTCAGCCTGAAGGGGTTTGAAAAACGCGCCGTTTCAACTCTGTCCGGCGGGCAGCAGCAGCGCGTCGCGATCGCGCGCGCCCTCGTAAACCGCCCGAAGGTGCTTCTGCTTGACGAGCCGTTGGGCGCTCTCGACATGCGGCTTCGCAAAGACATGCAGAACGAGCTTAAGGAAATCCAGCAGGTGACGGGCATCACATTCATATACGTGACGCACGATCAGGAGGAAGCGCTTGCCATGTCCGACACCGTAGTCGTCATGGAAGGCGGCGTCATCCAGCAAATAGGCAAGCCTGAGGAGATATACAACGAGCCGAAAAATGCTTTTGTCGCGGACTTTATAGGTGAGAGCAATATTGTCGACGGCATCATGCATTCCGATGGCGTGGTCGAGATATTCGGCCGCAAATTCAAATGCCTTGACGGCGGCTTTGCCCCGAAGGAGCCGGTCGACGTCGTCATACGCCCTGAAGACGTTGACATTGTGGATGCTAAATCCGGAATGCTGACCGGCACCGTGTCGAGCATCACTTTCCGGGGCGTACTTTAT
>Ga0099364_10010817_pt1 | contig 12512 bp, 21 predicted proteins | sample TergutTh196P3_FD_73070 | JGI IMG/M metagenome (GOLD analysis project Ga0099364, IMG submission 73070) | Microcerotermes parvus P3 segment gut microbial communities from Pointe-Noire, Republic of the Congo - Th196 P3 | ecosystem: Host-associated > Arthropoda: Insects > Digestive system > Gut ... | reverse complement strand
TTCCGGGCAGTAAGAAAATAAATCCGGCAAAGTTGTTTACAAAATAATTTCCATCCCAAAGCCCGAACATTAGGTCTTTTCCGACGCCATCAACCGGCTCGCCCGTGTTTGTGACAGGCCCGTCGTCGGGCGGCTGGGTTTCGCCGTGGGTTTCTACGATAGTGATGTCTCCTTCAAGCATTGGGGCTGGGCTGTCCTGCGATGAACACCCAACTGCTGCGACAAGCAAAGCAATGGCTGCAAAAAGTATTATTATTCTTTTCAAAACGATCAAATCCTTTCTTGTTTATAAAGCTGAAGTTTTACACTTATAATATGTTGGAATTGCTTTTTATTTTTTTTAATAAAAAAAATATTTGCAGGGGAGAGCATATTTACCGAAGAATTCTGACATATTATATGCGACGAAATTTCTCGGACTATGCGCACAGAAGTCGGCCATGAAATATTTGTAGGCAAAGTTTCACTAACGCAAAAATCTGACATAATAATTCAAACTCAAATTTATGAAGTACAAAAACGGAAAATGATGAAAGGAATACAAACATATGGAAAGAGCAGTATTTTCCCGCGCATTCAAGACACCGATGGCCTATTTACCGCAAGACAACCTTAAGAAGGGGGATATGTGGACTCTCGCCTTGGACATCGGCTATTCAGGAGTAAAGGGTATGTCGCCGAACTCAACATTCTGTTTCCCATCATTTGCGAGGGAACAAGATAAGAGCATTATCGGCAACCCGACCAGCACGGATATCCTTTATAAGGATGAGGCCGGAAAACAATGGATCGTTGGTCCATTGGCGCAATCCCTTCTTCGCGACAATGACACGACCGACTCTCACACAACGCTTTATGAGAGAAATCGTTATTTTTCGCAAATGTTCCTTGTGCTTGCAAGAGTTGGCATGGCTTTTGGGCTCAGACGCAATGTATACGGCGGGCCGAAAGACCCGAAAAATATCTTTTTTCAGACAGGCTTGCCCCCGGCTTATTTAAACGCGGATTCCCCGCTTTTGATTGATGCGCTTGAAGGCCGCCATGTGTTTTCAGTGAAGATCGGACAGGACGATTGGGAGAAACACAACATAATGATTACCAGCGATAGGATAAACATACTCGAACAACCTATGGGCGCGGTTTTTTCGGCATCTAAAACTGATGATGGGACAACGGTTAACGGCCCTAACGGGAAGCCGATAGTCAACGATCGCATTTTAGTCCTTGACGGTGGATTTGGCACGCTTGACGCTATCAGCATATTCAACCGCCTCGTCGAGGACAATATGAACTCGTTTTCAGACCTCGGCATGAAAGCGGTGATTGGTCTTCTGAGCGAAAAACTGCTTAAACAGCACGGCGTTGAGGTTTCTATACACGCTATGCAGAAAGCCCTTGAAGAGGGCAATGTCATAAAGACCAACAAACGGAGCCGCACGCAGGAGATACTACCGATAGAGGATTTATTGAAAGCTTGCAATAAAACGATTTGTGAAAACGCGATGAACCGCATTGACGCGGCTTATGATTACCTCTCATCGCACAGATATCTGCTTTTGGCGGGCGGAACCTGCGCGGCATGGAGGCCTCTTATTACCCAAAGATATTCAAAAATGACAAGTTTGAGCATAATATCAGCCGACCAGAATGACAGGCTGGGGCCGGTTTTCAGCAATGTTCGCGGATATTACCTATTCCGCGTGCTGATGTCAGACAAATAATCCGGCAAACCAGCAGAGAGAAGGTAAACAATGCGCAAGGAGAGATATCACATTTATTTTCAAAAGAATGATGTAGACATAATGATGCTGCTCAGAGAGCATAAGCTTGCGAAAGTCGCTCGGACAGTCATTAGGGCGGAGGCGGAGGGAAGGCATGCAAGCCTGCCCTTGCCCCCGGTTCCCGCCAAAGATGTTAAGCCGTTGAAATCAATGAGCCTGCGGCTTTGCGAGATGGAGGACGGAGACATAATTAGCTGGCTAAGCGGCGTAAAACACGGATACGTGAGCACAGTGCTTAAGATTTTAATACGCCGTGCGATGGAAAAAGCAGACCTCAGGGCATTTATGGATGTTCAGGAAAGCTCTTCGCCGGAAGAAACGCCGGCAGAGCCGGTATCAGCGCCAACCCCTAAGCCTACGCGAAAAAAAGCAGAGACAATCGCAAAGCCTGAAAAACCCGCAATGCAGAAAACGCAGGAAAAGCCAGCCATATCTGTGCCGGGACCCGTATCCCGTAACCTGCCACAGCAGACCGTAAAACCCGCACCGGCTCAGCCATTTGATCCGGGCTACGCCAATGTTGAGTGCTATGCAGCCACGGAAAATGAAAAAGCCGAAAGAGACACAATGTTCGATTTGATTTAAGTGTCGGCTGTAGATAGTTATAAGCTACGGCTTTGCGACATAAGAAAGGTGAGAAAAATGCAACCATTGACCAATAGCAGCGCCCTTGACTGCTCAGCATGTGTCCACAGATTCGACACAAGCAGCGGGTGCTTTCCGCAAAAACGCACGCAATGCCCCATAGGCAGCTCAGCAAAAGCTACCCCAAACAAAGGGATGAATTGTTCCGGGTGCATGCATATGTATGAAACGACCACGGGATGCTCCTTACACAGAAAGCGGCAATGCAATGCAAATGCAATGGCACTGTCAAACACGCACCCCGCACAGAACCCCGCCCCCGCACACGGGGCTGTAAACCCAGTCACAGACCCAAACTGCCTTTCATGCTCATACAGATATGAAACAAGCGGGGGATGCTCTCCGCTGAGAAAGAAGCAATGCATAGCAAGCGCCATGGCGAGAAAGCTGAGGTTGGGGTGGATATGCGCCCAATGCGGCAAATCCCTTAGTCCTGATATCCAATCTTGCGATTGCATCGAACTTATAAAAAAACGCATAGAAGACGCAGCTCAAAAAGCCAGATCCGAAGCTGCGCAAAATCAAAATAACGCTAAGGAGAAAAATAATGAAAACACATGATGTATTTGATCAGACGGAAGTTTATGAAAAGCAAATAAGCCCGCATATAGATGAAATCAAGGAGCTGTGCGTTGGGCAGGATATACCGTTTTTTGCCACTTTTGCCGTTAAGTCTGATGAAGAAGGGGAAATATCGTATAAACGCAATTCTTTGCTGCCCTCTGAGCTCGGGCTTACGATGAAAGACTGCGAAATCTCTTCGCTGATAACGATATCAAAAGGCGGAAAAGCTGTGCCGGCATCGGAAATTACGGAGCTTGAGTTTGACTAACAGGAGAGTTGGAACCCTTATGCTAAAAAAAGTGAGCGGGAAAGCCCAAGCGCTTTAGCATTGGGCAGCTCACGAAAGCATTTCTGACATATTAAAAGCAGATTTTTATTAAAGGAGAAAAATACTGAAATGAGAAAGACTAAACTGACGCTGCTGCTTATCCTCGTATCAAGCATTATAATCCTAAGCGCATGCTCCAGCCCCGCTCCGGCAAACCCAAATCCCGAAGATACACAGTCTCAAACCCCATCAAGTTCGATAGAACAGCAATCCGCGCAAGAAAACCCGGCAACGACAGAAAACCCGGCAGTACCGGGCGGACCCGGCAACGTGGTAGACCTCCCAGATATTCCTGAGTTGGATTTGGACATGGATTGGTTCCTTAACAACTTTCAAAAGATCGACGGTCCCATCAACGGCGAATACACGATGGATTTGTTCACGGACAACACGTTTGAGTTTGTGAACACTAACGATACCCTGACAATCAGATTCATGGGCCATGACCCCATTTTCGATGCAACAGGCGTATTCGAGACCATATTTAGCGATGGCGCAAGGATGAAAGGCATTTACCAGCTTTACAACGGCATGTTTATCTTCAACTATGCCATGGGGTTGCATTCGGATACAAACTCACCGTTCTTCTCGGAATCGGAGCGTCAGCGTATTGCGGACCACCTTTCTGATGTAGCATCCGACTATATGGGCAAAGACCCGCAGGATTACTCCTACACGCATGCCCTTGCCCTTATGTACGTCATTGAGTCCGCCCCGGATGGGCGTCATGTCAGGGATCTTGTTGGTCCGGGATACATGCAAATCATTGTTGTCCGCATGAGGGAAGATGGCACGGGCGTGTACACAAACGTCACCAACGGCACAGACGGGACGATTACAAGAAGGTGAACTGCTAAACAACAAAGGGTCCTAACGGCTTTAAGTCATTAGGACTTCAGGGAAAGGAAGGCAAACAGTGAAACAGCTTGACATATTTGAAAATGTAGATTTTTATAAAGAGCAAATTGAGCCACTGGTGAAAGAAATCAAGGCTGTGTGCAACGCAAACAAAATTCCGTTTTTTATGTCTTTTGCCATTGCAGCTGACGAGGATGGGAAAATAGAATACAAACGCGATGCATTAACTCCCGCCTCCCTCAAGGTAAAAGCAGCAAATTGTGAGATTTATCCATTGATTTGTGTTGTGACCGGGAGCAAAGCCGTGCTTGTGGCTGACGTTCCTGAAATTGAGTTTGAGGAAGCCGAGGATTATTAAGAGAAAGGCATTTCTGACATACTAGCGAAAAGCCCAATGACTGACCGACATTGGGTTTTTATTTTACAAGAAGGAGAATTTTTATGATCAAAGCAAAAAGAAATGCGTTTAGGATGCTGACCATTGTGATCGTCATCGCGCTCATGGCCGCTTTTGGAGGCATCAGCGCGCTGGCAGCTAACCGGGTTGTCGGTAGCCAGAACAACTTTTCGTCGAAAGACGCAAATGCAACCGACACAAAAGGTTCAGGAACCGGTCTCAATTTAGGCAGCCAGCAAAACGCAGCATCAAACAGCGAAACCAGCAAGCCTCCGGACTCGAACTCCAACACGAGGATTACACCGCCGGCAAATGGGGCAGGTGGCTCATCGACGACTGACGTCAATACAAGGACAGGTACGTCACAAACGTCTACATGGTCCCAAAACGCGCCCGGCGCTCAACCAAGCCTAACCCCGCCAAGCGGCACAAATCATTCAATCGCGCCAAGCACAGCGAATAACGGGGCAACGGGCAGCGCGGGATCGGGCGGCTCCCCCATGCAATTTACACCGCAGCTGCTAAATCAGGCGCAGATACTGCCGGGCTTAGCTTCGCTTACACCGGTAAAGAGCGATACGCCTGCTTTAGACAATAAAACGCAGAGCCCAGGCTTGAACGTGGCCTTTGCTAACCCCGCAAGTGGCGCAGGGTCCCCCGCCGGGCAAACCTCAACGCAGTCTAAAATTCAACTTCCGGGTTTCGTTACTACCCCTTTCAACACAGACATAACTTCCCCATCCTTTACCCGTCCTACGCCCTACAATCCAACAGAAAATCCACCCATCATTGCACCTTTATCTTACGAGCCAAATGACAGCTTTAACTCTGGTGAAACCACTGGTCAGAGCACAAGCATCACTTCAAACATTGGGTTTAGCGGCTTTGCATGGGGAACAGCGTCCCCAGGGAAAAACTCTTCAGTCGCGACCGACATTAAACTTTTCTCAGAACCCAACGCCCCGGTTAGCGGCGGCGGCGGCGGTGGCGGAAGCTCTTTAATGCTAACCAGCATGACGATACCGTCCTTCTCATTCCCGCATTCCAGCACGCAAGGGCATAATACACCGCCTCAAAGCCGGGCATTCTCCATAACCACGGATAACGAAGACGGCACAAAAACAACCACGTCTAATAGTTTTTCATGGAGTACAAGCAACGGCTCACACATAGGTGATAGAGCCCCGTCAAGCGGCATTAGCTTTGGTTTTGGAAGCAGCCATGTAACGCCGCAGACAGCGGCGGACAGAGAAACCACCACTTTCGGAATGTTCGGGTATGGTGACCACAGAACGCCATTTACATTATTTACTTCAGCAACCGGAAATCAATTCTCGGGGATAGGCATATTTGAAGGTTTCGCGGGAGAAGAAATCAGGGGGCGCACAGGCACTCAGGATGGCCGCCCGGTAATGCAAGGATATTATGGTGACACCCCGTTTATGATGATAAGCGACACACGCAATGGACAAACAGTTTCAGAGGGTTTGTTCGGCAGCACGCCGTTTACAGCCTTGAGCGAAATACACGGGCGTTTTGTCAGCACGCATGGCCTTTTTGGAAACGTGCCATTTGTTGCTGAAACCGAGATCGCAACGGATTAATACCCACTTAATCCGACAATAACGAAAAGCCCTTCGGGGCTTTTTGTTATGCATGGCACGATTCCGACATACTATAAGCAGAATTTCATAAATGACGGACAGGAGGCAATTTAACATGGATAAGGAAAACAAGGAGGATAACAAATGGTCTTATCGGATAGAAAACTAAAAGAGCTTATCAAAAGCGGCGAGCTTGGCGTATCGCCAATGGATGATAGCCAGATACAGCCCGGGAGCATCGACATCCGGCTTGGCGACTCGTTCAGCGCACTTAAAAATTGCAATAACTCAATCATTAAGATGGGCGAGCCGGTCGAGTATCAGGAGTTCACATGCAAAACATTCCTGCTTCTACCGGGGCATTTTGTGCTATCGACGACTGTCGAGTACATACGGCTGCCCGACTACCTGACTGCATTCGTGGAAGGGCGCAGCTCAATCGGCAGAATGGGCTTGTTTGTTCAAAACGCGGGATGGGTTGATGCAGGGTTTGAGGGCGAAATAACCCTTGAGCTTTTCAACGCCAGCAGCATGGCAATAGAACTCAATGCCGGCAGGCGCATTGGCCAGCTCGTTTTCGCGCAGCTTGACGGCACTGCGGAAAACCCGTACAGAGGGAAATACCAGCGCCAGCGCAAAGCTACAGGCTCACGCATACACCTTGACGGCGATTACTAAAACGATTGGAGGACAACAAATGTTTATGGAGGGGTTAAAAAGAGCAAAAGAAACATGGTGCTTAAGCTGCGGTGCGGCATCGCGCTTTACAGGCGCGTTTAACGACGAGCTTGGATGGCACACAGTGTGCCCGGAATGCGAAAGCAGCTACGACATCGACATCGAGGATCACTTGGTTCCCGACGGCAAACGCGTTGGGTACAATGGCGGCAAGCAAGGTATAGTCTGCGGGAACAACGCAGCGGACGCGCCAAAATACTCCGACATTAGGTACTATATTTGCCCAATCGAGGAAACACGCATTGCAGGCGGCGGTCTGGCGGCTCACTATGTTTCGCTCACAAGAGGCGAGTTTGACGTATTTGCCTTAAGTTTTAATGATTTGGGTTAGAAGGTGGCGTCAATGAATGCTGAAAGCGTTTCCATTAGAACAAGCTATGAGATACACAAGGAAATCCGGCAAATAATATCCGAGTGCGTCGGCAAGGTGTTTACCGATGACATGATGTATAAGCTCCGTCTGGAAATGGCTGAGCTTATCATAGCTGCGAGTTGGGAAGCACAAGCAGAACTTGCTCCCCACGTATGCGTTAATCAAGGGACGCCTGCATGCCCGCAGTCTATAGGCAACCCGCCTGTATCGGAATACAGCGCAGACGAATGCTACACATGCATAATGAACTGCGGATTTGCATTTTGAGCAAAGGGGGATTCGGCTTTGACAAAAAGCCAATATGAGTCGGCTGACTGGCTGACATTTTTGTCAGACAAAGAAAAATCGCGCATAGACAGCCTTAACAGGAAGAACAAAAACAGCTTAACTGACAGCCAGATGCGAAACCTCGCACGCAAACACAATTCAGCGAGGATGGCCTATGACTACAGTACGATGGCTAAGATCGAATATAGGCTTATCCGCATTGGTTTTCAGACAGAACTTTATAAGCTGCGCAGCGGTAACTACACAGAATGCAGCACCAGAAAAGTGGTTGCTACCTGCTAAAAGCAAGCAGAATACGCCGCCACCGCATGGCTGAAAATGCCAATGGCGGTGGCGTAAAAACATTATTTTTGACACATGTAAAAAGGAGGACATATGAACATTATAAGAAAACCAATTGGCAATTTTGAGTGTGTTTCCGGCAAATTAACGGTCTCTGACCCATGCTACGACACGGATGTTTGGTGCAGAGGCGAGTTGGACAACACCATGCTCGGGACATGGGACGCTGAAGCAGGCATAGTAGACGCTGGCGAGTGGGGAACCCGCGTTGCCCTGCTGACTGCACAGCATGAAAGCTATGACGAGGATGCGGAGGGCGACTTGACCGAACACATTGCAGAGTTTGAGGTTGGCGTTGATAGCGGCCAAGCAGGGATATTCGATGCAAAATACTATCGAGACGACTCAGTATTTGGCAGCGATAAACCGATGTTCGAGGTCGGAATTACGGAGCCCGGAGGCGTGTGGTATGGCTTTTGCTGCGATGTGACCCTATCGAATGAACTCGCCGGGATAATACCATATGGCGTTGTTTCTTCATCAGGTTATGGCGATGGCCGTTATTGGTGCGTCTATTACACAGACACGGATGATTTTGTCGTAAAAGTCACCATTCAGTTTATTTAGTTGTTAAAAAACAATAAGGAAGAGGGAACAAATATGATAGGTAAAAAAGAGCTAAAAAACATATGCAAAACGGCAGAAGGCCTCGGCTGGAGCGCCAACTACGACGGCGACGATTTTAGCTTTGCCATAAACAGCCCAGCAGGTCAGAATTTTCAATTCGACGTCCCAGCAGACACGATAGATGAGTTTTACGAAAAGCTGCACGAATACTGCGATAACTTTGACTGCTCCGATGAGGCTTGCTTATGGCTGTGCTTTGCGGAGTTCGATGAGAACGGGGCGTTGTTTGACGTTAATGACTTACACGAAGACGTGGAAGCGTGTTATGACATGATGTGCGAACTGACCGATGCATTGGCGTATCAGAACGATTATGTCGTTGCTTAATGAGAAAGGAGAACAAAATGATAGGCAAAAAGGAACTTAAAACAATAACCGAAGCAGCCGAAAACCTTGGCTGGGGCGTCGGATATGATGCCGATGAGTGTGAATTTGAGTTTTCAGATTACAGCCCCGCAGGACAAGATTTTAGGTTTAGCATCACAGCGACATCAGCAGATGAACTTTATGTTCGACTTCGCAAACGCTGTGATGATTTTGATTGTTCAGAAGAAGCATATTTATGGCTTGACGACACGGGACATGGAAAAAACGGAGCGCCGCATGACATGAAGGACGTATACGAAGACATGGAGGCGTGCCTTGATATGATGAACGCGCTTGCTGACTGTATTGACGAAGTGCGTTTTGATTTAGCATCTACGCAATGAGAGGAGAACAAATGAAGTACATCGTAACGGCAACAGAAACAAGTCAACTTTCCGCATCTATAGAAGCGGATAGTAAAGAAGAAGCTATGGAAAAAGCGCTTGAGGCTTACAATGCCGGGGAGTTTGAAGTGACGGACTCGGATTTGTCCGGCTTTGAAGCGTCTGCCAGCGATGAGGCATAAGAATGGAATACGAAATCGAGTTAAGGAAATACAGATGCCCGGATTGCCAAAGCGCATTCTGGGTCAGTTGTGACGATGACGACTATCCGAGTTACTGCCCACATTGCGGGAAAGAGATAGGCGGACATAGCAACTGGCATAGATCGCAAAACACTTTTATTATTAAAGATTTAATCTAGGAGGAAAAGATGAGCAACTATTATTTTGGAGGGAAAGCATACGAGCCGACAGGGAGGATTTGTCGCCGGTGCAAGGCGCGTGTATGGAAATCGGACAACTCGGATTACTCGTACCAGTGCTTTGAATGCGACGAAGACTTCTACGAGTTTGAGACTGAGCTTTTACCGGACTACACGCCCAAAGTCTTAGGCACTAAAGAAGACGGCGGATTGATAGGGTTTGGCTTCTGCGACGAGGAATGCCCTCATTGCAGCATGGAAACCTACAACATACCAATAGGGCTAGTCAGCCTTTGCGCCCACTGCGGGGCAGAGCTGTTCCCGTGTGCTGGATGCGAAGACTTCAATGTTGACGACAATTGCCAGTGGAGCGGCGCGGATGATGCATGTCAGAGGTTTTCACACACCGGCAATTAGAAAGTGAGGAACTTACGAATCGGTGTTTAGCGAAGACGAAATGCAGGTGCGCGTCAGCGATATAGTCGAGGAGGCACACCTGCATCCTAACTCAATCCGGGTGATCTGCGCATCCGACAAATATTATTAAGACAGGAGAACAACTATTATGATCAAAGTGATTGTGTCAACGGAAAAAACACAGGGTCAGAGGTATAATGACTTCTGCTTTGTGCCTGAAGGCGAGTTAGTCATGTTCGGTTTTGTTTGCGACAGGGACAAGAACGACCCGGACAGCGATTGCGGATGCTCAAGAAGCCTGTCTGGCTTTAACTGTCGAACAGCAACAACCACCTTTAAGGTGGCTGTCAAAGACCTGACTAAAAATCAGTATACCAAAATGTACGTTGACGCTTGGCGCAAAACGGGATTCCCAGTTACAAGTCTGACGCGGCTTGACGCTGACATTATGTTCTACGCGGCGCAGGGCCGTCAGGAAGGGGACGTGCTTGAGTTCAGGAACAACACGTTCTACGTCAGGGAACCCATGCCTGATGAAAGCATCTTTACACAGGCGGAAAGGACAAAATGACACATGATAAATGTTATTGCATCAACTGTAAAAACGCAGGGTTTTAGGCGGAATGATTTTTGCTTTGTGCCTGAGGATGAGCCCGTGATGATAGGGGTCGTTTGTGATAAGGACGCAAAAAAACCTGACGGAAGTTGCGGATGCTCAAGGAGCCTTGTGGGTTTCGGATGTTATAAAGCAACCACAACGGTTAAAATAACCGAAATGGATTTAACAAAAGAGCAGTATATAACCATGTACATTAACAGTTGGCTAGGCACCGGTTATCCGATTTTCAAGGACACCGCGCTTAACGCCGAGATAATGTTCAACGCAGCACAAAGATACCCGAAAGGAACGATCCTAGAATATAGGGCAGGCATGTTTTCGGCAAGGAGCGCAGCAAGATGAAAGGTCTAATTCTGATTCATAACTTTCCCAATGAGAAGCGCTTTGCCCACTTCGTAGATGGTAAGTATGTAACGGATCAATTTATCGCAAAGCTGTCAGTGAATATCATAACTCAGGAGATTGGCGGCAATGAAGGCGAATATGACGGATTTAACACCCTACAGGAATGGGTAGATTGGGCTGCGAGAAACCTTGGGCTTAAAAAAGACGAAGCAAAAGAGAACATACTACGGTTAGAGAGAGGCGACACAATCGCCTTGGATAGTAGGAGGATTACAAATTGAAAACACCATATGAGATAATAAAAAACATGGAAAACGCTACCGGAACGGAAAGGTATCACATGTATTCGGCAATGCCCGGATACCCCGTGGCCACAGATGGAGCATACTGCCTTGCAAAAGACGCTGAATGCTTCTGGCTGCTTGATTTAATTGGCAGATATCAGTCTAACAAGAAACTGGATCGTGATTTCCAAGTCTGGGAGCTAGAAGTGAACCAAGAGCACGAAACAGGTGTTTTGAGAGGTTACAATGACACGGAGCAGGTTATAGAGCATGAGCTTGAATATACCGACTTTCCGCTGGATAAAGTAACGCTCTGGCTGATGGACGGCGTAATACTGCTGCCATCGGAGTATTAAACAAAACCTTTAACATGTTATTAAACAAAGAGCCCTCCGGGGCTTTTTGTTTAATGTTGACATTACAATCATTCACAGCAATCTTACTCCGCTGTCATTTCCGACATACTATTGACAGATTTTATTCTTTGACGATGGGAGCAAAAGGATAAGTTTAATAATGAAATGGAGGATCACAAATGAGTAGATGGACAATCAAAGAGCTAAACGAAACGGACGATATTACGTTTGCAATGAGTATCTTAGCAGAGCGGCGAAACGCGCTCAGCAACTTGGAAGCCCCTCTTGCAATAAAGCTCAACAGAGCCCACAACACACTTGACAGGATAAGAGGAGGGACGCCGTTGATGCTCAATGGCGACGAGAAGGAGTACGACAGAATCAGCTTTCGCATGCATATGGAGCGCAATGATCAAGAACTGTTAAGTTTCTTGACGGGCATGCTGAATGCACAGGAAGAAGAAATTGATCTAAGCGGATACGCAGTCGACGACATCCTTGCAGACGGCGATATCGTTGGCAGTATCCTAAAACGCTTCGGAAAATGCGAATCCAATGAAGAGGAAAACATGAAGTACGCAATCGAATACACACTCGGCGAACTAAGGTCTGAGGCAAAAGAAAAGACAGGGGCATAGTAAAACACCCATGCCTCGCATAGGAAGAATCACAAATAAGAACAAGGGGGTTATTAAAATGCTATTTTATGCAAGGACAAAAGTGTATCCGCATTTTGTGGTCAACGGCATCAACAGCGCGCATTTGACCCTTGACCGCGAAATAACGGAAAACGCCCTGACGTTCGAGAGCATCAGCGAAGGCGAACGGCTTCTAAAGCAGTTCGGATGGACACGGGGCGTGGACATAGTTGACGA
>Ga0099364_10010816_pt1 | contig 12513 bp, 9 predicted proteins | sample TergutTh196P3_FD_73070 | JGI IMG/M metagenome (GOLD analysis project Ga0099364, IMG submission 73070) | Microcerotermes parvus P3 segment gut microbial communities from Pointe-Noire, Republic of the Congo - Th196 P3 | ecosystem: Host-associated > Arthropoda: Insects > Digestive system > Gut ... | reverse complement strand
CCTGTCAGGTAACGCGCGCAAAAAAACGGCTTTGCCTACGGCGCGCGGGCGGGCGCCAAAGCAAAATCAGCGGGCCTCCATAAAGGAAACCCGCTGAAAAGATCGTTCATATAAGTTAAACTCCAAACGCGGACAGTTGGATTTACATTCGGTAATGAATAAGCCCCCGCGGGGCATGACGATACGCCCGTAGCCCGTAGCCCGTAGCCCGTAGCCCGTAGCCCGTAGCCCGTAGCCCGTAGCCCGTAGCCCGTAGCCCGTAGCCCGTAGCCCGTAGCCCGTAGCCCGTAGCATTGTACTCGACTTTACGTGTTTGTCAAGGGGTGTTTTAACCAAAATATCGCCTCGCTTATTTTCGCTTTTTTTATTTTTTTTCTCTTTTTCTCTATTTCTCTATTTTTCTTTTTTTCTTTTTTAAAAATTCCCCAAAGCGACGATGAATTTTACCACGCCATGAAAATATTTGTAAATAACCTTTAAGTATCCACCTTCGGCGGGGTTCGAACGAACGTGGAGGCGGAGGGACCCAATATCAGCGCGTTGGATCCGTTAAATCCGGCACGGACCCAAAATATTTGTCCACAACATCAACAATCTCGCCAAAATCACTGTTCAATAAGTATCTGGAGATTGCGGCAAGAAGATTATTGGTCGATTTTGACCATGATTTCTCCCTTAATTGTATTATCGCGTCATTCAAGGTTTTTACGTCGTAATCTTCGCACGCCGCTTTGATAGCAAGTAGTTTCTCATATAAGTACGGCTTGTTTTCATCCGCCGTCTCGCTGTTTTTGGTTTCCTCTTTTGCAGTGAGATCGTTGACTACTGCCCGTAAAGATTCGGTAAACGCCATCGTTTCGGGTTTCATCAGTTCAATATCCCCGTCCCGCGCCGCCGTCTCCAATTTGGACGCGATAGCGGAGAGTTCCGATTTTCCGATGTTCGCGAGCGCGCTTTTCATTCCATGTATGAGAATGTTATATATACGCCTGTCCTCATCGCTCAATGGGCCTTTTGCGTCTATGGAATCCAGCACGGCGATAAATTGGGAAGCGTCACGGGTGAAAGCTTCGATAATCTGTGGGTCAATGGGCGTGTCTGATTTTTTGCAGGGCAACTGCTCCGTATTACCGGCGGACTGCCTTCGCGCCGCCTCGATGACCTCGGGCGTCTGCTTATCGCGTATCATCTTATTCAAAACATTGTTTAGCTGGCGCAGATCGATCGGTTTTGGAATAAAGTCGTCAAAACCATTTTTAAGAAACATATCCGCCTGTCCCGCCACCGCGTTTGCGGTCAACGCGACTATGGGGGCATGATAACCCATGCCCCGTATGATTTTCGCAGCTTCCATACCGTCCATTTTCGGCATCATGTGATCCATGAACACAATATCATAAAGATTGCCTTCCCTGATCAGCTCGATCGCCTTGAATCCGCTGTTGGCCGAGTCAACCTTCAAACCGTAAGGAGTTAAAAGGCCGCTGGCCACAAATAAATTCGTTTCCACATCGTCAACGATCAGAACTCTGCCATAAGGCATCGGTTCGCGAATGATTTGCGCCCTTTTCATCTGCGTTCTTCCGCTTGTTTGTATCCTGCGCAGGTTTTCCGCCAAATCCCTTCCCAACACTCCGGGACCGGCCTTGCCTTGCGGCAGGCGCACTGTAAATGCGGAACCTTTGCCAGGCGCGCTCTCCACGGAGATCTCGCCGTTCATCATGCGCACCAGATTCATCGTAATATTCATACCCAGCCCTGTGCCTTCGACCGTGCGTTTTGCGTCACGGTTGTTAAATCTTGTAAATTTATCGAACAGTATGTCAAGTTGCTCCCGCGTCATGCCCAGGCCGGTATCGCGCACGCACAGAACCAGTATTACCATGTCGTCGTTATCGCCTGTTTCTGTGGAAATCGAGAACTCTACTTTTCCCGCTTCCGTATATTTAAACGCGTTGGTCAGCAGATTATTAAGTATCTGCTTGACACGGAGCTCATCTCCCGACAGGAGCGCCGGTAAGTTTTCATCTATGTAAAGCTCAAATTCTATCGGCTTACTGCCGATACGCATCATATTAAGCTGCGCGGTATCATTGATCAGCCTCGCGATCTCATAAGTATCGATCGTCAGTTCCAATTTGCCAGATTCAATTTTGGACAGGTCAAGTATGTCGTTGATGATCCCGAGCAGTAAGTCCCCCGCGACATAAATCCTGTCAAACGTTTCCCTTACATTGCAGTCAAGGGTCTCATTCTGAAGCTGGATTTCAGTGATTCCCAGGATCGCGTTCATTGGCGTGCGGATCTCATGACTCATAGTGCTGAGGAAATCGCTTTTCGCTTTGTTGGCGAACTCCGCGTCCGTGCGCTGCTTTTCGATCTCAAGCAGCATGTTTTTCGTTTCAGTCACATCCATCAGCGCCCCCGCGATACGAAGGGCATGTCCGTTTTCATCGCGGATTGTATCGCCGGAAGCGCGGTAATACGCGTACTCGCCATTTTTTTTCAACAGCCGGCATTCCACGTCAAAAGGGGTCTTCCCGGATATGTCAAGCAAATGTTTTTCTAAACTGTCAAGAGTCCTGTCCTTATCCTCCGGGTGAAGCCGGTCGCTCCAACTGCTGAGTATATTGGGAAAATCAAGCTCATTCGCAAACCCCAGCAAATTCCTGAACTCGTCCGACCAGATGAAAGTATTTGACGGGTTGAGCGGGTCGTCTTTCACGATCTCCATGTCCCATAAAACGATTTTTGTGGCTTTGACCGCCAGGTTTAATTTGGTTAATTGAAGCTCGTTCAGTTCGTGCGCGCGGATAAGCTCCTGCTCACGCTCATAAATTTCGTTCATCATCTTATTATGTTCGCGCAAATCTCTTGTGTATCCGGCTATGGCAAGGTTACCGCCATGACTGACACGGACAAAGATGGCTTCCGCAGGCATTAATGTGCCGTCAAGCATCTTGTAAGTCCAGTCGAAGGAGCACCAGCCTTCATCGATCGCTTTTTTAAGATATATCGCGGCTTTTTCCATAGAACGCTGTCCGTCAGGCTGATACTCGGGATAGATCTCGCGATACCTGTTTAAAAACTCCTGTTTGTCCTTAAAACCGAAAAGCCGGATGGCAGCTTCGTTGCAGTCGATTTTCCTGAAACTGCTGTCCCATAACTGGCAGCACAGCGGGGTCGAATCGAGCATCAGCCTCATGCGTTCTTCCGTTTCAGCCAATTCCTTTTTCACTTCATTCTTAATGATGGCATTGGAGCACAGACGCGCGACGGAGCTCAGAAAACCTATGCTGTCGTCGTCAAAGACCCTCTCGTGGACAAGGTCCTGGAAAGCGACGCCGCCCCATAACTCGCCATTGATAAACACAGGCGTCAGCAACAGTGACTTTACATTTAAGGGATTTAAAAAGGCGAACTCGTCCCCGGACGTGATACTTGTATGGATGTTTACAACGCGGCCTTTTGACCATTCCGCGATCCAGTTTTCTATTACCGGAATATACGGCAGAACTCTCAGTTTTTCGTCGGTGGGGATCATTTTACCTTTCGCTTTGACCCAGCGGTACACTTGGCCTAAACGTTGGCCCTCGCCAGTGTCCACAAGGCGGTAGATGTCAATGCGGTCTAAATTCGCCGTGCCGGCTATCGGTCTCAGGCTTTCGCCCATGATATCGTCAAAGGTCTTTTCTTTTTGCGACAGGAGGGTAATATCCATCTGGTTCAGCGCGTCAAGCAGTTTTTCGCGGCGTTTCAGCGTTTCCTCCGCCTGCTTCTTTTCGGTTATGTCTATCAAAGCCCCTGCTGCCCTGAGCGGAACGCCCGCGTTGTCCCTCACCGTGGTCCCCAGCGCGTGAAAATGCCGGTATTCCCTGCCATCTTTCATCAACAGGCGGTATTCGATATTATAGGGCGTCAGGCCGGTATAGTCGTTCAAATGCGCGGCGAATGCATTAATCGTTGATTTTTTATCCTCGGGATGCAGCCGGTCGATCCAACTGTCAAACACATCCGGAAAATCGGTCTCATCGGAAAAGCCGAGCATATCGCGGATCTCCCGTGAGTAGGTGACCTTGTTGTCCGGATCGTCCGGGTCCCCGCTCACGATATCCATATCCCAGAGCGCGATGCTCAGGGCGTCGCTCGCAAGTTTGTATTTCATTATGTCGTATTCATTTGCGCGCAGCAGCTCACGAGCGGCGGTTAATTCCTGTTTGAGTTCTTCATTGATCCTTATTAAATTTTCCATGTCGCACCTGCCTGCAAATAATTTAGCATAATGTAAAAATGTCTTGCTTCCCGAAAACAATTTGACACAGGCAAAGGAACTTTGTCTTTTAAAATTATAACAAAGTCATACGATAACGAAAAGCCGTTATTCCGCGGCAAAGAATAACGGCTTTTGCACAACAAAAATCTGTTCGCTGATCCCGCCGTTTATCAAAAGATATTTCGGCTGAAAATCAGCGACGGCGCGCTGTCAATAATTAAACTTGTTGGATATTTCATAATTAAGATTGTTGATAACGATAGCCAATATAACTATACATATTCCTGATCTGATGCCCTGGCCTAAGTTTATCTGGTTTATCGACCGCAATATTTCCCCTCCCAAACCTCCGGCGCCGATCATTGACGCGGTGACTACCATTGATAATGAAGCCACGCTGGTTTGATTTATCCCAAGAAATATTGATTTCAATGCCAGGGGGATTTTAGTGATGACCAGTAATTGCCATCTGGTAGCGCCATAAGTTATAGTAGCCTCGACCGCGTCTTTGTCAACTAACCTTAAACCTAAAGCCGTAAGCCTGATAATGCTTGGCAGCGAATAAATCAACATGGCGAATAATGCCGACGCTTTGCCCAGTCCAAATAACATGACCGACGGGATGAGATAAACAAATGTTGGTATGGTTTGCATAAAATCAAGTATCGGGGTAATTATGCTGGTCATTAACGCCGACTCGGACATCAGTATTCCAACGGGAATACCCAGCGACATCGAAATACATATCGATATTACTACTAACGATAAAGTCAGTATCATCAACTGCCAATATCCTATTAAATATATTACGAGCAATAATAACCCTAATATTGTTGACTTAATTATTTTGCGCGATATATAGTACATCAATCCGATAAATAACAATACCAATACGTATTGATTTATTGATGATAACATTAACGCCAATGAGTCAACCAAAGATACTATAACCCCGCTGATCGACCTGAATAATTCATAATGAGCATTGCTGAAATCCCTCACCGCATTATTAACCATTCTGTCAAACTGATTAGTATTCATGCTTACATTACCTCTCTGTCTGTTACTCTGCTGCTTCTTATAAAGTTCAGGACGTACTCGGTCGCGGGATTATTCCAAATATCTGAAAAGGAGCCTTCCTGTACTATTTCACCTTTATTAAGCACAATAACATTATCAGCCAGCGTAGATGCCTCTATCATGTCATGAGTTACCACAATCATGGTAATGCCCAGCTTATCACGTATCTTTAACAATTCATGCTGAAGTTCATATCGGGTAATAGGGTCAAGAGAACTTAACGCTTCATCCAATAGGAGTATTGATGATTTATTGGCTAAAGCCCTGCATAACCCCACCCGCTGTTTCATTCCTCCGCTAAGTTGAGAGATCCTGTTATATTTCCATTGATCAAGCCCCACTAATTCTATATAAGGGGCAGCGACCTCATAAGCTTCTTTTTTGGTATATTTGCGGATGGATAATCCAAGAATTACGTTGTCTATTACATTTAAATGCGGAAGCAGCGCGAAATTTTGAAATATCATAGATACATCATGAGAGCGATAATATATCAATTCACTTTTATTTAAATTATTAACATATTTATCATTGACATAAATATCACCGGTATAATTATTAAGCCTGAGCAATGACCGTAATATCGTGCTCTTTCCTGATCCTGATAATCCAATAATTACAAGCATCTGTCCTTTATCCACAGTAAATGAGACGCCGTTAACCGCTTCAAACTCACCAAAATTAACTGATAAATTATTAACATTAATTATATTATTCATTTTTCAGCTCCTTTTTATAGAATTGAAAATTGAGAAAGGAGAATTGCAAAAAACATGCTTTTCTCAATTCTCAACTCTCAGTTAATTCTTAATTCTCAATTTTTAAGATGAGCCATAACTTTATTGAAATCATCCGTGTTATCCACTAAATATCTCCATTTCTCAGGATTATCCGCCATGAATTGTCTTATGAATATATCCCAGGGCGTATCCAATTTCCTGCGCTCAGCTAATAATAAATTAGTGTCTTCAGTTGATATCTGGTATTTTTTAACTATATCAACAACAGGCTTATTCTTAGGGTCGTCATGAAACCTCTTATTGATCAGCTTATCAACTATATCAGGCGGATAACTGCACTTAAACGTGGATTCATCATTCCATAATTCAGGATCATGAGGCTCTTCCTGGATCAGCACAAGATCGACTATTCCCATAAGGTATGTAGGAGACCAGTAATAAGTTATAAACGGGAGCTGTTTATTGTAATTGTCCAATATCGCTAAATCCAATCCTGCCCCCGACCCCGGGTCAACTACGTTGATGTCGGTTAATTCATAGGACTCAACGCGCCTTAACGTTATCTCATGAGACCTCCAGCCCGAAGGGGCATTTATCAGTCCGGTATTTCTTCCGGAGAATAATTCTTTGTTATTGCTCACATCATCAATAGTTTTTATCCTGTCGCTTATATAAACAGGCGCATACCAACCCTGAGTAGTCGGAGTGGAAAATACCGAACCTGCGCTGACGATAGTTTTATTATTCTCCTCATTAAACCATGTCAGCCGGTTGGATAACCAAATCTCAGTGACAATATCGATATCGCCGTTAACAATGCCGACTTGCCCGGGAGCGCTTTCCACCATCAGCATTTCCACCGGGATTTCAAATACCGCTTCGATAACATTTTTTAATATGTGATTATGAATATTGATACTTTCCCAGGAAAATTCCGCTAAAGTTATCCTGCCTGCGGCATGAGCCGGATTAACAACCAACATCACCATCAATAACACCAATACTGCCTTCCTCATTAACCATCACTCCATTCATCTTAAAATCAATTATTCACTTTTCAATCGGGCTTCAAAATTTTCCAGTTGCGTACTGAGCTCCTTGGGCAATTTTTGACCATATGTCGCGTAACTTTCCTTTATAGATTTGACCTCGGCCAGCCACGCGTCCCTGTTAACTTTCAAAAGCTCCGCCATATTGCCCGCGTTCATATCCAACCCCGCGGTGTCGATATCATCCAACCCCGGCATGTTTCCGATAGGCGTGATTACAGCCTTCCCTTTTCCGGTAACCCTCTCAACGATCCATTTGAGCACGCGGCTGTTTTCTCCATATCCGGGCCACAGCCATTTTCCTTTTGAATCCTTCCGGAACCAGTTGACGTAATATATCCTTGGAAGTTTTGATTCCTCTGTCTTTTCGCCGATATTCAACCAGTGTTGCAAATAGTCGCCCGCATGATACCCCATAAAGGGAAGCATCGCGAACGGGTCGCGCCTCAATTGCCCGACTTTGTCCGAAATAGCGGCGGCGGTTATTTCCGAACCCATGATCGAGCCGAGGAACACGCCGTGTTTCCAGTCAAAGCTTTCATGGACCAATGGGATATTCCTCTCGCAACGTCCGCCGATAAGTATAGCGGAAATTGGCACGCCCGCCGGGTCTTCCCATTCAGGCGCGATAACCGGGCATTGACTCGCGGGCGCTGTGAAGCGCGCGTTTGGATGCGCGGCGAGCCTGCCCGAATCAGGCGTCCAATCATTGCCCTGCCAGTCAATGAGGTGCTCCCCCGCGTCATACCCGATGCCTTCCCACCATACATCTCCGTCATCGGTCAGCGCGACGTTTGTGAATATCGTATTTTTACCAATAGTCCTCATAGCGTTGGGATTGGAGTCCATCGAAGTACCCGGAGCGACGCCGAAGAACCCCGCTTCGGGGTTAATGGCGTAAAGCCTGCCGTCAGCGCCGAACTTCATCCAGGATATGTCATCGCCGATCGTTTCGACCTTCCAGCCCGGAACAGTGGGGACGAGCATGGAAAGATTGGTCTTGCCGCAGGCGCTTGGGAAAGCTCCGCATACATAAGACGGTTTTCCGCTTGGGGGCGTAATCTTCAAAATAAGCATATGTTCCGCCATCCAGCCTTCGTCGCGCGCCTGTACGGAAGCGATCCTCAGGGCAAAACACTTTTTGCCGAGCAGGGCGTTTCCGCCGTAACCGGAACCATATGACCATATCATCCTTTCCTCGGGGAAATGGCTTATATATTTTTGTTCGATCGGGGCGCAAGGCCATCCTGAATCTTTTTCGCCCCGCTCAAGCGGCGCGCCCACTGAATGAAGGCACCTTACGAACTCTCCGTCGCCGAGGGCATCAAGGACTGCCGTTCCCATTCTTGTCATTATCCTCATGCTAACTACAACATAAGGGCTGTCGCTTATTTCCACGCCTATTTTGGATATCGGAGAACCTATCGGCCCCATTGAGAAAGGTATGATATACATTGTCCTTCCCTTCATGCATCCACTGTAAAGTTTTGTCATGACGGCCTTCAATTCGTCCGGGTCGATCCAGTTATTTGTCGGGCCGGCGTCCTCCTGTTTTTTGGATGCGATAAAGGTTCTGTTCTCAACCCGGGCGACATCGGACGGATGGCTTCTGAAAAGGTAACATCCCGGCCGCTTTTCCTGGTTTAAAGGAACAGCCATGCCCGATCCGACCATTTCCTTAATTAATCTGTCGTACTCCTCCTGTGAGCCATCGCATAAACATACGCTGTCAGGCCGGCACAGCTCCGCAACCTCTTTGATCCACGCGTCAAGCATTTTGTTTGAAATTGAAACCATCTGATGAAACCTCCTTATAAATACGCTTATGTCATTATATGTTACGTTTTCACATAGATATTTTAGATCATAAAAACAGATACAAAACCCGCCGTTCTCGCGGCGCGGGGAACGGAAGCGCGTGGAATCAATATGGTTTGGTCTTTTTATGCGTTGGGCGACGGGGGAGAATTGCCGCCTGACGGCAGGGCAAGAATTGATATGCGTTTCACGCCGCATTGCGCGAAATACAAAATTCCCCGTACCGGCAGGGAAACGGAGTTAAAGGTAAATGTCCGGGGAAGAGCAAAAAGAAGGGCTTGTATATTATTAAATGTTCTTGCAAAACGTTTCATAGGTTCACGAGCCGGATATTCTGAAAGGTATCTGTTGTCAGCCGATCCAATAAAAGCGTCCGGCATCGCTTCGCGTAAAAAATCCCACGATACCCTGATAACGGGTGAATCAGGGTAATTTTCAGACGACAGGGTACAGACGGACGCTCCCAGAAAATAGCCCGAACAAAATAAAAGACCAATGATCGCCACCAACGAAACCGCTGTTATCTTTATTCCGTTTGCCCTTGTCATATATTTCGCCTGCCTTCACAATTGTCTGAATAATTCAAAGAATATTTTTAACGATTATATTACAAGCTGCCAAATCTTACAATAGAACCGCCTGAACCCCGCATGGGAATCGCTTACGAAAAGATAAAGCCTTGTTAACGCTTAATTGAAACATTTGGATGCAAAATTTATCAATTCAGTAATTACAACAGTTTACGATTTCGTAAGCGATTGCCATGCTGAACCCCACGGAAATCAATTTTCAATTTTTGTCATTCACCAAAAGAATCGTTAACATATTCTGACATTCAAGCAAGCAATCGAACATGATTTTTGAAATAGGACATTTTGAATCGGTTTTTATCAGCTCCTCCCCTACGCTACAGAAATAACCGTTGTGTTCTTTTGTCGTATCAACGTCTAAAAAATATTCTGTTATTTGTATTGTTATTTCCATAGCTGAAGTTTATCAAATTGATTTCCGTGGATTTCCGTGAGCGCCTCTTGACAATGAGAGTAAAAAGGCAGCAAAATGTAGTATAATTATAAGGATGTGAAACACAAAGCAAAAGCGAGGTTGTAAAGTGGAAGATCTATATCAAATTCTCGGCGTTCCCCGCGACGCCTCTCAGGCCGATATTAAGAAAGCTTACCGAAAGCTTGCGATGAAGCATCACCCTGATAACAACAAAGGAGATGAAGAGGCGGAAACTACTTTCAAAAAGATAAACGCCGCTTATGAAGTATTAAGCGACCCGGACAAACGCGCAAGATACGATCAATTCGGCTCCGCTGACGGCGGCCAATTCGGAGGTTTCGGCGGGGCAGATATCGGCGACCTGTTCGGCGACCTGTTCAGCCAGGTATTCGGCGGAGGAATGGGGTTCGGAAGGGGACAAAGACACGATCCGAACGCGCCTCAGCGGGGCGGAAGCCTTGAAATGCCTCTTGAAGTAACGCTCATCGAAGCCGCGCAGGGTATCCCGAAAACCGTTGAAATCCCGCGCTGGGAGGTCTGCCAAACATGCGGGGGGACCGGAGCCAAACCCGGAACATCTCCTAAAACATGCGCGAGATGTAACGGGCGCGGGCAAGTTGAAAACCGCCAGCGAACGATGTTCGGAGAATTTATATCCGTAGGCCCGTGCCCTGAGTGCGGCGGCAAAGGAAAAACTATTGAGGAAAAATGTCCGGATTGTAACGGCAGAGGGCAGGAACGCAAAAAACACAAAGTCGAGGTCAAAGTACCGGCAGGAGTTGAAACCGGCACAAGGCTGCGAATATCCGGGGAGGGTGACGCGGGGGCCAACGGAGGCCCCAACGGCGACCTTTTCTTAGTGATAAAAGTCAATCCGGACAAAATATTTGAAAGGGACGGGGGCGACCTGCACCGCCGCTTTTATGTAACGTACCCGCAGGCGGTCCTGGGAGCGGTTGTTGAAGTTGAAACGCTTATTGACGGAACGGAAAAACTCAATATCCCGCCCGGAACTACCCACGGCAGCAGATTTAAAATAAAGGGGCGCGGCATAACGCGGCTGCACGGCGCGCGCGGCAAAGGGGACTTGTATGTGCACGTTTTCATAGATATTCCTCAAAAAATATCCGAAAAGGAAAACCAACTCATAAGCGAACTTGCCAAGGAAATGAAAGTCAGTGTCGGCGCGTCGGAGGAAGGCATTTTCGATAAATTTAAAAAATTTTTTGATTGATAGCGACAGCTTTGCGAAGCGTCGCTATCCTCTCGATACCCTGATAATCTTTGCGTATACCATCCAATTTCAATCCGGCGGTCCCAAATGCGCTACAATTCCTGAAAAAATCCGCCTGCCCTTCTCCTATTTCAAGCAACAGCCTGCCTCCGGGGCGAAGCTTCGCGGAAGCGTACCGGATAAGCATCCTGCAAAAATTAAGCCCGTCATCTCCTCCGTCAAGGGCGATAAGGGGTTCGTGCTGAACTTCCGGCATAAGGCCTGATATTTTACCTGTCTCTATATAAGGAGGATTGCTTACTATCAGGTCGGCACGGTTCAGCGGTATGTCATCAGGGGATCGGGAATGCCATAAAATGCAGCGGTCCATGACCCCGAGGCGGGTTAAATTTTCAAAAGCCTTAATCATCGAAAGGGGGCTTATTTCAGCAGCCACGCCACGGGCCTTTGGGCGTTCACAGAGCAGGGTGGCGGCGATACACCCGCTGCCGGTCCCCCAGTCCAAAAAAGAATCAAAATCGTTTTCAAGAGCCGCTTCAACCAACAGTTCAGTTTCAGGGCGCGGGATCAATACTCCTTCTCCGACTGAAAATTCTTTTCCCCAGAACCAGCCCTTGCCCAATATGTATTGAAGCGGCTCCCTTTTCATTCTCCTTCCGACCGACTCGAAGATTTTTATGCAGTTTGATGCTTCGACATTTTTTTCCGGGTGCGCCATGATTTCGATTTCAGATAGCCCCGACAATTCGAGCAAAAGTATCTTCGCCTCATACTCCGCATTTTCGATCCCGGAAGATTTTAATTTTTCTGTTATTTCCTTCTTCAGGTCTTTTATTGTCAATAAGGTTCTCTCCTTGGATAATAGTTTTAAATATATAAGATATTTTAAGCTTTTTACTTTGAAAAATTTATTTTCTTTGATTTTTTGATATAATTATTCATTGTGAGCGCGGAGATGTGGCCGAGTGGTCGAAGGCGGGCGCTTGGAGAGCGTCTGAGCCGAAAGGCTCCTAGAGTTCGAATCTCTACATCTCCGCCAGATTTTGGCCAAAGCAAATTTAAGCAAGTCTAAACAAATGAAAAAACCCTGCTGAAAAGCGGGGTTTTTGCTTTTAGCATGTCTAAGAATGTCTGACCCAATATACGTAAATAAAAGCTGAACCGTATAACAAACCGTATAACAAAATATTAAGAGGGAACCTCTAAAATTGCTATTAGGCAATATTCCAATAATCAGGTATAATGTAGGTGTTGGCAAAGATTTATCAAATTTAGAGGGTGATATAAGTGATTCAACCAGGTCTTTTCGATTTA
>Ga0099364_10010815_pt1 | contig 12514 bp, 16 predicted proteins | sample TergutTh196P3_FD_73070 | JGI IMG/M metagenome (GOLD analysis project Ga0099364, IMG submission 73070) | Microcerotermes parvus P3 segment gut microbial communities from Pointe-Noire, Republic of the Congo - Th196 P3 | ecosystem: Host-associated > Arthropoda: Insects > Digestive system > Gut ... | reverse complement strand
GGAAAAGGCGGCAAGAGAACCTACAAAGCAAAAGTGGACGGCGACAAAGTGATCCTCACCGATGAAAACGGCAACGAAACCGAATACACGATCGAAGACGGCAAAAACGAAGTCATCATCAGCGGCCTCGAAGACGGCACCTACAAAGTTACAGTCCGCGCCAAAAACGGCAGAGGCTCAAGAGAAGTATCGAAGGACGTAACAATCGGCGACAACAACAATAACGGCAACCCAGGCAATACCGGCAATAACACAGGCAATAACAACAACGGCAACAATAGCAACACGAGTAACAGCAGCGGCGGAAGTTCTAACAACAACGGCAACGACAACGGTTCAAGCAGAAATGTAGAGCAAATTTCTACCGCTCCGGCAATCCGGCACAACTCCGCCCCCGCAACCGTAGGCGAAGACGAAAACACTGCAAGCACCGCAAACGGCAACGCAAACGGCAACGCAAACGGCAACGCAAACGGCAATTCGAGCAACGCAACAGGCATCGTAAGCGGTTCAATCACAAACGGCGGAAACAGCAACGGCGGCTTCATCAGCGGCAGAATCGGCAACGGCGCACAAACCGAAGACGAGGATGAATTCGTAAGCGCAGGGAAACCCGCAACACCGCTGTTCGGCGGAGAAACCGGCGAATCCCTCGCGGGAGCGCCCTCACAGATGGATTGGATATTCGCGGGCCTGGGCGCAAGCTCCCTGTTCTTCCTGTTCTTCCTGTGGAAACGCCGCAGGGACGAAGAAGACGAAGAAATGCAGGCGAAAATGCAAAAGATCAACGAAAGCATCGAAAAGCTGGATATCTAGCGCGGTCATGAAATGAACGCTGCCCCAAAACCGACATAACCTCCTAAAAGCCAAAACGGATACCGGTGACGGTATCCGTTTTGGTGTTTGGGGGTCTGTCGCTTTGCGCGTAAAAAGAATCTGCTTAGGGCTGTGCGTAAAACAGTATCGGTAAAATTGATTTACGGCATCTGTCATACGGGATTGGTTAAGGCGAACGCCATTCAGCATTATATAACCGGGTGGCGTTTTCTATTACCGTACTTCTGGCCAATATGGAACTGTTGACAAAGTCCCGAAAAATCGAACCAAAGCATAAAATCAACTGGATTTCCGTTTAAAAGCAAAGTACCGGGAGGTTATCCCATGCACTTAACCATCCGTTTTAAGTTTAATGCGGCCGCGGACAGGAGGCAGTGATCCTCCGCCGCCTCTAATCCCCGCCTGAACAGGCCTCTTAAATTGTGCCGTGCCTTTTGCGCTGCGAAAGTGCCTTCGCACCGGATTTGCCGCAGCACAGCTTTTTCAAATATGTTTACCTGAATACGGCGGCATGATTGACTGGCTGACAGGCATTTATCCCGAATCGGACATCCTTTGCAATCCTTGCAATCTGCCCGATATTCCCGGCTGATGTTGCTCTCTGACCGTTGAAGTCTGCGTAACAGCAGCTGTTTTCCCTGCGGACAGATAAAAGCATCACCTTCCTCGTTGTATATAAAATCGGATTTCTGTAATTCTACTTTATAGTTCGGCGTTTCGTCATTGATCGGTGTAATAAGTCGTATGTTCTTTTCCGATAATTCCTGATGTATAACGAAAAATCCACAACGGTATCCGGCTTCCGCAGAAAATGATCCTCCGGCACTAAATCTTCTATCGTGATATAGTCAGTCGCACACCAAAGGTGTGCGACTGACTATGCAGCAAGGTTAACGCCGCCTACAGGCGGCGCGCGGCGTATGCCGCGTCTTAAAAACAGTAAACTGTTTTTAAGTTAACCGGCTATAAAATGCAGTTTGATTTGAGCGTTTTCCCGTTGTGTCAGCATTTATTTACCCTCCGCCTATTACGCAGCATTCCTTGTCGCGACCAAGATATTGTTGTAATCATAACCTACCGCGTCCAGTATGCGTGTCATTAAAGTTCGTAAAAGTGTCTCCGTATCATAGTGTGTCTCAATGTACAAATTTTCGTCAATCTTCATTGGACTGCGCATCATATCTCCGTCTTTTGCCAAAAGCACCCGTTCCCGTCCTGAAATCTTTCCTCTCAAATTCATAAGGGCCACATGTTTCTCAGGGTCTTCGTTGCAGTGACGCATCATTTCTTCTACTACCATTTTCCATGTGCGTACATCTGCGCGTTCGCCGCCGATTGTCACCGCCGTTGGCTTTTTGCCTTTAAACACCGCGGGATTTACCGTTATCGGGTAAATGGTCTCATAATTCCCTGTCTGACGTCTTTCAAACGTATCCGCATTGTTTTCCAACCTCCGGATAAGTTCTGTGAAAGCCGTATCAACCGTTAGCATTATTTCGCCGCGAGCGTTATGAATTTCCTGCATTACATTCATCTGTTTTCACTCCCTTAGAATATTAGTGCGCACGTGCGCACTAATATTCTAAGGCATTTTTATCCTTTTGTCAAGTCTTTTTTAAAATTTTTTCGGGACTTTGTCAACAGCTCCAACTTGGCCAGAAGTGCGGTAATAGAAAACGCCGCCGCACTACGTTACTTAAAGACGATGTTTATCAAACAGCCCTCAATATATCGTTTACAAAACCATTATTTTTAACTAGTGCGCATATCAATGCAATCTTTATATGAGCAAAACGGTGGTACTTACCGTATCGTAAATGACTATCGCGTCCCGAATTTCACCCTGCAGGATGAATCTGAGCATCATATTGGCTTGTGGGGTAAACGGCGGCTGGCTTATCTGAAAAATCACAGGCGCGTCCTATACGTCAATCTACTAACCTCTGGCAAGTTGACCGAGCACCTGCGCGAAATTGACACAGCGGCTTATGAACAGCATGAAGCCATAGTCCGGCAGATGGCGGCAGCGCAGGGCGTGACAGAACAACTTAAAGCGGATGACGCCATGTTATGGGTCGGAAAGCTTAATAATGTTCGTGCTTGTGCCGACGAGATTGTCAGCAAGGAACTGATTTGCAACTGATTACGACGAAAGGCGGAGAGCCAATATACTCTTCGCCTTTCGCATTTATGTGGAGCAATTTTATAATCGTGGAAATAGAATGTATTTGCATAAGATACACGAATGTTTATTATAGTGCTTTGCAATCATAATTTTGATTATAATTGTATGTATTAGATTATCAATTTATCCAACAGAAACTATATTGAATAATTGACGCAAATCAAAAATATTATACTTTGCAATATAATCAAATGGTAGGGGTTTTAGTTGAGGGTTAAACCAGCACGCATCAATATTTACATTATTAGCCCCTCGTATATCTGACGATAGCGAATCTCCTACCAATAGAATGCTTTCAGTATTACTAAAAGCTAACGAAGCAAAAACGTAATCAAAAAACTCCTTATGCGGTTTCGCAACACCAATATCTTCGGATATGATTATGTTCTTAAAGTAAGGAGAAATAGCTGATGACGATATTCTTTGTCGCTGTGTCATCCCTACTCCGTTTGTAATAATAGCAAGGGTACACATTTCAGAAAGCTTTGCACACACTTCATCCGCATAAGGGATGAGCCAAACTTGCTTCGATAAACTCTGTTGATATATTTTGTTTGCTTCTTTACCATCAGCCCTATTATTCAAACTATTGAATAATAGGGAAAATCGCTCAATCTGAATTATATCTTTTTCTGCTTTACCTTGTTCAAAATCGGTCCAAAGTTTATGATTGATATCTGTGTATTCTTTATATATTTTGTGAGTATATTGTATATCATAGTATGCCATTACATCCATAAATCTATACAATTGTGCTTTTTGGAAATCCAGCAAAGTGTCATCCATATCGAATAAAATATCCGTATACACTAATCATGCCTCCTTTTTAATAAAAGGCTTTATCTAGACTTACAATAAAGCCCTGATCTTTTAACAGCAGCGTAGAGTCTTTATACTTTCTGCCCAAACTACGAATAACAACTTTTAGCGCGGGGATAAACGCATCTATTTGTTTGATTGTTTCCCAATATTCTTTCTTCTCTAAAAAATGACCAACAATTTGATCACCATAATCTTTTATACGCAAAACATCTATTGTAACCATACCTATTTTTAATAGTTCAAGTTGCAGTGATTCAATAGCAGATTCATAGATTTTGGTTAAAATTCTCTGTGTAGTTAAGCTAAACTCTATTTGTGAGGAGCTGAATAAAGACTCATTCGTTTTTTCATGATTTTGATAAATTAAGAGCAATCTATTTAAATAATCAATAAAGTCTAATCACGTATCATTTATACTTAATCTGTATACGGCACTCCAGCTTAAGTCTTTGATTATTTCATAGAATTCAGCATCGGCAGATTGTAGAATTGACATCAATTCTTTTCCTGTTAAACGGTTTGTAATAAGAGATAAGGGCGCAGCATAACTAGAAATTCCATTAGCGTAAGCAAAACCCTTGTCTAGCATGTTTCCTACAATGTTTATTTCATTTCTATTTGCTCCAAATTCTGATATTAACCTTTTTTCTATTGCTGTGCGTTGGAATAGTGTTCCTCGATCTTCTGATATAATAAGCAAGTCATTTAATACTTTACCCATGTGCAAGCTCAATTCATATCGGCGTTGCTCAAAGGAGTATGATTCATAAATATTAGCACATATTGAGTTAATATTGCTATTCACTTGAGTTATTATTGATTGTCTAAAAACTTCATCAGTATCGAAAATTTTATCTATATACAATTCACTTTTTGCAACACTTATAACGTCTCGAATATAAGTATTATAGAAATAATCAGTATGGGGAGATATATACGCATTATACTCAAAATGATTTGACAATTCTAATTTATCAAACCCTTTTTCTAATACTCGTTTTCTGTTATTAAAATACCTCCAAGGATTATTTTGATGCTTTTTATCAAGGATTAGTTTTATTTTTTTATTTTTCCAAAAAGGTGTCAAGTGCATTAGAACATTTGATGTAGTGTCAAGTTTTACACATGCAGGTACAGACATGCACAAGATGTACTCAGAGAACAAAAGTAAATCAAATCTCAACCGAATAACAGTATCAATTGGATTTATAGCTTCACTAACGGTGTGATCCAAATAATCAATATATAGCTTGTCCGATTTTATCCTCATCGCCGTCATCTACCTTTTTAGATATAAGTTTCTTTGCTCGTCTCCATTGCCTTGCTTTACATTATTTGGGGTATTTCAAAAATTGCTTGCAATCCTGCGCCGCCTGTGCTATGATTATACTGGAAGCTTGTAGATGCCCCCCCCAACCTTGACAACTGAATAAACAATAATGTCAGCCATGTGAGCTGACATTCCCTCTCACCCCATGCGGTATTTAGACCGCCGCGTACATAGCCTTTTAGCGAGAAACTGGGCCTCGTTAAATTCGTTATGTGCGCGGCGGTTTTGTTATGCCCGAAAACGGGGCGCCGCGTAGCTTTAACGAGGGGAGGGAATCGAGATGCAAAGCTCGGCCAGCCGGGGTGCAGGGGCGGCAGCCCTTGCCACACCACTTTGGGACAAAGTGTAGTGTGTTACACTACTTCACCGCAGAAAAACATGGTTTTTCTTTTTCGGTTCGTAGATGCCTGCCGAAGCGGTGAAGTTGTGTTCCCCGCCATAGGCGGTAAATCGGGCATCCAGTAATTCATTATCCCACAATAACAACAATCTGTCAAAGGAGAATCAGCCATGCCATACGCTATATTAAGGTTTCAAAAATGCAAGTCGGGCAGCGTTACAGCCCGTTATGCCCACAACGAACGTAAAAAAGAGGCGTACAAGAGCAACCCGGACATAAACGTCACGCAAAAGCCGGAGAATTATCACCTGATACTGCCCAAGCAAACCTATCGCCGCGAAGTACGCCGCATGATACAGGAAGCGGGGTGCAAGACCCGGAAAGATTCCACCGTCATGGTGGAAACGCTTATCACCGCCAGTCCGGAGTTCATGAACGCTTTGCCGCCGGGTGAGCAGCGGGAATATTTCCAACGGGCGCTGACTTTTATGGAAAGTAAAATCGGCAGGGAGAACATCATATCCGCCGTAGTACACAAGGACGAAAGAACCGCACATATGCACTTATCCTTCTGCCCAATTACATTTGACAAGAAGCTATCCGCAAAGTCTATTCTCGGCAATCAGGCACAGTTATCCCGCTGGCAGACGGATTATCACAAGGCCATGTCCTCGCGCTGGCCGGAGTTGGAGCGCGGCCTGTCCTCGATGGAAACAGGGCGCAAGCATATCCCGCTCTGGCTGTCTAAGACGGCTGAAAGGCTCGACAGGCAGGCGGCGGGGATAGAAGCCGGGCCCTTGCCGGTATCAATCCCTTAAACGCGAAAAAACAGCGTGAAAACGCCCTTGAACTGCTCAGAAAATGGCTTCCGCAGACCGAGAAATTTACCGCGCAGATAAAACCCGTGGATAAACAGATTAAGGCGCTGGAGCTTGCCGAGGCGGAGGCAAAGAAACGGGCAAGTGAAGCGGAGCGCACGGTCTGCAGTAAGGTTGACCATGCCGTTACCCGGATGCAGCGCAAGGTTGACGAAAAAGATAGGGAACTGTGGGAAGCGCGTCAGGAAGCGCAAAAGCTGCGCCGCCAGATTCGCAACACCGAAACCATGATTGGCAAGATTCCGTTGGAATTGCGGGAGAAGCTGTTGAGGGACCGCGACCGGGAAAGGGGGCAAAAGCGATGAGCAGACCCTATGATATGTACATCATTGTACCGCATATTAAACCCAAATACAAGCAGGCGACTGACGGCGTCTTCGTCCACATGGAGGGTAGATGGTCGTTCCGCTCCGGCAATACCACGGTGTTCATCAATGAACGCTTTCCATCCAACGGCACGGCGCCGGAAAAGCTGGTTGATAACATTATTCGTTATGATGATAAAAACAATCCCAATCAACTGGAAAACGGTAAGGATTTGTGTTATAATACTTCTGTAAACGATGTATTGTAGCAAGGGTTGTTTCCGAGAAAAGGAGGATAGGAAACCGTGAAACAGCAACTCTACAATGCGGCGCTGTATTGCAGGCTTTCCCGCGACGATGATACAGTTTCGGAAAGTACCAGCATATCCACACAGCGCCAAATGCTCCGGCAGTACGCCAATGAGCAGGGCTTTCATATCGTTGACGAGTATATCGACGACGGATGGAGCGGGTTAAATTTCGATAGGCCGAATTTTGAGCGGATGATTGAAGATATTGAGGACGGCAGGGTAAACTGCGTTATTACAAAAGATTTAAGCCGCCTTGGAAGAAATTACATAGTATACCGAGATGTATTTTCCCAGTAAAAATGTCCGCTACATCGCCCTGAATGACGGCGTCGATTCACAAAAAGGCGAGAACGAAATTGCCGCTTTCAGAAACATTCTGAATGAAATGGTGGCAAGAGATACCAGCCGAAAAGTAAAATCCGCTATGCGTACTAAGTTTCTCAATGGTGAGTTCATTGCACCGAAAGTACCGCTTGGATACAAAAAAGACCCAACCCGCAAAAACAGGCTAATCCCGGATGAGGAAACCCGATGGATTGTCGAGAAGATGTTTGAGATGGCGGCCCACGGCGCAGGAATCGCTAAGATTCAAAGGACGCTTGTTGCTGAAAAAATCCCAACTCCCTCATGGTGGAACAGGGAAACGAATGGAAAACGTGAGTTTTTCGAGAATGCCGATGAGGGCGAGAAATACAAGTGGGCAGTCGTCACCATCAAGTATATCCTCGAAAACGAAGTGTTCATCGGCAACTTAACCCACAACAAACGCGGCTCGGTTTCGTTCAAGAATAAAAAACAGGTGGACAGGCCGCCGGAGACGTGGCTGCGGGTGGAAAACACACATGAACCCATTATTTCGCGTGAGTTGTGGGACGCCGCCCACGCGCACATCAATTCGCGCAAACGCTTGACAAAGCATAATGAACCCCTGATTTTTGCAGGATTGCTTCGATGCCCCGACTGCGGTTGGTCGCTGCCCTGTGCCCATCAAAGAGATAAGGCAGACGCTATTACCGTTGTACCCGTTACGCTATTTATGGAGTTAATGAATGCAGTTCCCACCATATCGGTTACAATCTTCTCTATGGCGTAATCCTCGGCAGGCTGCAATACTTGTTGCGGGAGGTTCGCTACAACAAGGAAGCGATACTGAACCGGCTGCTTCAAACTGGCGACAAGCAGCGCAAAGCGGAATTGCGGCATACTGAGAAGGAGTTGCAAAAGGTCGAAAAGCGCAAGGCAGAACTCGACAACCTATTCGCCAAAATGTACGAAGACCGGGCGGCAGGGCAGTTGGACGAAGAAAACTACACCATGCTTTCCGGCAGATACCGTACAGAGCAGCAGACCGTCAATGAGCGTGTGGATTTACTGCAGGCGAAGCTGAAACAGTCTGAGCAGGACAAGCGGGGTGCGGAGCAATGGCTGGCGTTGATTGAGAAGTATGAGGCGATTGGCGAGCTGACCGCGCCGCTTCTCAACGAACTAATCGACCATATCAAGATACATCAGGCATACAAGGACGAAAACGGGGAGAAAGTCAGGGAAATCGAAATACGCTACCGTTTCGTTGGCAAGATTGATTAACATAGACACACTGCCATAAAGAGCGGATTGCCCCGCAAAGGGGTAATCCATACATAGTGTCTTTAAGTGATATAGCCCCCGGTTATATAATGCCGAATGGCGTTCGCCTTAACCAATCCCGTATGACAGATGCCGTAAGTCAATTTTACCGATACTGTTTTACGGACACCCGCCTTTTTCGCGCGCTGTCTCAAAAATCCCGCGCGCGCCCCAATGCGGCATCTCCAGAATATTCGTGTAGATATTTTCGACAGGGATATCCAGCAGTTTTGCCAGCGCCGCTTGCGCCTGTACGACAAAAGCTTCTTGGCCTTCCTCGCTTTCGCGGCCCAAAAGCCGCAAGTCCATAAAAGCCGCGCGGTCAAGCTTCTGCCCCGCCAGATAATGCGTAAAGCCGTCCTGTATCCCGACCATGAGGTATTTCTCGCTTCTTCCGGGCATTAGGCTAATCAGCTTGCCAAGCTTCCCGGCAACGGCATCTTTAGCAGCATCGCTCAGGCTGCCGGAAACCTGTAAATTTATAAGCGGCATAAATATACATCCTTTCGAGTTAGTTAAGCGTCACACTTAGGCTCAAAGGGGTACCAAACGCCCGCCTCGTGCCTTAAATCTTCGGAAATTTTTGCGATATCGAGCGTCTGTGACCATGGGGCAAGCTCACATTCAAGCTTACCCTGTCGGAAACATTCCATCACCGCTTCGGTTTCGTATTGGAAGCCGAAGGATTTGAAGGGTATTTCGATGATCTCATCCTGCCTGTGATATGTAACGCCGTATTGGTGGCGCATTAAAATGAGCCTGTATGGGTGGTCGTGGCGTTCTACGATAATTGTGCCCTTGCTGCCGATAATCCGCGTATCCGCGCCCGTACTGCGCAGCCCGCACCTCAACAGCGCGAACACATCCGGGTTTTCGTATCGGAAAAGCATGGCGGCGTCATCGTCCACGCCTGTTTCGCAAAGATGGAACATCCCCTTTATTTCCGTGGGGAGCTGCCCCTTCATGATCAGAAAAGCGGCGGAGAACGGATATGCCCCCGCGTCCAGTATACTGCCGCCCGCTAATTCGGGGGCATAAAGGCGGTTCTCGGGCATAACCACCTGGTGTGTCCATGCCATTGCGGATTCAATGACGCGAATCTCGCCGATCTCGCCATTGTCGATTAGCTCGATCGCTTTTTTCCATATCGGGAAGAAGCGGGACCACAGCCCCTCCATCATAAACACATTGTTCTTTTTTGCCGCGTCAATCATCCTCTGTGCGGACGCGTGTGTCACGGTGAAAGGCTTTTCGCACAGCACGCCCTTTCCGGCGTTTGCGGACATTATTACATTTTCCTCATGATAATTGTGCGGGGTCGCCACATAAACCAGGTCGACTTCGGGGTCTTTGACCATTTTCTCGTAGCTGCCGTAGGGGTTCCCGCCGTATTTGGCGGTGAACTCCTCCGCTTTTTCAAGCGAGCGCGAACCCGCGGCGGCGACCCTTGCCCCCGGTACAAACCGCAGGGATTCGGCGAACTCCCCTGCAATGCGGCCCAGCCCCATAATCCCCCAGCCGATTGTTTTTCCCATGACATTTCCTCCTAAATTTTATTGATACCAAATTTGGCGCGTTACATCTTTATAACTTCAACGATTGTGACATCCAGCGACCCTTGGCTTAAATCAAGCTCATAAGGCGTTATGCTGTTCCCGTTGCTTTTGAACACGCGCAACAGGGGGCGCAGTAAAAAGCCGTCGATATTTTCCATGACGATGCCTGCACTGCCGTCTGACAGCAAGACACAGGTGCCGACAGGGAATGGCGCTACCTTCTTTAAAAATACCGATACAATTTCAAAATCAAAAAGCGAGCTTGAACCGCCTTGGATATATTCCACAGCCTCGACCGGGAAAATACCCGGGCGGTAGGGCCTGTCTGAAATCAGCGCGTCGTAAACATCCGCAACGCCGATTATTCTGCCAAACAGCGAGATTTCCCTGCCTTTTTTATTGTCGGGGTACCCCGACCCGTCATAGCGCTCGTGATGGTCCAGCAGTCCGCGCGCGATCATTTCGGACGCCAGATATATGTTTTTTATGTACTTGTAGCCTTCCTCGGAGTGTGTTTTCACCACCTCATACTCATCGGCGGTCAAGCGCCCCGGTTTGTTGATAATATGGTTGTCGATGAAGAGCTTGCCAATATCGTGCATGAGCGACGAATACGCCAGGTCAACAAGCTCGTATCTGGGAAGGTCCATCTCCATCCCCATAAGCACGCATAATACAGCGGTATTGACACAGTGGAAAAACGTATAGGTGTCGTAGGTTTTTATGTCTATAAGGTTAGGCACAGTATCCTTTTGGGCGATTATTTCGTCCACTATCTGCTCGGCAAGCTTCATTATTTTCAGCGCGTTTAAGCGGGCGTTGGAATGTTTCTTGACCGGGGCGGTGTAGATGGATGATATAATCCTGACAGTTTCCGCGCGAAGCTCGTCGGAGATGGCGTCCGCAACCTCCAACCCTTCAGAAACCGGGTCGTGTACATATGCGCCGTTAACACCGATTTCTTCAAGCCTTTTTATATAATAATCGGTCATCGTTACGCCGCTTTCCAGCAAAACTTCACCGCGCAGCCCCAGTATGGGCTTCGCGAGTACGGAGTTTTCTGTCAGTGAATATCTTGGAATAAAACGCATATGGCCCTCCATAACAATAAACTGTGCTTTAGGGTTATTCTGAAAAATGCTCATTTACCGAAATGTCAACCATAAACGCAAGTTTCCATTTCGGAATTCGCGGCTCGATAATTATTATGGTCACATCACATTTCATTTTTCTTGTGGTAATCAATTTTTCAGAATGACCCTAGTAACTTGAAAAATTATGGGATTTCATGCCCCTTGGCGGCCGTCCATAATCGGAACCACCTGTCCCGTGTCATTTCTAAATTTGCGCCGCCGACTGCACTGCGCATCCACTCTGCCCGCCCGCATCCCAAAAGCGCGGCGCCTTTTGCGGGGTGCCTGAGTACCCAGGCAATGGCGACCTGTTCAATCGGCACGCCGCCCAGTTCATCCGCGACCTCCCGCATAACCTCAAGAAGCCGCAGGTCGTCCTCGTTTTTCGGCCTGAACAGCCGCCCGCCGCCCAAAGGCGCGTAGTACAGCGGCGTCATCCGCAGGCGCTGACATTGGTCAAGCACGCCGTTTTCCTGCATCTCCATATTAAACAGGCTGTATGGCACTTCATTTACGATTAACGGGAATGAAAGCCGTGACGCAAGCAGGTCTACTTGATGTGCCAGAAAATTCGACACCCCGAAATGAAGCACCTTCCCTTGGCTGCGCAAAGCTTCCAGCGCCCCCGCGACCTCGTCCGCGTCCATCAGCATATCGGGCCTGTGCATCAGCAGGGCATCAATGCGGTCTGTCCCCATCCGTTTCAGGGAACGCTCCGCGGAGTGTATAATCCCTTCGCGCGATGTATCGTAGCAGTGGTACCCGGGGCCGCCGCCCTCAATGCCGTATTTTGTGATTACCGTAATACGGCCGCGCAGGCCCGGGCGCATTGCCAGCACTTCGCCGAAAAGCTCTTCTGCCATTCCGCCCGCATACGCGGCGGCAAGGTCAAAGGCACTGATACCTTCATCCACGCAGGCATCTATATACTGCGCCAACGCGCGGGCGTCCAATTTTTCCTCGTGGAGTATGCTCCCGAAGCCCTGCACAACGCGGGATATCTCGGGGCCGGATTCATGCAGTTTTATTTTAGGCAAAGGCATATCGCGGCCTCCATTCTGCTATATAGTCAGTCAATTTCAAAACGGTTTACCGTTTTGAAACCGTGGGCTTTGCCCACGGGCACACCAAAGGTGTGCGACTGACTATGCAACAAGGTCAACGCCGCCTTTGGCGGCGCGCGGCGTATGC
>Ga0099364_10010813_pt1 | contig 12517 bp, 1 predicted proteins | sample TergutTh196P3_FD_73070 | JGI IMG/M metagenome (GOLD analysis project Ga0099364, IMG submission 73070) | Microcerotermes parvus P3 segment gut microbial communities from Pointe-Noire, Republic of the Congo - Th196 P3 | ecosystem: Host-associated > Arthropoda: Insects > Digestive system > Gut ... | reverse complement strand
AATAAACGAAGGTGTAGAAGACGGCATTATTGAGTTAGAGCTTGGTTATTTTGATGAGTTTGACGATTTCGTAAGCAATTATGGGTTGTTCCATTTCGATATCGCCCAGCAAGGCAGCATAATTGTCAGGAATGTGTTATACGGCGATGTTAATGGCGACGGAGTCATTAATTCCCTTGACGTCACACGGCTTTTAGAATACTTTTCGGGATATAACCGCTCAGATAATAATTTCAATATGGCCAATGCAGATGTGAATGGCGACGGAGTTTTAAACTCACTTGATGTCACTCGGCTATTGGAGTATTTCTCCGGCTATGACAGGACACCACTTGGGCCGCAGGGAGCGGGGATGAGCCAGTTGGCAACCCCAGCAGTCGCAGAAGCTATGCCATTAGAGCCAGATACATCGGTTGAGCCAGTTGCATCGGATGATCCGGCTGAGCCAGCTACATCGACTGATCCAGCAGAGCAAACTGCGCCAGATGCATCGGCTAAGCCAGTTTTACTAGCTGATCCAGCTGAGTTAGCTGCGCTGGTTGAAGCAATACAAAAGTGGCGTCAGATTTGGTTATTTTGATGATTTTGACGAGTTTGTTAGCAATTACGAATGGTAGTTTGGGAAATACTTCGGATTATCGAAAGGAGCCAAATATGAAACAGTTAAACAAGCGAAAATGGAGAATCGTAGGCCTTTTTGTGGCAATTGTGCTATCAGTGCTTGTGGCGGCCAACATGAGCGCATTTGCCATTGTTGCGTACCCGGAGCTGAGGCCGTTCGAACAGCCGGACGGAGACACAATTCAAGTTGTTGTCAAAGGCGACGAGTATCTCAATTGGACTGAGGATGCTGACGGAAACTTAATAGTCTATGACAAAGCCATGGAAGGGTATTGCTTTGCTATTTGGGGTAACAGAGGCGTTATGTCGACAGGGGTGTACGTTACTGCGGGCGGCCCGGTTGGCCCGGGTGGCGTAGATGGCATGGAAAGCCCGGGTGGCGTAGATGGCCCGGATGGCTCGGGCGGCACAGTCGGCACTTCGTCGCTCGCCCAGCTAGAAAAAGGGGGGGACATCCCCCAGTGGATTTTAGAAGATGCGGAAAGGGCCCGCAGTGAGTCTACCCGGTCGGCATTGCAAAGCAGCGCGGGTCTTCAGGGTTTTGCAGCGCAGGCTGAGATTGATTCTCCCTCGCCGCGTGTTTCTGATCTTGCCGATTTACATCGCAAAACGCTCATTATTCACGCAACATGGGAGGACAGGTCGGGGTTTGCAGATGTGAACAAACTTACGGGCAGGCAAATATACAATTCGATTTTCAATCCTGGTTATAGATCCGCAAATAGTTACTACAAAGAGCTAATCGGGGTGTCTGGAGACGCATTATCGCCAGCCCATGTTAATGAACCGATGGACGATCAACAAGGCGTAATTGAGATTGTGCTTGAGGGAAAGCATACAGACCCGGATAGGAACTCAGATGGAGACCCGTTAAGCTTCCTCAATACGCGGCGGAATTTGATGAGGCGTATCATTAATGAAGCGAGCAGGAGTGGGCTTGTTGACTTTTCACGTTTTGACGAAAACGGCAACGGGATAATCGAAAGCACGGAACTGGTAGTAGGCATCTTTGTCGACGGGTTTGACAGATCGGTCGGAGACAACAGAGGGAGGCCAAGTGTTTGGGCTGGAGCGGATTTTGACATAATAGAACTTATAAACATGGATAACAAGAAATTGTCAGGGTATTTCTTTATGGGTTCGTTTTACGAAATAGATAATCAGAACTTCCCGATGGGGATAGGAACAATTTGCCATGAATACGGGCATATTGCATACGGTTTTGATGATGTGTACGATTACGGGTCCTTGATTGGGCGGGGCATGCAGTCGCGCATGGGGTACTGGTCGCTTATGGATCAAGGTGCTTATGGACGTGTAAGCGACACCGAGCCTATAGGGTCGTCTCCATCGTACGTAGATGCGTATAACCTAGTTCGTCATGGCATCGTAACGCCTGGGGTGTTAGTTAGCGGAGAGTCTGTTACTGTTGCGGCTCACAATCAAATATATATAGCAAAGAGCGAAGTGAGCGACAGCCAGTATTTTCTTGTTCAGCAGAGGAAATACGGTTCAACCTCAAATTATGACCGGGGCAGTTTTTACAGTCCGATATACTTCGGCACCAATTTAAGCGCAATCGGCGGCATTTTAATCTACCAAATTGACGAAAATGTAAAAAACGATCGCATTAATGACAAGCCGACGCATATGCGCGCTTCGATTGTTGAAGCACATGGGCAAACCCAGCACCTGAGGCAAATACGAAATCCAACGCCATGGGATATCCCTAACCTTGGGGATAGAGAGGACTTGTGGGGGGAGCGTTATAGGTTGTTCAACCATACAAGCGACCCGTCAAGCAATTTTTATGGCCCTTTTACATACGACCTAGAACCGCCGCCTCAAAACATAAGTTCGGGAATTTCATTAAGCGGGATTACATGGAATAGTTCCACCGGCAGGACTACGTTTACAAGGAATACTTCTGTAAGGTTCTTTTGGAACCGCATACCAGGCGATGATTTGCTGTATGAACCCGGCAATGTGGCAAACCAAGGAAAAATGCCGGATGACAAGCTTACTTCGCCAGAGCCACCTGTCAGAGAGGGATTCATTTTTCTGGGATGGTTTACCGATAGAACCGGTAGCCGCCAATGGAACTTTAGCGTCGATACGCTTGAATCGCAAAATGTCGACTTGTACGCGCAGTGGGTGCCTAAGGTTGGGATTATTGTTACGTTTGACAAAAACACCCCAACCACTCCCGACCCTGATGTTGATGGGCCTGAGCCCTTCACATCCAAGTTTGTAGTATACGACGGTGAATACGGAACACTTGCCTCAATAACTAGGCACGGGTATGATTTTAGTGGGTGGTACCTAACGCCTGAATGCGATGACGACGACTTGATAACGGAAGTGTCCATCGTGAGGGTAGAGGTTGACCACACCCTTTATGCGAGGTGGAACCCGCAACAAACCAGCAGCGTTAGCATAAGTGTGTCAAGCGCAACTGGCGGGGCTGACGGCGAGGTTACGCTGAGCGTTACACTAGTAAATAATCCGGGAATTTCGGCATTTAGGCTAACTATGAAATATGACGAAAGGCTAACCTTTGTTTCTGCAGCGCGGGGGGATATCCTAACTCAAAACTTCTCTGCTTACAATGACGCAGCAATCAAAGAAGTTGGCGTAAGCGCTACATCAGGTGGGCTTGGTGATGTTTTGGCAGGTAGTTTACTATATACAATCACATTTAAAATAAACGAAGGTGTAGAAGACGGCATTATTGAGTTAGAGCTTGGTTATTTTGATGAGTTTGACGATTTCGTAAGCAATTATGGGTTGTTCCATTTCGATATCGTCCAGCAAGGCAGCATAATTGTCAGGAATGTGTTGTACGGCGATGTTAATGGCGACGGAGTCATTAATTCCCTTGACGTCACACGGCTTTTAGAATACTTTTCGGGATATGACCGCTCGGATAATAATTTCAATATGGCCAATGCAGATGTGAATGGCGACGGGGTCTTAAACTCACTTGATGTTACCCGGTTATTGGAGTATTTCTCTGGCTATGACAGGACACCGCTTGGGCCGCCGGGATCGGGGCGGAGCCTACCTGCAATACCAGCATTTGCTGTACCTGCATCGGCTGAGCCAGTTGAGCCAATTGCACCAGCAGCATCGGCTGATCCGATTGCGCCAGCCGCATCGTCTGAGCCAGTTGTACTGGCAGGGGCATTGGTTCAGCCAGCTGCATCGGCTGATCCGATGGAGCCAGCTGCACCTGCAGAGCCAATTGCAGCGGCATCAGTAGAGCCAACAGAGCCAGCTACATCGGCTAAAGCAGTAGCAACGTCCGCGTCAGACCCGGTTATCCGAGTGTCAAGTGGAAGCGGCAAAGCCGGGGATGAGGTTACATTGACAGTAACGCTGGAACCTAACCCTGGACTTTCAGCATCGCGTCTAACCATGCGATATGATGTTGATAAGCTAACTTATGTTTCTGCTGCACAGGGTAACATTCTGACTCAAAGTTTTTATGCACACCATGATGTGGTCAAAAGAGAAGTTGGCATCAGTGCTACTTCAGGGGGGACAGGCGACGTTTTGACTGGGAATACCGTTTTCTCTATCACATTCAAAATTAATGAAGGGGCGCAAGTTGGCGATATTGCGTTGGAACTCGGCTATATTGATATGTTTGACGAGTTTGTGAGCGATAGCAAATTGTTCCAGTTCGAAATAGTACAGCAAGGCGTAATTACCGTATTGAGCGATATAATTATTACATCAGACGACAACTGCGAGGTTTACGAGGGCATAGGCGGTACTTTCTTGGTAGAGGCTGAAGGCAACCCGGACAGCATTGAATTTGGGTTGGGCGGCGCACCTGTTGGCGTGGCAATTAACAGTTCGACCGGCTTGATTACCATTGCGGGGACAATACCTGTCGGCATCTATGAATTTACTGTTTCTGCCACAAATGGGGAAGATTCGGACACGTCACAACAGTTCACCCTTACAGTGCTGAAGGTAGATGAACCCCCTACTTATGGCATTTCGCTGAGCCCCTCCGGCAACCATGACTTCTCTGCGCAAACGTATGGTTATAGCCCTGTTGAGCCGCTTAATGTCACAGTGGGCAATACAGGGAACCAGCCCACTGGCACTCTTGCAGTTTCTCTTTCCGGCGCAAATCAAAATAGTTTTGTATTGTCATCCACAGCGGTTGACAGCATTACGGTACCTGACGGCAGTGAGGTTTTCACCGTTAAGCCTATCGATAGCCTTGACGTTGGGAGCTATGCAGCTACAGTTACAGTGAATGGCGGGAATGGAATTTCGGAGAGTTTTGATGTGAGTTTTACGGTTAACAAGGCTAGCCAGGCATTAACTGCAGAACCTCTCAGTAGGGCTGTGGGGGGCAGCAGTATCAATTTGAACGGGCATGCCAGCAGTACTGCTGGTACACAAAGCGGCGCGATTGCTTATGTCGTGACAAATGCGGGAACGACGGGTGCAGCTATATCCGGCACAACGCTCTCTTATGCTTCAATAGGAACAGCAACCATAACGGCAACAGCAGTTGGCAGCAATAATTACAACAGTGCTTCAACAACATTTACCCTAACAGTGACTAGTGGATCTACCACTCCTAGTGGTGGTGGTGGCGGTGGCGGCGGTGGCGGCGGTGTAAGTTATACCGTGAGGTTTGAAAGCAACGGCGGTAGCTCAGTGAAAAACGCAAGTGTCGTATCAGGCGGCAGAGCATCAAAACCTGCTGACCCAACGAGGGATGGGTTTACCTTTGACGGCTGGTTTTCTGATAGTGTGCTTACCACAGCTTATAACTTCAATGTAGCCATGACGGGGAACATCACGCTCTATGCAAAGTGGCTGGAAGGGGCGAAGGCACAGCAGGCGCAAGAAACTGGATCCGAAGTTGAACTGGAGGGCGGAGGCGTTCCGCTGGGCGGGGGCGAAGGCGTTGGCAATGTTGGGCGCACGCCGACACCGCGAAGCCCTTCGAAAATGGCTGACGTAAGCCCTGCGTACTGGGCTGGAGAGTACATCGACTCATTGGTTGAAAGGGGCATAGTGGACGGGTACCCGCTGGCCGACGGCACGTTTGAATTCCGCCCGGAAAACGAAATCACAAGGGCTGAGTTGTTTAAGCTAGTGGCAGCGGCACTCAGCCTGGGGCTTGAGGAAGACTATGACGGCTCAGAGTTTTCTGACTGGGGTATGGTCGCGGAATGGGCAAAGCCGTACGTTGGGGCAGTCGTCAAAGCCGGCCTTGTATATGGTTCCCTTGAGGATGGCCGACTGATGATAAATACCAACAATAACGTTTCAAGGCAGGAAACAATAGCAATAACCGTACGGGCACTGAATATTGAAGTGCCTACCGGAGTTCTGCCTGATGACGAGATTATTGATTTTGAGAGAGCTGGCGAATGGGCAAAAGACAATCTGGCATTCGCGCTAAACAATGGCATGATTAATGTTGACGGGGAACCGGGGGGGCCGATGATTTGTAGGCCGCTTGACAACGCCAAGAGGGGCGAGGTCGCCATGGCATTGTTTAAAATGTTTGAGTATATTGGGTAATGAATCTATGGCAGACACAACAAATAATGGAGTATTGACGTAAATGGTATTCTCTCGATACTGTGCTACATTGTTTCTGGCAGAGATTTGGAACGTTTCGATGAAAAGCCAATCGTAAAGAACTTCCGGTTGGCTTTTTGTTAAGAATCGCAAGAATTATTGTTGGGTGCGGCAGACCTTAATATAAAGGAGTCTTAATCATGAAGCAGGTTATTAAACAAAAGTGGGCTATCGGAAGCCTTTTCGTTGTGGTTGTTCTATTAGTGTTTACGGCGATCAGTACGATTGCAAATGCCGTTGTTGCGTCTCCTGACCCGATACCGTTTGAACAGCCTGACGGAACTACTATTCAAGTGACAATTAAGGGTGATGAGTATCTCAATTGGACTGAGGATACTGACGGGAACCTAATTGTCTACGATAAAGATTTGGAAGGGTACTACCATGCTGTTTGGAGCGACGATGGCGTCGTGCCGACAAATGAGCGTGTGGGGGGCTCGGTCGGGACTATGTCGCGTACACCGCGAACCAAAGGGTGGGATATTCCCCAGCGAGTTATTGAAGAAGCAGAAATGACCCGTGCGGAATCAACCCAGGGAGTGATTCAGGGCGGTATTGATATACAGGGGTTGGCAAAAAGCTTGGATTTTAATTCTCCTTCCCCGCCAATCCCTGCCCCTGTTGAAAGCTTAAAACGAAATTTGCTCATTATCCATGCGACATGGACAGATAGGACAGGGTTCGAATTCATACAAAAGCTTACAGGCGAGCAAATATATGATTTGGTTTTCAATCCTGCAACAAGTTCCACTAATGATTATTACAAAGAATTAATAGGAACTTCAGAGGATATTTTATTGCAAGCCACTGTCAATACCCCAATGGATGGTTATCAAGGCATTGTCGAGGTTACACTCGAAGGGCGGCATGCTAACCCGTTAAGAGCAGAAAGAAGTACTTTGTTGATCGATATTGTTACTAAAGTGAGCGCACTTGGGCTTGTAGATTTTTCGGTTTACGATATGAATGGCGACGACATAATTGAAGAGGCTGAACTGTCAATAGGCATCCTTATCGATGGGTTTGAAGAATCGATATATCTTTTTGGCCCATCTTTTTGGGGTTCTGCGCATCATAACACGCCAAATGCTTCAGCCACCAATGGAAAGAAATTGGCTGGATACTGTGGTATGGGTACATACGGATATGATTCAGGGGACGTGACAATTGATATGATTGATATTGGTGTAATTTGTCACGAATTGGGGCATTCGGCTTACGGTTTCGATGATGTGTACAATTACGGTACATTGATAAGCGGAGTTTTTTTTAATTCGTTTAGCGCTATGGGATATTGGTCATTGATGGATTATGGTAGCCACTCACTTTCATATGTGGATGCTTTTAACTTGGTTAGGCACGGATTTGTAACGCCTGGGGTTTTAGGTGACGGCGATACTACAACTGTTTCGACTCATAATCAAATATATATAGTTAAAAGCGAAGAGAATTCTGAGCAGTATTTTCTTATCCAGCAAAGGAAAAATGGTTCGACAGCAAATTATGACCGAGGATGTTTTTTTCAACTTGTACCCCGAGGAACAAAAACAGCAAACATTGGTGGAGTATTGATTTATCACATTGATGAAGGTGTTACGCTTCAAAGAATAAATGACAAGCCTTCGCACATGTACGCTTCGATTGTGGAAGCACACGGGGGCACTCAGAATATGAAGCTTCCGCCATCGAATCAAAATGACGGTGATATATACGACTTATGGGGAACTACAGCGCGGTTATTCAGTCGAGCAAGTGACCCGTCGAGCAATTTTTATAGCGTTTTTACAAACGATTTGGTGCCGCCGACTCAAGAAATTGTTTCTGGGATTACTATAACAGACATAACATGGGATGGTGTTACAGGTACGACAGAATTCACGTTGGACTACAAAGACCCGCGTTGCTTAATAGAGTCTTTCTCGATACCAGGCCAAATTGGCAAGACCGTTATTGACCATGATAACGGGATAATTAAGCTATATATGCCGGTCGAAGCAGGCTTAGCGAACCTAACGCCAAACATCAATTGCGTGGGCGTAGGCAGAGTGAATCCATCCAGTGGCACTGTGCAAGACTTTATGTCTCCCAAGAGCTACAGGGTTACTGCGGCAAATGGCGACTACAGAGACTATGAGGTGACGGTGGGATTGTCAACCATTACAGACGGAATAAGTTTTTCTGATATATACCAACCAACTTCGGAAACAAATTTATCGAATAGTCTTGGGAGTTACATATATTACGGCTCCTATATCGATGCCGTAAACAATAACCCCAAACCACGGTTATGGTACGTTGTTGGAGAGGAAGATGGGGCACTCGTGCTAGTCCAAAAAGAAACCTATGCTAACGAAATCCGTGCTTATTCGACGAATGTCAGAAATCTAACATGGAGCGAATCAGAAATATATAAGTGGCTAAACGGTATTGAACCTTCGGCTGGGCAGTTTACCGATTTCTTTAAGGGCAGCGAGCTTGCAGCAGTAAGTAGAAGCAATGTGAATACAACTGGTTATGACTATGATGTTGGCATGTGGATGCACATGAAATCTGAAAGAAGCTTCGATACATTGTTTTATTTGTTGAACGCATATGATTCAGGGAGTGATGAAAACCCTTATTCTAGTTTTGTTTCATGGTCAGCCAATCTTGACAACTTTGAAAACAAACTAGTCAGCGGCACAAGGACTAGAATACGAGGTGGTGCGCCATGGTTGCGGTCTATACGTATACGATCAGGTTATTACACTAATGCATACTCGCTACAAAGTGTTACCGAATCGGGTTCTCGCGTGTATAATTGGCCTGCTTACGGAGAGCTGCCAGTTCTTCCTGTATTTCAGTTGAACCCCAACAGCTTGTTATTTGTTTCGGAGGTAGGAGGCAGTGGGAGCGGGTCATTTGGTGCAGATGGCAATTATCTGGCTGGCGTTGGCGATGAAAGAAATTATAAACTTACTGTAATAGGTGAAAATGGTGGAGAGGATGTTGGTGTCTTGACTGGTGTTCCAACTGGAATAGTTTCGACTAATAGAGGTGTTAGCTACGTTTTAACAGGTCTTACTACTTCTTCATCAGGAGTGGAATACTCTATTAATTACAAGATTGTTCAGGAAGTAGAAGGGGTTCGAAGTATTGTAGGGTATGGCACATCAACAAATCTATCAGAAATAACTATTGATACTAATGGGCTTGCTGTTGGCGGCATGTATACTGTCTATGTATGGCTACAAAGAAATAATGATGTGCATTCACATGAAGCCACAGTGCCACAGCATTTCACTATTGAAATCCAAGCGAACCAAAATGATTTTGATATAGAAGTTAGCTTCAACAAGAATACAGACGACCCGAATGCTAGCGATCCAGACCCTAATAAAATCATTGTTACATTTGACCAAGAATATGGGCCTCTTGCAAAAGTAACCAGGTACGGATATAGATTTCGTGGTTGGTACTCAAATAAAGATGGCACTGGCGATGAAATCACAGAGGATACCATTGTCGATATTGAAGATGACCATACATTGTACGCGAAGTGGGAAGCTATATCGGATATCGTAGTCAGATTTGAAAAAAATACACATGTCTACCCTGATCCGGATGTTATGGGGCCAGTCCCAGAGTATAGGACAGTGACGTTTGATGCTACGTACGGGTACGAGTACGAGTACAAGTACGGGAATCTTGCGACAATAGCCAGAGTTGGGTATGAATTCCTAGGCTGGTTCCTTAGCCCGAACCCATTGGACATGGATACTGTAGTGACACCGGGTTCTATAGTGAAGAATGCAGAAAGCCACTCGCTGTACGCAAGGTGGAATCCGCATTACTATCGTGTTACATTTGACAGTAATACTACCGCTCCCGTAGTGGGGCCGAGTATATCGTTTAGGTATGTGACATTTGATGATATGTACGGTGAGCTTGCGACTATATCCAGAGTCGGGTATGTGTTTGATGGGTGGTATTTTAACCCAGAAGGAACTGGAGACGCAGTGACATACACGACTATAGTTAAAAATGCGGAAGACCACACGCTATATGCAAGATGGGTACCAAGAACAGACATATTAGTTTCATTTGATAAAAACACAAACAAATACCCACCCGAGGATGATGGTGTCACAGGACCAAGTATTTTATCAAAAGACGTGACGTTTGACTCGGCATATGGCATGCTTGCGACAATATCCAGAACTGGGTATAGCTTCGGCGGATGGTATTTTACTCCAGAATGCGACGGTATAGAGGTGACGCTTGAGACAATTGTGAGTAACGCAAACAACCACGTACTATATGCGAAGTGGATCCCGATAAGCATCAGAGTTACATTTGACAAGAATACGACCGATGAAGTTGAAGGGCCGTCTTTCTTAACCAAAACAGTGACATACGACGAAGCATATGGAGAGTTGGCGGCCATATCCAGAAAGGGTTATAGGTTTGGTGGCTGGTACCTGACGCATGCATTTAGGGATATTGATAGGGTGTTGCCAGAAACCATAGTAAAGAACCCTGCTGACCATGTGCTCTATGCAAGGTGGACCGCGATAGACGGAATTATCGTAGTGTTCGACAAAAATACTACAGATAGTGAGTGCGAAGATCCAAGCATCCCGTATATTGAGGTAACATTTGGCAATGCATATGGGCCACTTGCGACGATAGCCAGAACGGGGTATGTCTTTGGAGGATGGTATCTTAACAGGGCAAGTACTGGCGATCCTGTGACAAGTACAACTATTGTGGACGAAGATTTTGATCATGTATTATATGCCAAGTGGATCCCAAGGACTAACATTTTGGTAACGTTTGATAAAAACACGCCGATACCCTATCCTGACCCCGATGTTACAGGGCCAAACCCGACAGAAATCAATGTAACATTTGACGAGGCGTATGGGGAGCTTGCGGAAATATCCAAAATCGGGTATATATTCAACGGTTGGTATTATGATAGGGACGGCACGGAACCTAGAGTGACGGCATCGACTATTGTGAAGACCCCGACAAGCCACACACTATATGCAAAGTGGACCCCGAGGTCGGACATCAGGGTTACATTCAACAGTAACACGGTCGACCCTACTGTTGTGCCCAGCATCTTGTTTAAAACCGTTGTATATGACGCCCCGTACGGAGAACTTACGGAAATATCCAGGAGGGGTTATAGATTTGACGGATGGTTCCTTAACGCAGAGGGCACAGGCACGGCAGTTGTTGAAACAACTATTGTTAGGACAGCGGAAGACCATATACTCTTCGCCAAGTGGACAGCTATCGCGGGTATTGTTGTGACCTTTGATAAAAACACAAACGTACTCCCGCCTATTGATGATGGCGTTATATGGCATGACTTCACGTCAAAGGAAGTGACATTTGACGCATTGTACGGCACGCTTGCGACAATATCCAGAATTGGGTATACCTTCGGAGGATGGTACCTCGAAGCTTCATGTGTGAATTTAGTTACGGAGAACACCATCGTCAATAACCCTGCAAACCATACGCTCTACGCTAAGTGGACCCCGTTGTCGGATATAATCGTAACATTTGATAAAAACACAAACGTACCCGATGATGGCGTTATATGGCTTGACCCCACAACAAAGACAGTGACGTTTGACGCATTGTATGGGGATCTGGCGAGAATAACAAGGACTGGGTATATCTTTGGCGGCTGGTATCTAGAACGGGAATGCATTACTTTGATCACATCAAATACTACAGTTAAGATCCCCAGAGACCACACTTTATATGCGATGTGGACTCCTAGGTCTGACATATATGTTACGTTTAATAAAAACACAACGAACATGGCAGCCAGTGAGCCGGTGCCGCCTTTCAAACTGGTTACCTTCGATGCCCCATATGGGGATCTTGCAACAGCATCATGGCCTGGGTACACATTTGAAGGATGGTACCTTGAACCTGATTGCGATACAAGGGTAACACCAGGGACGATAGTCAGGATTGATAGCAACCACATACTATACGCAAATTGGGTCGCTATTACAGGCATTATCGTTGATTTTGACCCAAATACAACGGACACGTCTGTCATTGGGCCAGAACCGCCATTCATCCAAGTTGTCTTTAATGAGGAGTACGGCAAACTTGCTGATATAGAAAGGTACGGGTACAACTTTGGCGGATGGTATCTTGAACCAGCATGCCGCAACTTGGTTGATGAAGACACCCTGGTGGCAAATCCGGAAAACCACACTCTATACGCCAGGTGGACAGCGAAGAGAATCAGGGCTGATTTCGATAA
>Ga0099364_10010812_pt1 | contig 12517 bp, 11 predicted proteins | sample TergutTh196P3_FD_73070 | JGI IMG/M metagenome (GOLD analysis project Ga0099364, IMG submission 73070) | Microcerotermes parvus P3 segment gut microbial communities from Pointe-Noire, Republic of the Congo - Th196 P3 | ecosystem: Host-associated > Arthropoda: Insects > Digestive system > Gut ... | reverse complement strand
AAAACAGCTTTGACAAACCAAATTTTTGCGAAGGAGTTTTGAGGGGAGGGAAAATTTGTCTCGCTTTACCATTCCCTAAAAGGCTCATTGGCAAAGTTTGGGTTTGCCAAAGCTGTTTTTGCAACTCCCGCAATGTCATATTTACCTTTCTCAATTCCGCCGGCAGCTACATATGGGAAGAACTGCTTGAGCCAGGCGAAATTACCTGTCATCACAATTGCCTCGGGGAATTCCTTCTTGAAAATTGCAGCCATCCTCTGGAAGAAATCTACTGATGTCAACTGATGATCGTGAGGATAGAGATTAGGATGATCAGAAGGGCTTTGTATATGATGCACCTGGTTACGCCCCAGGCTTAAATTCATAAGCTTGACCCCTTTATCAAGAAGTATACGACCCAATTTTAAAGGTTCAGTATAATCCGGTTCCATAGAGCCGTCTTCCTTCATTCCCCATCCGTAAGGATATGGTACGAGGTCTGTTACACTAAGCCGTGTTGCCATTGGTATCCCTACTTCGGAATTGACTCTATCGATGATTGTAAGCATCATCCTCGTCCGGTTTTCAAATGAGCCGCCAAAGATTGAGTTCTCACGCGTATGGGCGCTTAGCATTTCGTTTAACAGGTATCCATGGCAAGCTCTTATATCAACACAATCAAAACCTGCATGCTTCATTAAAGCCGCGCATTTCACATAATCATCAATAATGCTCCATATCTCATCATCTGTAAGTATTCTGGTATTTTCCCTTGGAAGGTAAGGATTGGTACAGGCAATCAGGGATGGATAATTAAGGCCTGTCCAGGGCGCCTTGTCCATATTAGCGCCTCGTCCGCAGTGTGTAAGCTGTCCAACCACAAAAGGAGGGATGCCGTCAGCAGCACATTCCTTAACTTCCAGAATTATATGCTTAAAAACATCAATATTGTTCTCCCTGATTCCTGACATACGGGGACAAGTCTTGGCAGTATTAGTTGTGGAAATAGACTCCATCCAAATGAGACCGGCTCCGCCTGCTGAGTAACGCCTGTAACGCCTCATGGTAAGATCACTTGGCGTACCGTCAAATCCGCCATCGAAGCCTTCCATGGGCTGTATAGCAAGACGATTTTTAACTGTCTTGCCGTAAATTTCTATGGGTTGCCGGAGTAGATCGATATTTTCACTTAAAGGAAGATCCACACCAAGGGTCTTAATATCTTTCTTGAGATCATTGAGGGTCTTATAATCAAAAGGCCTCCAAACTAACATATATACCTCACTGTAAAATACATTTCCGTAAGTTGCCGGATTAAAAAGCCAGACTATGTATCCAAAACTTTCTCAGCTGCGCCGCCTATAAACCCGGCAAGCAGGGGCGCGGGCTGCGCCGGACAAGTCTTTAGCTTGTAAAGTATATCCTTTTTATAGGATTCTGCAACGCCTTCCACAATTTCCAGATGATGAAGCCCCAGCTCTGCATTGCATCTATGCGGTCTGTTATTTGTAATAGCCCAGGCAAGATCCGCCACTCCCAGCCCCCTGCGGCTGCCAAAGTACATTCTGGGGAATTGCTCTTCAAATGTTGCATTGGGCCCCACATTTGTTTTTTCAAATTCTTCATTGAATATCTGATCATTCTTGCTGAAATTATTATAATCGTGAAGGATTGGCAGTTCTTTAAGTTCATTGCTCCCATGACGGCCAATAAGAACAGGACCGTAGAAAACATTCGGGTCAGGACATATTAATGTTCCGGAGGTACCGTAAATTTCTATACGCGGTACTTCTCCGTAACATTCACCAAGAACCACTAGTGTACCTAAAGTACCATTTTTAAATTCAAGAGCAGCAGTAATGGAAGTGTCTGCTGTTGCAGGGAAAGGCTTACCGTAATTTTCATTTTTTGGATTTACAAAAGGCTGACCACATGACATTCCAAACCCGCCTACCCGGCTGATCGGTCCCAAAAGATGTATAAGAGCATGAACATAATAACCGCCCATATCATAGGGCATGGAATTACCGGCGACCCACATACCTCCTGGCCGGCCGAAAGGAAGCGGTGTAACACCGTCATTTTTGTAACCACGAACCAATGTCGCCATTGCGCAGATGGGTTTTCCTATCCAGCCGTCATCTATGGCTTTCCTTGCAGTCTGGTACGGCCCCCCCAAAAAAGTATCAGGAGCAGAACTTAAACGAACACCTTTTTTATCAGCAAGATCAATCAATGCCTTGGCTTCTGCGTAAGTATTGGCCAAAGCTTTTTCTGTGTGGACATGCTTGCCTGCTTCAATACACATTTTGGTAACGTCATAATGAGCGCTGGGATAAGTCAGGTTAACTACAATCTTTATATCCGGGTCTTTAAGAATTTCCTCATTGGTCATTTGCTTGATACCAAATTCTTTGGCCCGTGCGGCGCTGCGCTCCGGAATAATATCCGAACATCCTACCACATCAAGTATGCCGAAATCATTAACCATATTTTTAAAGTAGGTCCAGCTAATCATTCCGCAACCGATCACTGCTGTTTTAATAGGTTTTATAGCCATAATTCCTCCTTATGTTTTATTTTAATCAATTAATATAAATCTGGCATGTCAATTATTGTTCAATCTGCCTCATATATTGCCTTTAATATTAATGATAAATGCATACATTTACTTATGCAAGTATTCGTACATACGCTTAAGCGTTGACAGGCTGTCTCCCACAGGAAACCATTCAAGCCCAATATAATCATCATAATCTGCTTCCGAAAGCGCCTTGAATATATACAGGTAATTCAACTCGCCTTTATCAAGTTCGTGCCTGCCGTCGCTTCCTGCACAGTGAATATGTCCGATTTGCTTTATACGTTTAAGCATACGGTTAATAATATCGCCTTCGCTTATCTGCTGATGGTAAATATCAAAAAGGAGTTTTACATTATCGCTTCCAATATCATCCAGAATCGCAAAAGCTTCATCAGATGATTCCAGGTAGGTTCCGGCATGATTAATACGAGTATTCAAAGGTTCAATATTTAAAGTGATATTGTTTTCTATAATAATTGGAAGCGCTGTTTTAAAAGCCTTTATTATGGAATTGTATTGAAAATCTCTGGGTGCTCCGGTGTCATTTCCAACAGGCGCTCCTAAATTCCTGTTTCCCATTATTTTAGCCGCATCAATTGATTCTTTTAGTTCTTCAATCCATGTTTCATGTTCTTTAGGATCTGTCAAGTTGACAAATTTCTTCATCCATCCGAAAGTAATGCAACTTAAACCCAGAGCATTTGCCTTTGCTTTCATGGCCGGTAGATCTTTATCAGCATAATTCCAGAATTCAAAGGCAGAAAATCCCGCTTCCTTTACTTCTTCCATTGCCTTTAAGGGATCTTTTCCCTGACATGTGGCATCCAGAACTATACTGTATTTTAGCTTTTTCATTTTATACCCCTAATTTCACATCTTTTTGCTAATGCAAAATTATATTGTTGTCCAGCCGCCGTCAATTAATAAAAAGGTTCCGGTTATCATATCTGAGGCGGCGGAAGAAAAGAACGCTACTGCGCCTGTGATATCTTCAATAGTCGCAACTCTACCAAGGGGAATATTTTTTACAACTCCGCTGTAAAAAACCGGATCATCAAGCCGCTCCGCTGTTCCCGGCGTATAGACAAAAGTCGGGCCAATGGCATTAACGTTTATTTTTTTGGATGCCCACTCATAGGCAAGGTTTTTTGTCATTTGATTAATTGCCGCTTTAGAAGAACAGTATATTGTTTCTCCGTCTATTGCGACAATTGATGCCTGTGAACTCATGTTAATTATTTTACCGCCGCCTGTATCGGCCATCTTTTTTGCTGCCGCCTGTGAGAAAAAGAACATGCCCTTAAGATTAAGATCCATCATCTCATCCCAGTCTTTCTCGGAAACATTAAAAGCCGGTATTGGATTCCCCATTCCGGCATTATTGAATAAAACATCGATCTTCCCGCTATCTGCGCTTATTTTCTCGACACACTGGCGTATATCCGAAACATCCCTTAAGTCGGCGGCATAGCCTTTGGCTTTCCCGCCTGAAGCCTCTATTTTTCTGCAAAGATCATTAAGTAAATTAATGCTTCGGGCAACCAAAAATAAATTAGCCCCCATACCGGCAAGAAGCTCTGCAACTCCGGCGCCTATTCCCTTGCTTGAGCCTGTTATAATAATGTTTTTTCCTTTAATATCAAATTTAGTATTAAACGACATATTTACCTCCATAATGTATATTATTCTTTACGTCCTTCCCGGACATAAAATTCCTTTACTTTTATTTGACCATTAAAAACAGATACAGATATATTTTCTCCCATCTTTGAATAAAATCTTCCGCTTAAAGCTGTGCCGTCGATATATGCAATAACAAAAGTATCATCATATATAATCTGTATAAAAAATTCTTTTTTATCTTTTAATTGACAGCTGCGATAAAGTTTTTCCATTCCGCGAAAATGATCCGGAGGAATAATTCCATGGTTAGGCGTCCTGCTCATCATGAATTTATTTTCAGAAGGGAAAAATTTATATTCATAAGCTTCGCCGGTTTTATCGTCTTCAAGAAGATTAATGGAAAAAGCATTTGCTCCTTCCTCTGCTTCTATAAGCGCTTCAATCATAAAAAGGGAACCGGAAACACTGCCCAATACTTTTGCTTTTCTGCCATAGGGTGATGTAATTACTTCCTCATGGGATAAAAGGCTGCGGCGTTCATTGAATGCCTTATAGATAGATTCGGGTATTGCGGTTCCAAGGCTTCCATCATTTTTCTGATATACCTGATGCATCCACATTCCGTTATCGCCTCCAAGTTGGGAGCGATCATCACGATCCTTTTTTCCGCATATCCACCCGCAAAGAAAACGGCGCCCATCGTCGTCTGCAACAGTACGACCGGCAAAATAAGACGGCCCGTCCAAGGCATCGCTGGAAGCAAGTTCCCATGGTCCGAATATGCTTTTGCTTCGCCTGTATATTATCTGGGTATAGTCGCTGTATTCGGAAATTATTAAATACCACCAATCGCCAATTTTAAACAAATCCGGCATCTCGTGGGTTGTATATTGTTCAGGTGCCCAAAAATCTCCCTTAAATTCCCAATTTTCCAAATCCGTTGAAGTAAAGCATACATTGCATCCGTCATGATATTGTTTGCCCTGTATTTTTCTTGTGCCTATAATAAGTATGTAGGAATTGATCTCATCACACCAGCAAATAAAAGGATCCCGCCATTCCGTAGGTCCGTATCCGGCTTCTATAGGAAGCCTAAAATTATCCTTTTTAAGATCCTTTATGTCCTTTCCGCTCGCGTGAAGCAAACATTCTACAACATTATCTCCGCCGTAAAAAAAATGATAAATATCGTCTTTTTTAAGCAATGTTCCCGATCTAAAAATATAATCCTGTTCACCTTTTTCACCGTGCCTGAACAGTTCTCCATGATCGGTATAGTGTATAAAATCTTTTGTTGTACTTAATGTCCAGTTTTGAGCTTCTGCTGCGATGCCTATTTTATGTTTATAGTGATAAAAATAAAAACACCCGTCTTCATAAAACGGCATTGCGTCTCCTATACTATAAGTTTCCGGTTGATATACTATTTTTCTCATGGAAAGTTTTTTATCCTTTAATAGCTCCGGCAATAAGACCCTTTTGGAACGCTTTCCCGCCCAGAATAAAAATAATCAAAAGCGGAATTGTAGCAAAAAACAGAGCTGTCATTTGAGCACTGTAATCGGTCCTGTATAATCCGGCAATTGACTGTACATATAAAGGAACCGTAAACATTGATGCTCTTGTTATCATTATCAGAGGTAGCATATAACTATTCCATGACCATAAAAATACAAGCATTACCAGTGTAACTATGGCTGGCCTCATAAGAGGAATTGAAATAGTAAAAAAAATAAACAACTCATTCGCGCCGTCAATTCTTGCACTTTCAACAATTTCTTTCTGTATACTCGAACCAAGGTACTGCATTATCCAGAAGACTCCAAAACTGTTGGGAAACCAGACCAGGATTAGCGGAAGGAAGGTTCTGGAAAGTCCCATGGTTCTCATTTGAATTATATATCCAATAATTGCCAATTGCGGAGGTAAAAGCATTGTAAGGACTATTAATGCCTTAAAAAAATTCCTGGTATTGAATCTGTATAAACTTAATCCATAACCGGCAGCAGCACATATTAAGACACTGCATATAGTAGAACTGGAAGAAACAATTGCGCTGTTTACATAGGAAATAATATAATTTCCCGTTAGAATATTTTTAAGATTTTCCAGCAAGTAATTTCCCGGGATCAATGACATTCCCATTCTCATTATGTCTTCGTTAAAATACGAAGACATGATAAAAAGATAGTAAAACGGGAAAAGTGACACCAATGAGATAAAAACAAGAATAATCCTGAAAAAACTATTACTTAACACAATTTTTAATTTCATTAATTATCCTCCTTTGTCATCATTTTCATGCCGATCAGAGATAGAATCCCGATTAAAATAAACAATGTAAAAGAAATTGCAGAACCATAACCCCATTGGGCCTGCGAACCGAAAGTCATATCATACATAAGCCAATTGACAGTTAATGCAGATCTCCCGGGCCCGCCGACTATATTCGTCATCTCGCGCCTGAATAGCATTACAGGTTCATCAAAAAGCTGAAGCCCTCCTATCAAACCGGTAATAACAACAAACAGAGTAACTGGTGTAAGCTGCGGCAGGGTAATCTTTAGAAAAGTATTTATTGCGCTTGAACCGTCTATTTTCGCAGCTTCAAACATATCCTGCGGTATGGAGGATATACCGGCAAGATATAAAACCATATAGTAACCGAAATTTTTCCATATAATCATAAGAGAGACAACATAAGGAGCATACCTCCTGTCACCTAACCAAAAAATATTTTCTTTTATAATACCTAATCCTGTAAGGATCAAGTTTATATAACCATTATGTTGATCAAAAAAAACTGAAAAAATAAAACCAATGGCTACGGGTGTTGTAATATACGGTAAAAAATTAATTGTCTCAAATACACGCCGTCCTTTTACGATTGTACTTAAGAATGCCGCGAGAACTACCCCGAATATTATAGCTATGGGAATTGAAGTCAAAACTATTCTAATTGTATTCCAGAGCGCAAGTCTAAAATGTTGATCTCTGAATATTACTCTTGCGTAATTTTGTAAACCGGAAAATACCCTTGGATTAAATCCGTCCCAGTCAAAAAAACTTATAAAAAGTGAATAAAGCGTAGGGTAAAGTTTAAAAACCAGAAAACTTATTAAAAACGGTGCCATAAAAATATAAGGCCATTTTGCAAGTGGATCCTTTTTTTTCTTTATAGTATACCGGTTTGATTCCATACAACAATCTCCAAAATATTAAGCAGGGGAAATGTTATAAACATTTCCCCTTAAAAAATTGTTATCAATAACTTTGTTATCTTATAACAACGTTCGGTAAACGTGCTCTTACTTCATCGATCTGAATCTGTAATAACTGCTCGGCAGTAATGGTTGGGTTTACCAGCATTTCCTGCTGGGCAACAGCTATAGCCTGACTGACAACCGGATCATGTAACGAATAAGGAATAGGCGGGACTGTCGGGCCTAAAGACATATAAAAACCACCGTAATCAAAATTACCAAAATTCTGGAATGTATAAGGTCCTAAGTCAGCTGCGGCTTTAAGAGGAACAAAGGACCCTAAATTATCCCTAACCCATCTTACACCTTCAACATCATGCAGAAAGTATTTTACAAAATCTATCGCAAGGTCGGGTACTCTGCTTGTTTTCATTACTCCAATACTCGTCCCGCCTAATTGAAAACCTCCAATATCTGCAGGCAGGGGTATAAGCATGAGAGAAACTCTTCCTTCAGGATCGTTGGGTAAAAAAGTATAGAAAATATCTCCGGTGGCTGTCATCATGGCTATATTGACATCATCAGTCATTTGGGCATTATAAGCAGGTGAACCTGGTGCATTATTCGTTACGATACCAGATCTCCAAATCCTTAGCTGATTCTGATATACAGGAAGATGATTTCTTGTAAATTCCAATTCTCCAGCTGCATTTTCATTGGCAAAGCCAGTCCTGAAATTGAACCAGAAATTAAAGAATAACCAGGATCCAAACAGGTTTATCCGGTTATTGGTTTCAGCTCTGACTCTTTGACCAGTTTCAATCATCCTGTCGAGTGTTGAGAACATTTGAATGATCTCATCCCTATTGTCTGTACCCAGGTATCTTCTTGCCATGTCTGTCTTTATGGCTATTGCGCCAAAATTTAGAGCATAATTAATACCCTGTATATTACCATTACTGTCCAACATTCCCGGAACGGCAAAATCCATATAATCATCTGTACTGACACCATGATTCTGTAAGTGGATTCTAAGGTCCATATCATTGGCCCGTTTCCACCATCCTGACTCATAATCCATCACATCCGGAAGATCCCCGCCTGAAGCTAAGGTCTGCTGGAGCCTCAGAAAAAGATCATCAGATTGAAAGTTCATAAATTCATAAGTAACCTTGGGATGCATTCTCTGATATTGATCAGCTATACCACCATTATCATAGAAGTTTCCAAGCAAACTCCAGATAACAATGTTTCCTTCGCGCTCCCCAGTAGCAGAAATACCCCCGGTTCCTGTTCCGCTTGTTCTTTGGCAGCTTATAAATAAAGCCAGAAGCAACACAAGCCCGATACTAAAAACCTTCTTATACATAATATCCTCCAAAAAAAAATTACCCAGGCACAAGCCTGAATCGAACATTTTTATAAGGATACATGTCAATATTGGTTTATACTCGTCAATTATTGTCCAATATGCCTCAAATATTGCCTAGAAAGTGGTAATTCCAACCGGATTCCATACCCTAATTTTCTTTTTATTGCTAAGGTTTCTCTGGCCAATACGATAGGTAGAGGGAGAAACATTAACAAAGGTCTTAAAAACACGGTTAAAGGTCTTTAGGCTGGAAAAGCCGCAGCGAAAAGCAATATCTGTAATGGGCAGGTCGGTTTCGATAAGGTATTCCTGCACAGCGCTTATTCTAAGCCGGGAAAGAAAATCATGGAAAGTCTGGCCGGTTTGCTCTTTGAAAAAACGGGTAAAATAGAATTTACTCAAGGCAGCGGCGTTTGCCACCTCTTCGAGGGTAACATCGGGGTTATCTGCATTATCATAAATAAAGGAGAAGACCCTCTCCAAAATCTCATGACGGCTCTTATAATGGATAATTTCCTTTTCCTGCATTATACGCTCAGGGATCTCCCTTATAAAAACAAGGGCAAACTCGTATATTTTGGATCGCAAAGCAAGGCGGTAACCTTCCTTTTTTTCCTTATATTCTTCCCTCATGGTCAAAAGCAGGGCTTCAAAGCGTTTGTGCAGGGCGGGATCTTCATGAGGGCTTATAAAAAGTTTTCTGTCAAAAACCAGCTTGTGAAAGAATTGATCCCGCAGATCAACCAAAGTCTGTTCAAAGACCTCAAGTCCAATTTGGATAATCATCAGCGTATTGTCAACATCAGCACCAAAAAATCCATGTATGTCGCAGGAATTAATTACAATAATATCGCCCTTTTCGCATTCAAAAACCTGGCCTTCTACAAAAGTGGATATCCGGCCGCGCATAACATAGACAATTTCCAGTACTTCATGCCAATGATAAAAATAATTACGCCATGCACTGTCTACAATCCTGAAAGGAAATGAAGGATCCAGTTTTTCCTTCTGATAGAGGGGACTTTGCTCAATACCGGCATTATCAATGCTTCTATAATCCATTAGAGATTAATAAGATTTCCCTTCCTTGCCGGCCAAAATCGCAATGGCCGAACTGGTTCCAAGACGTTCGCATCCGGCTGTAATAAAAGCTTCCATGTCTTCCCTGCTTTTAATGCCACCTGCAGCTTTTATTTTTACGTTAGGCGCAATATGTTCCTTAAATAAAATGATGTCTTCCATAACCGCGCCTGCGCTGCCAAAGCCTGTGGATGTTTTGATAAAATCTGCTCCTGCTTCGCTTACTATTTTACAAAGGCGTATCTTTTCTTCGTCTGTAAGATAACAGGTTTCGATTATTACTTTAAGGATTTTATTCCCTGTTATTTTTTTTATGACCTTGATTTCGTCTAACACAGCATCAAAGTCCTGGCTTTTGACATGGCCCAGGTTTATTACCATGTCAAGTTCCGAGGCACCGCAGGCGAGCGCATGCTCAGCTTCCCTTATCTTTACTTCTTTTTCATTATAACCCAGAGGAAAACCAATTACTGTGCAGATATTCAAACCCTTAAAGACATTAGAGACCTGCTTTACATAAGAAGGTGGAATGCATACAGAAGCAGTCTTGTATGTAAGTCCCTGCTCTGCGATTTTTTGTATGTCTTCCCATGAGGCAGAAGCCTTGAGCAGGGTATGATCAACCCTGCTCAAAATCTGTTGATCTGTCACTAATATCCCAGCGTAGCTCTGGATACAAGTTTAAGTATGAAAAGCACAGAGATTATATACATAACAATACTTACGTCTTTTCTGTTGCCTGTAAAGAGCTTTAAGATAACATAGCTGAGAACGCCAAAAACAATGCCGTCAGCAATGCTGTACATTAAAGGCATGGCAACTATTGCAAGGAAGGATGGAATACCTTCTGTAGGATCTTTAAAGTTGATCTTTACAACATTTTGAATCATATAAAAACCTACAAGCACTAAAGCAGGAGCTGTGGCAAACGAAGGAATTGCGGCAAATATGGGAGAGAAGAAAAGTGCAATCCCAAAAAGTGCTGCAACTGTCAAAGCAGTCAAGCCGGTTTTGCCGCCTTCTGCTACACCTGCTGCACTCTCAACATAGGTTGTTACTGTTGAAGTTCCAAGACCTGCACCTACAATTGTACCAACAGCATCAGATAAAAGAACTTGTTTTACTCTTGGGAGCTTTCCATCATTATCAAGGAATCCTGCTTTTTCAGAAACACCAATAACAGTGCCGATAGTGTCGAATACATCTACAAACAGGAATGCAAATACAACAACAATAAAATTAAAAACATTTAATCCTTCAACTCCTGATGCAACATGTCTCAAAGCAGCAAATATATTAATATCAGCAACAGACGGAGGCGGGGAGAAAATCCCATTAGGGATTAATGAGTACACACCAGCTTCAATATTTACCACATACAAACCTGTTAATTCGCAGAATATACCTATAATCCATGTGGCTAAAATTCCCCAAAGAAGTGCTCCTTTAATTTTTAAGCCCAAAAGGATCATTGTTATAACAAGGCCTGAAAGCATTAATATTACAGATATGTTTCCAAGGTCACCAATGGTAACCGGTACAGCTGGAATATTAGCAACAACAAGCCCGCCATTGACAAGACCAATAAATGCAATAAATAAACCAATACCAGCGCTGACAGCAAGTTTAAGATTTTTTGGAATGGAATCAAAAATCTTCTCTCGTACTTTGAATAATGACATTAAAGCAAATACTATACCTTCGATAAAGACAGCAATAAGAGCTATCTGCCAGCCAAATAATCCTGCAGCAGTAAATGCGAAAAATGCATTAAGCCCCATTCCCGGGGCAAGAGCAAATGGGTATTTTGCATAGAATGCCATCATCAATGTAGCGATAATGGTTGAAATTGCTGTTGCAGTAAAAACAGCTTCCTTTGCCATTCCTGCATAAGACAAGATATCAGGGTTGACGATGAGTATATACGCCATTGTCATAAATGTCGTAAGCCCTGCAAGCAGCTCGGTTCCTACAGTTGTGTTGTTTTCCTTTAGTTTGAAAATTTTCTCCATAAAATTTTCACTCCTTACTTAAGATATAAATCACGCTTCTCATATTTAGTATGAAGCAGTTCATGCGCCTTGTGGCCGTTTGGCTCACCAAGGAAGTCCTTGTAAACCTCGTTTATACATGGGTTGTGATGCGAACAACGGTATTTGGATTTTTCATCATCAGTGTAAATCCCTGCACTGCGCTGCTTGCGAATATCGTCAGTGCAGCCATAAGGCTGTCCGCCGCCGCCAACACAACCGCCGCGGCAGGCCATTACTTCGACAAAGTGATAGGGCACTTCTTTCCCTGCTTTTCTGGCTTCCCGGATCTTATCCAACACAGCGGCAATATTACCCATCTGGTGAGCTACGGCAATGCGAATCTTTGATCCAAGACCTCCGACATCCACGCCAAAATCAACTTCTGCTTCTTTTACACCTTCAAGTCCGCGTACTGGTTTGAAGTTTACATCAGGCATTTCTTTTTTAGTTACAAGGAAATAAGCGCTTCTTACAGCAGCTTCCATAACGCCGCCTGTTACGCCAAAAATTGTTCCGGCTCCTGTGTAAGGGCCAAGCGGGCTGTCAGCTTCTTCGCCTTCAAGATCAAGTATCTCTATACCAGCCTGTTTGATCATCCTTGCAAGTTCCCTTGTTGTGATTGATATATCCACATCCCAGCCAG
>Ga0099364_10010811_pt1 | contig 12518 bp, 8 predicted proteins | sample TergutTh196P3_FD_73070 | JGI IMG/M metagenome (GOLD analysis project Ga0099364, IMG submission 73070) | Microcerotermes parvus P3 segment gut microbial communities from Pointe-Noire, Republic of the Congo - Th196 P3 | ecosystem: Host-associated > Arthropoda: Insects > Digestive system > Gut ... | reverse complement strand
TAACATTCCGTCCTTTGGGACCGAGTGTTACTCTGACGGCTTTCGCCAATTTGCTAACGCCGCGCCGCAGTGCTTCGCGGGCTTCCTGATCAAACGCAATCATCTTTGCCATTGTATTTGTCTCCTTTGAGGTTAAGTTGTTGTTAAGGGGTTATGTTGACAGAGCCCGCATCGGGAGATGCGGCAAGTCAAACGTCGTTCCGCCGGAGCTGCCGCTCCGGACTCTGTGAACGTTTCGTTCATTATCCAATAACGGCAAGCACATCGCTTTCCCGCATCAGCAGCAGTTCGTCGTCGCCGATTTTGAATTCTTCACCGGCGTAGGAAAGGAACAGCACTTTGTCCCCTTCTTTGACGGTAAAGGGAGCGCGGGTTCCGTTGTCAAGGAGTTTTCCGCAACCGATGCTGACGACGGTGCCTCTTGCCGGTTTGTCTTTGGCGGTGTCGGGCAGATAGAGTCCGCCTTTGGTTTTTTCTTCGGCGGTTTCACGTCGGATGACGACTCGGTCTCCGAGCGGCTGCAATTTTGTGCCTTTGCAGCAGGGGGATTGTTCACAACTTTTGCTTTTTGCCATATTTTGTAAGGGGTTAATACCAAGCGGTTCCGATGGGAACCTGACTGTCTTTTACAGAAACAGAGCAAATGTTATGCCAAATGGGAGTTTCGGTTGTTTTTGATGTAATCCTTTTAATTGAAAGATGTTACGTTTTTTCGCTCTTTCATGAGACTGCCAACATGGCAGGTTGCGGCCAGGGGAGTAGTAGATTATTTGAGAGTGGTGACCTATGTATGCCTTGTGGTATTCGTGGGCATGAATACTTATCTTCAAATCACCTATTTTACCAAAAAGTCGTCTTTTTGGTAAAATGGAGAACCTTGGAAAGGATTGTTGCGGAACAAAATGTGGAAAAGTATAAATGAGTCAACTCTCTCAACGCAGCAACTTCAGATGTCAAAAAAATCAGACTTTACTGCCCCACCTGGCAGTGAGACTTGGCCTATTAGTAGTGATTTTTTTTCTGCGTACTTGAAGTACAAGAAGGAGACGGAAACGTTCTTTCAGTTCTGTTGGGCACATTTGATTCGTGAGATAAAGTTCCTTGCCACGCTTGATGGTACGCGTGCTTATGGCAAGCGTTTGTTGAAGTATGTCAAAGAGATGTTTGCTACTATTCATCGACAGACTCCACTGACGGAGAGAGGTTTTAAGCGTTTGATAAATCGGCATAAAAAGTCGATTATGAAAACGGTTCGTCATCGGAGGCTTCACTGTCCGACAAAGCCACCAACCCTGAACGCAGGTAGAGTCAAAAACAAAACAACCTCAGCAGCCAGACATCCCTCAAACCTTAACCTCATTTACCCCATTTTGGAGGAGAGAAAAGTGAGGTAAATGAGGTTGATATTGTTGAATGACTCATTGTTACTGAGGTGTTTTGTTAGAAAATGCGGTTTTCTTCAGTATTGCATTGCGCTGTAGTATTATGGTGATGATTCTTGCGGACAGCGGTTATCAAGGCATTTTGGAGTATCACGCGTGGAGTTTGATTCCGATCAAGAAGAGCAAGACGAAGGCGTTTAATCGGGAGTTAGCTCGTCGTCGTATTGTGATTGAGCACATCAATGCCCATATCAAGGTGTTCAAGATAATGTCCTATCCTTATCGTAATCGCCGGCGCAGATACCTGTTGAGAGCGAAACTCGTCTGTGCGATACTCAACGCAGACAAAGCGTAAAGGGTTAGGCAACACGTTTTATATATACAGTCCTTCTCCTGTCTCAAAACCACGAATTTATAGCAATGATCACCAATTCGATAGATACAGGGTTGGCAGGAAAAATTATCACAGAGCAAACAGAGCCCGGTGCGGTAGCACCGGAGCTTCCGCTCCGGGCTCTGTGAACTTTTTATCCGCCGGGGCTGTAAATGGGCTATTTGTGTGATTTAGACAAGTATTTTTTGGAAACCCGTGAACGGCTACATTTATTTAAACCACAAAGTGCACAAAGAACACGAAAAAAGGCCAACTCGACACAGTTGACAGTATTGACGATTCTCCAGGGCCACTCGCCCAAAAATACCCAGCCCGAAAAATGCAAGAGCGAGTGCACAGACTTCGTTCCCCCGACAGCAGAGCATCAACTGCGCCTGCCGGAAGGGAAACCGGCACATGAAAGGAACATCTTAGGGCTGCTTGGTTTCCCACCTGACCCGGTTCGCTGTGTTCCATTGCCGGTCCCCATTCTGACAGACAAAGAACCATCATACACAACATCGTCATTATAGTCATTTATTTTCTCTTTGCAAGCCGCTCCCTTCCGGCTTTTGTTCCGCGTTTACAAAAGCCGGCATGGATTGTTATTAAAGGGGAAGTGTAATGACGGCAACGGGTAGGAAACTTTCCGTCGAAAGCCCTACTATGCCGACGGGAACTGTTCACAGAGCCCGTGGCGTAAGCCAGGGAATCGTTCGGTTGTTCCCTAACTGACGTTACGGGCTCTGCACGCCACGAGTTCTGTGTGCCACGGGTTCTGTGCGTTTTGTGTAAAATTCTCTCGCCAAAGCAACATTAAGGCACAAAAAAAACCTCTCTTGCCTGAAACCGCCAAGAATCTGTATACTTCACACGGTTTTTTAGAATTCAGATAGAAAAATTAAAGTTTTTATTGGATAGTTTGTAGCGGTTCTGCCGATAACAAGGATGACTCTGGATAGAAACTGCCCATCAAGCAGCCCCCGAAACAGCGATACCTAACGAAAACAGGTTATGATACCTCATTTTTTGAACAATCAAAGACCAGCACGGGCAGTTGGCGTGACATTCACGCTGATGACGCTCAGCGCCGCTTTGTTGTTCATCGGTTTGTTGTTTATCGGAATGGGGGTTGCCGCCGATGTTCCAGGCAATCCGACTGATCCGATTGTCCGAAACAATACCGCTCGAAATAGTACCGCCAAAAATAGTGCTTCCCCCAGCAATTCAACCGAAACGCGGGCAGTAACATTGTTTCCGGGCGACGGCAGTTTTCTTGCCTCTTTACGCTTTTGGGAACGCAATAAGGAACAGTCCCGAACAACGCGGGAAGCAGGCATTGCGGGAGGACCCCAGCCGCCGCTAACGCCTCCAAGCATTACGCCTCCGAACATTACGGCGGCAAAAAACTCCCCGACAGAGCAAACGGATGTCCCGACGGCACAAAAAGATGCAGACTCGCCGCCGGTGCCGCCGAGTCCCTATCCAGACCGCCAAAGCACTCTACTGGGAGATGCTCCGCTGCCCGGACAAGCATTCACCGCTTACGGGACGGGAGTCATAGATATGCCCCTGTTACAGGATGTTCCACCGCATCCGCCCTCCCATGTCTCTTATTCATTTGACACAAGAGATTGGGTGGATCGTTTTTCCCTACAAGGGCAGCAGCGGGAAGAAACGGTTCACGACGAGGCGGTCATGGCTATCCAAACAACATCGTACCGTTTGCCGACAATGGAATCGCCCCTGTTCCAGCCGCAACCTGTGCAGCAACAGTCCATACACCCGCAGCCCGTGCAGCCGCAACCGGTAGAACATTTTCACGCAGCCGACCAATGGACAACCGACCAATGGAATGGTACGGCAATACCCTTGGCACTCTCTCCCATCACATCTGCTGCGCCCGAAGCAGTGCCGTCCGAGAGGCCGCAGAGCGGAGAACTGCCGGTTAAACATCTCTTGCTGAATGTTACCCCCTCCTATCAAAAGCGGCTGCAATATACGCAAACCTGCGGCGTGGTCGTGGTGCAGGCAAACTTTCCGCTCACGGAGATTGCCTCAATCCTTGATGAAATCAACCAGTTACAGCATAATTTAACCCATTATATTGGCGTACCAGCCCCTCAGGAAAAAATTGAGTTATGTCTGTTCAAAGATGAAACTTCCTACATGGAGTTCTTGAAGGAGTATTTTCCGAGAGCCCCTCGTGATCGTCGGGCTCTCTACGTAAAACTGGACGGCAAGCCCGGCACCCTGCTGGTGCAGAAATCGAAACATTTTGAGGTTGACCTCCGGCACGAGATGACGCATGCGATCATTCACGCTTCGATTCCGAAGGTGCCGATTTGGCTGGACGAAGGACTGGCGAAGTATTTTGAAGTGCCGATGCAAGACCGGGTGAATAATCATCCCTATCTCCCGCAGGTGCGCAGGAATGCCCGACTGGGGATGCTTCCTTCGCTCGACCGGCTGGCCAAGTTGGAAACCATTGATGATATGGGTGCCAGGGAATATCAGGATTCTTGGGCATGGGTGCATTTTTTGATTCACCGTTCACCGGAAACGCATCAGTTGTTGGCGGGCTATTTGCACATGTTGGCGAATTGGAATCCCGACGAACAGTACAAGGGCACTACGGCTGCTTTCGGCTTATCCCCGTCTAACGAAGAGGGATCGTTGAGAACAATTTTTGAACGAATCAAAACAAAGCAGCCGCCGGTTCCCTCATTGAAACTTTATCTTGACGACATAATACCGAATCAACGGGAAGCCTTCAAAGAGCATTTCGACTCGGTAGGGAAGTAGCGGTTAAATCCTTTGCAGTTAAATCCTTTTTTATTGTGCTGGCGGAAACTGTTCACAGAGCCCGGAGCGTAAGCCAGGGAATCGTTCGGAGAGTCCCTGGCTTACGCCACGGGCTCTGTGAATAGTTCCCGCCACCACAGTAGGGTATCCCATTGATTCGGCAATGGCCATGTTACCTAACCGGAACATCCGGCAAGACCAGAACAGGATATTACGAAAAAACCGCAAATCTGCTACATCAGTCAATTTCCCCTCGGCAATAAGACGATGTACCCTCTAGTAGGGAGCGAGTCCGTCCGCTCGTATTTGTTGTACCTCATCAGTCAAGGGGAAATAAAATGCTGAAAAAGTTTCAAAAAACGTTGTCCATCGGATTGAGCGGATTGCTTGCACTCGGAATCGGTGTTGCCAACGCGGACAACACCGCCCGACGGGCTCCGAATGTGTTACACGAAATGGTTCCGCACGTCGTTTTGCCGGAAACTATTCAATACAATAAAACGGTAAAGAATCTGCCCGGCTACGGATATACCGGAGTCACCTCACCTCACGTGGCGACGTACACCGCTTACCCGTCGTATCAAGTTCCCCATACGGCAGCATTCCGCCCCGTCGGTCAGTCGGTCTATCCGGTCTCACCGCAGGTGCCCTTGCCCTTGCCGAAAGCGGTTCCGCAACCGGCACCGTTACCGGATACTTCCGCCGTCGAAGAACTTTTCGCCGGAAAGGAAATAGAGGGAAGGGATATTGTGTTATCTCAGAAGAACATCAATGAGCCCATTCGGCTTGCCTCCGGTGCGGAAGAAGTCATTCCGGTTTTGCCCTCGCCGGATAGTGTCGTCGTGCAAACAGGGATTTTCTGTCAGCAACCGGCGAAACCGCCCTCGGCCTGGGCATTCAGTTCTCCGATTTTCAAAATTGCTTCGGTTCCCGCCAGTTGGGGCAACACGCAAACCGGTTCCATTACACATCACAGTCCTCGCGGTAGTGCCCAGCACGTCGGCTTTATGCCCGGAGGCGGCGTTGATCCTGCCGCGGCAGGGGCGGCTCTGCACGGCGTTCCCTACTCAACCTTCCAGATGGGGCGAGGGATGTTGCAAGACGCGGGAACGCCGATTCAAATCCTACCCAATGGGATGCTCTTGTTGACATTACCCCCCACTCATCACAACTGCGGTATGCTTCGTTGCCGGTCTAGTTGTGTCCCGCGAACCGTTTTATTGCCCCCCGCCGGACATTTTCCGCAGATGCCGCAAGGAATGATGCCGATGATGCCCTCAATGGTGCCGTCAGTGGCACCCGCTCCCGATATGCAGAGTGCCCTGATGATGCACAACGGAATGATGTCCAGCGGCATACCCTATATGCAGACCGCACATCAGCCCCCAATGATGATGGCACCCCAGATGATGCCGTCGATGATGCCGCAGATGCAAATGGTTCCGGTTACGGCAATGACTCCGATGGGCCCCGCCGTCATCGGATACCAACAGGTTCCTATGATGAATCCGATGATGACTCCTATGATGAATCCTATGATGATGAACTCGTTGGCAATGCAACAGATGGGGATGAATCCGATGATGAATCCGCAATCACCCTTGCAACACCTGCAGATACAAATGGTCAGTGCAACAGCGAATCCGATGTTTGCCTCTCAAGTCTCTGCGACGGAAGCGGGAGAGACGCTGCCGCCGCCGGCACTGATCGGCGGAGGAGCCGGAGAAAATCCGATGGGATTGGTCGCAACCCCCTTTGGATATGCGATCCAAGTTCCGACGGAGGCGCTGCAAGGTGATGCTGCCGCACAACTTGCCCAAATGCAGCAAGCCCAAATGCAGCAAGCACTGATGCAGTCGCAGATGTCGATGCAGATGCCGCTGAATCCCTATACTGGCCTCTATACAACGCCTTTCGGCTATGCGGCGATGAATCAATCGGCGGGGCAGTTCGGCCATTTCGGTCAACCTTCTATGTTCATACCTGCTTACATGAACCCAGCTCAGATGAACCAGGGCGGGATGAGTGTTTCGGATATGCTTCAACTGATGGCATTCATGAACAGCAACAACAAGCCTCGCCGGGCGAGGCTGTTTGAGCGGATGGCGGAGCGTCGGGAAAACCGGCGTGCGGCAGGACACCATGATCCCTTTGCGATGTTGATGCAGGCATGGACAACTCCATATGCTTCACCGGACACGACGTTGCAAATGCCTGCCCGAAATGCGTATCCGTATGGATATTTCGGAGTCCAAGCACCGCCGGTCAGCACCGCAAACTACGGCGGCTACCACAATCTCTACTTTGGCAACACGACCTATCCGGGATTGTATTAAGGTAATCTCTAATAATACAACTCCCTTACGTTCTTTGCGCCTTTAATGAATTAGCAGGGCTTTGCGTGCTTTGCGGTTAAACAAAAAAGATTTAACCGCAAAGTACGCCATCAAAACAGCACGCTCCACTCGAATGAATCGCTGGACTCCGTAGGAGCAAACATGACCCTTCGGATATCCTTCGTTGCCGGATCGTAAATCCGTAACTCGTAAGGATCATTCGCAATCACTTTACTCACGCCGGATAACGTCTTCGTTTCGCCATTCCAAGCGACCGATACCACATCGACAATTCCCTGCGTAATATGCTGCGATGTACTCAACAAAATCGGATGCTCCTTCACCGGTTGCACCGCCAACACGAGACACGAACCGCCCGGCACCTCCACCGACAACTTATCACTAAAACTGCCGAAAAACGTGTCGCCCCAATAGTCAAACGCGACGTACTCCTCCGCTTTCGGCAAGCCGATCCACTGCGGCGTGGTCTCAATTTTCAACGGATCCCGCTCGTCCCAATTGTAAAAGGCGACAATGTTCCGTCCCGATGAATCCGTCAGATGCCAAATCTCCGGGAAATCCTTGCTAAACAAATCGGCTACGGTGCCGCGGGAATGTTCGGCAGGAACCATGTGATCAAGCCGAGGAGCGGCATGTAGGCACAGAGCAGGAATACCATTTCAATTCCCATCTGGTCGGCAAGTCCGCCCAAGAGTGCCGCCGCAATCGCGCCCGATCCAAAGGAAAATCCGAAAAACAAGCCGCCGACCAGTCCGACTTTACCCGGCATTAACTCTTGGGCAAAAATCAAAATCGTCGGAAAAGAGGAAGCCATAATGGCTCCGACCAGCATACTCAACAGACAGACTCCCCAGAGCGAATCGGCATAGGGTAGCCATAAAGCAAAGGGAGCGGCACCGAGAATCGAACTCCAAATCACTCGTTTTCTGCCGATTTTGTCTCCGAGGGAGCCGCCGAGCATCGTTCCCGCCGCGACCGCAAAGAGAAAAGCGAACAGAAACAGTTGTGATTGTTGTACCGTAACCTGATATTTTTCGATCAGATAAAACGTGAAATAATTGCTTAAACAGATGGTGTACAATGTTTTGGAAAAGACCAGCGTCAACAAAATGAACACGGCAGCATAAATTCTGTGCTTCGGCAAGATCGGCGCGGTCGGGGGAGAATATCCCTTTTGAGCAGTCTGTTGGGGGAGTTTCCATTCCTTCAATCGTCGGCGATACCATTGGCTCAATGGGATCATCCAAAGAACAGCGCAAAAAGCGAGGATAGCAAACCACGCGATGTTGTTTTGCCCGTAGGGCGTAATGATGATCGCGGCAAGGAGCGGGCCGAGGGAAGCCCCGAAATTTCCGCCGGTCTGAAAAAAGGATTGAGCAAACCCTAACCGTCCGCCGGAGGCCATATAGACGAGTCGGGATGATTCGGGATGGAAAATGGCGGAACCAAAACCGATCAGGGCAACGGAAACCAACACGATGGAAAAACTCCACGCACAGGAGAGCAGCAGGACACCCAGCAGAGTCGAGGTCATCCCGGCTGGCAGGGAATAAGGTTGCGGATACTTGTCCGTGAACCAACCCACGACGGGCTGACAAACCGACGAAGAGAGTTGAAAGACTGCTCCGATGAGTCCGATTTGAGTGAAAGTAAGGAAGAGGTCGCGTTGAAGAAGCGGAAGGGCGGCAGGAATGATCGACTGAAACATATCATTCAAGAGGTGCGAGATGCACAATGCCCAGAGGACAAGGTATTTGGTGTTCGGGAGGGGAGTGTGAGCAACATGACGGGACATAAAGAGACGTGAATTCTATCCGTTCCGCAAAATACTACAAGGGCTTGCCGTGCCGGCGGGAAATTGTTTACAGAGCCCGTAACGTCAGTTAGGGAATCGTCCGTTTATTCCCTGGCTTACGCCACGGGCTCTGTTTGTTTTGCGTTAACATCTTCCCCGCCTATGCTGTAATAAGGCAGACAACCGCCCGGAGGTCGGCGGCTACCCTCACTTTCCCTGTTTTTGCCAAGTTGCCTAAATTAAACACACGAGTACCTGAACGCTTGGAATTTTTTACACACCCAAAATATGCCGCCTTGTCCTTGCCCCGCCGTCGCCGTCAAAGTACAATGGAGACCATCAAATCTTCGCTTTCCCCGGCAATCCCATGAAACGGCTTCTCCTCTTGCTCTTTCTCCTTTCGGCAATGACTCTCCAAGCGGCAGACCGAAGCGTCCTCGACGCACCCATCCTCTTCGCCAAACGATTCAACTATCAAGGACTGCACATCTACGATACGTTTTACCAATGGCGACCCGGCGGAGGAATCTACATCCTCGAAAATCCTGCCGATCCGCCGGAACAACATCGAGTCCGAGCCGTCATCGACGCAACCACACCGGAAACCCTCGGCGAAGGAGTCTATTTTGATCCCTCACTCTCCTGGGACGCAACGAAAATCCTTTTCTCCTTCAAAGGTTCACCGCACGGCAATTCCACGATTTACGAAATCGGTATCAACGGCAAAAATCTGCGGCAGATCACCAACCTCGATAACTTCGGCAATCCCTACAAAGGCACCGGAGGAGGGCATCACGATGTCAAACCGTCGTATCTGTCCGATGGACGCATCGTCTTTTGCTCCACCCGATACAGCGGACTCGTTCCCTGTGCCAACAACGGCGTTACTATTTTGCATGTCGTCAATCCAGACGGTTCCGACATTCACACCATTTCGGTCAACAACGTTACGGAGTTCGATCCGGTGCAACTTTCCGATGGTCGTATCCTTTTTGGACGCTGGGAATACATTGACAAAAATGCGTTGACCATTCAAAGCCTTTGGACAGTCATGCCGGACGGTACGCTTGAAACGGCACTCTACGCCAACAACATGGTCTTTCCCGAAGCGGTACTTCAAGCGAAGCCGGTGCCGGGAGCGGAACATCTCATCGTGGGAACCTTCGCGCCGCATAATGCACCGCCGCGAGGCACGATTGCGATCATTGATACCCGCGTCGGCAAAAATGATGAGGCGGCAATTTTCAACTTCGAGTCCCCTAATCGACCGACGTATGATCGCGGCGACTCTTGCGATCCCTGGGCATTGTCCGAAGATGTTGTTCTGTACAGCGGAATACCGCCCGGAGAGAACGTTCCGCAACTTCCTATCAACGTCGCCCGAGCGCAAGGACGGAACACCCCCAAACTCAACGCATTGATGTTGATAGACCGAACCGGTGCGAAAACGGTCGTCCATTCCGATCCGCATTTTGACCTGCACAATCCGATTCCCCTAGTGCCGAGACCGTTGCCGGTACAGATTGCCGACACCACGAATCGGGCGATGATCACCGGCAACTTTTTCGTCTATGATGTCTATGAAGGCATGCCGGAGGTCGAACGCGGTTCGATTAAATGGCTGCGTATTGTCGAAGAGACCTCGCGGGTCAGCGAAAGCCCCGGAGGCAATCCGATGAATCAGGTTTTTTCGATTTCCGCTGCGCTGGCGTGGAGCCCGAAAATCTATCACGGCATCGTACCGGTCGAAGAAGACGGTTCCGTCTATTTTGAAGCCCCCTCCGGCAGAGCGATTTTTTTCCAAGTGCTGGACGAAGACTACCGTCTTGTGCGGAGTATGCGGACGTTCATTCAGGCTGCGCCCGGCACGACGCGAAGTTGCACCGGTTGCCATGAATATAAATTCAGTGTGGCACCGACTGCCCATCAAGCACGCCGACTGGGTCAGCAACCGACGATTCCCCGCGATGAATCTTGGGGTAGCGGCTATCTCGATTATCCGAGTATGATTCAGCCGATTTTGGACAAGCGGTGCGTTTCCTGTCATGGCGGCGAAAAAGGCTTTGCCGGCGGACTCGATCTCTCTGGCGGTTGGACGGAGTGGTTCAATATCAGTTACGAAAACCTGACTGCCCGACGGGAGAAACAATACACGGCGGATTTGATTTCCGGTATCTGTTGCATGAACGGTACGGCATACTGGTCGTGCAAGATTTTTGATCCCTACGAACATGGCACCGGCAATGCGCCGCTTGCCCAAATCTTGCTCTCGGAACCGCACCGGACGCATGCCAACCTTACCCCGTCGGAACGGGAACTGCTCTTTACGTGGATCGACAGCAATGGTCTCTATCATGGAACTTGGGACTACACCAGGGCGGGACCGCGTGCCGTAGAATATGCAACGGCAAAGAACAAATTGATTGCCGAAATGAAACAGAGCCGGTGTGCGGAATGTCATCTCGACGCAGGCGGTAACATCAAGCGGTTCGACGATTGGATCAATCTCGAACATCCGACGCGCAGCCGCATTCTTCGTGCGCCGCTTGCCAAAGAGTCGGGCGGCGAAGCGTTGTGCCGGGCTAGAAAGTTCGATCAATCGTTTAGCCGGCTCGGTTTGATGTTCCAGAGCGGATACGAACATTCGGTAAAAGACCTTGATCAGTTTCCGACGCAAAATTGGATACCGTGGGAAAAGAGCCTCGAAGGAGAACCAGTCGCTGTTTTGGCTTCGACCGATGATCCGACCTACCAAAAAATGCTGGCAATCATCGAAGAAGCGCGGAGTCGCCAACTGCTGAAACCTCGTGTGGATATGCCTTTCGCCAATGAAATCGGCGATGGAATCATTGCGGGACGTTCCCGGCAGATCATTCCGCAGCCGTTGCCTGACCCGTTGCCGAAGGTTGACATTTTGGTGGACGATGACGGTATTGTGCGTCTTCGTTGGGAGCGTTCGCAGCGTACTATTGGACTCATTGCGGAGGTACATCGGTTATCGTCGCTTAGCGCAACACTGAGCGACGTAACGCTCCTCGGTCGCACCGAACTTGCCGAGTTCATTGACAAAAATGCACCAACGGGAAATGTTCTTTATACAGTTGTGTTCGTTTCCGATCCTGCCGAGACGTGCGGTACGGCAAAGAGCGGGGCAGTGTTGAATCCGAACCAGTCGGTATTGTCGCCGATTATTCCGCAACTGGCACGCATCGAAGACCGCTGTCCGCTCTCGTTGGTGAAACCGATGAGGAGCGACCCTGTTATTGTTTCTATCGTGGTTCCTCCGCCGAAGGCACCGCCTGCCCCGCAGAATCTTCGGGCGACGAGTCATCCCGGTGCGGTGCGGCTGCACTGGCACGAAGAGCGACCGGGACAGTATCGCTATAACATTTATGCGGGGGAGCGGAAACTAAATGCTGAACCGATTCTCGCGAACTCCTTCGGCATTGCGACGGACATTTTGGAAGATGCCGAATATAGTGTGGAAACGGTGTCGAGAGTCGTCGGCGGTCGGGCGGCGGTAACGGGACAACCTCTGCCGGTGCATAAGGAGCCGGTCTTTGTGCTTTCTGCCGAAGCGGGTCGGCTTGTTGCCCCGGCAGTCTTTGACGGCGAGGAACTTGACCTGTCGAATGGGGGACATTTCATTGTCGAGCCGAATGAGGAGTTTAATGTTCGTGAGACGTTCAGTGTGGAGTTTTCGGTGAAGTTTGACGAGCGGGGAAATATGCCGGTGGTGGTGAGCAATGGTCTTTGGAACAATGCCGGTTGGTTTGTGCAGTCGATTGGCGGTCGTTGGCGTTTTC
>Ga0099364_10010810_pt1 | contig 12518 bp, 8 predicted proteins | sample TergutTh196P3_FD_73070 | JGI IMG/M metagenome (GOLD analysis project Ga0099364, IMG submission 73070) | Microcerotermes parvus P3 segment gut microbial communities from Pointe-Noire, Republic of the Congo - Th196 P3 | ecosystem: Host-associated > Arthropoda: Insects > Digestive system > Gut ... | reverse complement strand
GAAGATAAACAAGAGAAATAGGGCTCCCGATGGGAAGTCGCCCTCAGTTTTCAGGAACACATTGGTAAACCATCCATCTTTTTGGGAAAGGAAATTTGGGAAAGTCTGCGACCTTACGTTAGTAATGATTGAACCGAAACCCAACGATATCATCATGGTTCCCAGCGTTGCAATAAATGGCGGGAGCTTTAGTCTAGTGACGAGTATGCCATTAAAGAATCCGAATACCGTTCCAACAAGCACAATAATTATCAGGCAGAGCCACAGCGGAAAACCATAATTATTGTAAAGCATGCCGCCCACCAGCGCGGAACACATCATAACTGTGCCAATGGATAAGTCTATGCCACCGGATATTATGACGAATGTTACGCCGATAGCTAAGAATCCAACAAAGTACGACTGGCCCAGAATATTAAGCACGGTGGGCAGCGTTACAAAATTGGTACCGGTAAATGCGAAGATAATGTAGAGAATGACAAGCGCGGCTAGTGCCAGGAGTTTTTGCAGTTGAATCTTCTTTAGCAGCCCAGACATAGTTTATATCCTCCCTTTTTAGTTGCCGGATGCGAGTTGCAGGCTGGAATGCATTGTTGCGTATTTCATGATGGTGTGTTGGTCAGCGTCCTCAATGTTTACGGTGCCGGTGTGAGCGCCTTCGCACATCACGAATATTCTGTCGCTCATGCGCAGCAATTCGGGGAGTTCAGAGGAAATCATTATTATGGACTTCCCGCTTTCCGCCAGCGCGTTCATCAGTTTGTAGATCTCGCTCTTTGCGCCAACATCGATTCCGCGAGTCGGCTCATCGAAGATAAGGATGTCGCTGTTGTGTATAAGCCATTTTGCGATGATGGTCTTTTGCTGGTTGCCGCCGGAAAGGTTGCGTATCAATTGGTCAACGCTCGGAGTCTTTATGTTCAGCTTCTCGACGAACTCCTCGGCGGTTTTGCGGATTTTACGGTCATTCAAGAAGATGCCCACCCTCACATACTCGTCAAGACTCGGCAAAACCGAGTTATCAGCAACGCTCATGCCGATGGCAAGCCCGTAGCGCTTTCTGTCTTCGGAAAGATAGCCAATACCATTTCGCACAGCGTCAAATGGGGATTTAATGACTACTTTCTTTCCATTTACGTATATATCGCCGCCGATTCTCTTGTCTGCGCCGAATATCGCCCGCATTGTTTCAGTCCTACCGGCACCCATCAAACCGGCAAAACCAAGGATTTCACCGCGCCTGAGTTCGAAAGATATATCCTTAACATCCCTCGAGTTGAGGTTCTCGACTTTTAAAACCACCGGTGCGTCGGGTTTTACTAGGCTGACTTGCTTGGGTTCTTCATATGTGATGCGACCGATCATCATGTGTATGACTTCTTCGATGTCAATCTCTGCGGTATCCTTTGTGCCTACGTACTCTCCATCGCGAAGCACCATTGTCCTATCGGTGATACGCTTTATCTCGTCCATACGGTGGGATATGTAAATCATCCCCACGCCTTTATCCCTGAGTTCGGCAATAATACCAAAGAGTACATCAATTTCCGTGTCGGTGAGTGTCGAAGTAGGTTCATCGAAGACTATGATCTTTGAATCGTAGGAAATTGCTTTTGCTATCTCAACAATCTGTTGCTTACCCACCGTGAGGTTTGCGACTTTTTCTCGCGGGTTTATCTTGACGCCGAGGCGAGCGAAGAGTTCCTCGGTTTTTGTGTTGATGGAGTTTTCGTCAAGGAATAGCCCTTTGCTCTCCCGTCCGATGTAAATGTTCTGGGCAACGGTTAAATGGTTCATCAGGTTTAGTTCTTGATGAACTATGGATATCCCGGCGACTTGGGCATCTTTTGGGGTTCTAAAGTTGACCTTCTTGCCAAGATAGTAAATCTCGCCCTCGTCTGCTTTATATATCCCGGTAAGGACCTTCATAATCGTGGACTTGCCCGCGCCGTTTTCCCCGACGAGCGCTAGCACCTCACCGGCTTTCAGGTTTAGGGGACATTTTTTAAGCGCATGGACACCTTGAAAGCGCTTGTCAATCCCCTTCATTTCCAGTAAATAATCATTTTTAGACATAATAAACTATACTCTCACATACATCGGTTAACACTTAGTACCTATGATGTAAGAGTATAGCAGATGAGGTCTAAATACAATGGCAATAATTGTTAGTTTTTACATAGCAATTATTGCTATAAATTGTTCACAAATGCGCTGTGGAAATCAACCGTTCTGTCCCGTTAGCAGAATTAGCGTCAATTCCGCTGCTAATGGTGCGTCCATTGCCACCAGTATTGGTGCGCGGTTGCGCGGTCGCATGAAGTACAGGATCGTTGCCACTTCGTTAATATCCTTGATTTCCAACAGGATATCCACCGCTTCTTCCGGCGACATGTTCGTGAAGTCCAGACTCGTTGTACGCAAACGCTCAAGTTCCGGCTCCGGTAAATTACGCATGAATCGTGGTACTGTGACATCTTCTGTCACAACCATCTGCTCTGCTTTTTTGTCCAGTTCCACACTTCTTCTGTCAAGTTGCGTTTCCCTCGCATTGAGCCTATCTTCAATTTCGGTAAGCCCCGCTTCGATTTCCGAAAGCTCTGCTTCAAAAGCATTGAGTTCAGTTTCACGTTTGTCGAGGTCTGCGGTGCGTTGCTCATTTTTTAGTATTAGTGTCTCGTCTATCGCGGAAAACTCCGGGTCGAGCCCCACGACAATGCCTACTAGAAAATCACGCATCCCGTCCCTTACGCCGAATAGGTTAAACACAATGCACCCGGTGACGAATCCGGCAACGAGAATTGTTGCTCCTGCGACTATTATCAGCTTGAGCCAACCAAATTTCTTTTTGGGAACCACAACCTCAGCCTCTTGTGCCTGGGGTGGCATTGGCGCATTCGGCGGCCTCTTAGGCTTTGGCGCCGCCTTTGGGGGCGTAGCTACCGCATTAGCTTGCCCTATTGATTCCTCTTCCCCGCCACCTGCAGGATTAGCCACAGCCACAGCCTCTGCCATACCTTCACCAACCTTTTACTATGTAATAACTAGGCGGTCTTCGACCGCAATTGATAATTGATAATTGATAATTGAGAGAGGAGAACTTAGTTTCCAAAGTGGTTAACGCGATTACCTTAGAGCTTTTCTCCGTCCTAATTTTCAATTCTCCTTTCTCAATTATCAATTCTAACTTATGGGTGCGCTTATGTACTTAAACGACACAAGGTCGCCCATATCCTTGGCTTCCTCGGTCTGTACTTCTTTGAGGTAGCTTTGGTACTGCTCCTCGCGGAGCTTATCGTATGTTTTCAGCTCTTTCATCGTAATGATGAGCCGCTCCTGACATCTTAAAACAACTTCTTCCGCTTTAACGATTTTCTCTCTGAGGGCTTTTAGTGCATCGCGCAGGTATCGGAAGTAGGCATCATGTTCGCTTAGCGCTCTCGCGACATCTTCATTTAGGCGCAGGGCTTCTTCAAGCGAACGTTCATTTTCCGCGTAGGCTCTAAGCAGCCGTTTCTCTTCGTCAAGCAATTCCCTAAGCGCCTGCCGCGCTTTCCTGAGTTCTTCTTTCTGCATCCTCTCAACAGTCCGCTTATAATTAACAAGAGGCTGCAGCGTAAACTTAAACTTTTTCATAGCAAATAACTCAGCACTTAACTCTCAACTCTCAATTCTCAACTCTCAACTATTGATAATCCTGTCCATCATGCCTAGCGTTTCCTCAAGGGTATTGCTATCTAGCATGTCTTGCCTCAGAAATCCTTGAATTGCAGGATGAAGCTCGACGGCTCTATCTATTTCCGGGTTTGCCCCACGCCTGTATGCTCCGATATTTATGAGGTCCTCGGCCTCGCGGTATACCGCAATGAGGTTCTTAATCGTTCCAAACGCTTTGAAATGCTCCCTTGTGATGATGTCCGGCATAACGCGGCTCACGCTGGCAAGCACGTCAATCGGCGGATAATGGTTGCTGTTGGCTATCGCTCGCGAGAGGACTATATGCCCGTCCAAGATGCCTCGCACCGTGTCGGAAATCGGCTCATTTAGGTCATCGCCTTCGACCAAGACAGTGTATAAACCTGTAATGGAACCCTTGTCAGACATCCCGGAACGTTCAAGCAGTTTAGGAAGTATTGTGTAGACCGAGGGGGGAAATCCCCTTGAAACCGGAGGTTCGCCCGCCGCCATGCCAATCTCACGCTGCGCCATTGCGAAACGAGTAAGCGAGTCCATAAGCAACAGCACTTTATGCCCGCAGTCCCTGAAGTACTCCGCAATCGCGGTTCCTGTCATCGCGCATTTGAGTCGCAGAAGCGCCGGCTGGTCTGAGGTCGCTATGACGAGGACTGATTTTTTAAGGCCTTCTTCCCCGAGATCTCGTTCGATAAAGTCCTTGACCTCGCGACCACGCTCTCCCACAAGGACTATGACATTCACATCCGCGACCGCGTATCTGGCAATCATGCCAAGCAGCGAGCTTTTACCAACACCTGAGCCTGAGAATATCCCAAGCCGTTGACCTCTGCCAACCGTCAGCATACCGTCTATCGCCCTTACTCCAAGCGACAACGCCTCGTTTATGCGATCTCTCGTCAGCGGATTCGGCGGCGAGTTTTCCGCCGGGTACCAATCGTCCGGTTCCGGCTGCGGCAAATCGTCAAACGGATTTCCCAAGGCGTCAAGCACCCTGCCGATGAACTGCTTTCCCACAGGAACTCTCAGCGATGTGCCGGTATACACGACATAGCTGCCAAGTCCTATCCCTTCTACATTGCCAAAAGGCATGAGTAATGTCTGTCCGTCGCGAAACCCCACAATTTCAGCTCTGACCGTACGTTCCCTGTCCAGCGTGTGAAGTATGCAAATATCGCCAATTCTAGACGATGGCCCGGTAGCTTCAACGGCAAGCCCGACAATTTTCGTCACCCTACCGGCATATTCAAGCGTGTCCATATTATCAAGGACACCAAGATACCTATTTATATCAACAGCATATTGCATAAAACTTACCCAATGTCAACAGTTTAAGGTGCTAATTAGTCATTTCTTTGTAGGGGCGATTATCAATCGCCCGTGTTTCGGCATAGCATCCCGTTTCGGGCGATTAATAATCGCCCCTACAGGAGAATTCATATTTCAAACATTGAGATCCTAACCCCTAAATCCTATTTAACGTTACTAAACGCCAGCTCTATCAGTTTTAGTTGCGTATCGAGGCCGGCATTTACGGTTGAGTTGTCTGCATCGATAACGCAGTCAAATTCGCCCAGCGACGCATCCCTTATCACCGACGCTGTCACGCTAACCCCGCCTTCAAGCTCAAAAACGGCGTTCCCGGACGAGAATAATCTATCATAGTCCGCCATGCCAACGCGGAGCACTATTTTTCCATCAGGCAATATCTGCTTTAACGCATTTCTTATTAACGATTCAAATACTCCGCCAAGAGCTTCCTCAGAGGGGTTGATGATTTTCTTTACGACCTCCAGCGATAATCCGGCTACATCCTTCTCGAGTTTGGAAAACGTATGGACCCTCTCGTCATGCAGTTCCTTAATTACAGACTTTAGGCTCTCCTCGTTTTCGAGAATCTTCTGCGAAAGCTGCTCATCATAAGAACGCTTGCCTTCTTCCGCGCCTTTCGAGTACCCTTCGTTCCAAGCCTGCCTTTGCGTCTCCTCGGCTTCCTCTCTTGCGGCCAGCATGATTTGGGCGACTTCTTCCCTCGCATCTTCGATTATTTTAGCTGCCCTGTCCTTTGCATCGTCCAAAATCTCTTGCGCGCTTACGGCGGGGTCAAAAAACGGCGCATCAAAATCATCCTCGGCCACTTCCGTATTATCCGTCACACCAGTTGCAGCCCTTAATTTACTGTCCACCCGAACAGAACGCGCTGCCCCAAGGTTGACCAGTCTTCGTTCTATCCTAAACAATCAGGTCATCCCCTTCTCCGCGGGCGACGACAATCTCGCCTTCATCCTCAAGCCTGCGGATAACATTGACGATCCTCTGCTGGGCTTCCTCGACATCACGCACACGAACGGGCCCCATAACATCCATGTCGTCCTTTATCATATCCTGCAGACGCTTCGAAATATTCGCAAAAATCGTCCTCTGAACATCCTCGGTCGCCATCTTGAGTGCAATCGCGAGGTCGGCGTTGTTGATTTCTCTGAGAACGCGTTGGACTGTAACGTTGTTGAGCTTGGAGATATCTTCGAAAACGAACAGGCGTTTTCTAATCTCATCGGCCAGCTCACTGTCATTGACGTCGAGGGTTTCAAGAATGTTTTTCTCTGAAGAGCGGTCAAGGGAGTTGATGATTTCAACAATAGTATCTATGCCGCCAACAACGATGTTCTCCGAGAAGCCCATAGCTGAAATCTTCCTTTCCAAAATACGCTCTGCTTCTTTGATGTATTCGGGCGATGTGCTGCCCATGTTTGATATACGGCTTATAATTTCCGTCTGCCTGTCAGTGGGTAGGGAGGCGATTATCTGCGCTGCCTGCTTCGGCTCCATGTACGAGAGCACGAGTGCGATGATTTGTGGGTGTTCATTATGTATGACGTTTAGTATCTGGTTTGATTCAACCCGCCTGATAAAGTCGAATGGCCGTACTTGAAGCGATGATGAGAGTTTGCGGATCATTTCCTCCGCTTTTTCAGATCCAATCGCCTGTTCAAGGACAGCTCGCGCATAGTCTATACCGCCTTCCGTGATAAACCGCTGTGCGAGGCACATATCATAGAATTCCCTGATAATCTGCTCACGGATTTCTGGCTCTACGCGTCGAGTCGTCGTTATGCTGAGGGTCATGTCGCTTATCTCTTCCTCAGATAAGTACTTATACAACTCCGCCGAATGCTGCTTCCCCAAGCTTATCAGCAAAATCGCCGCTTTCTCTTTTGGCGTCATTTCTTGTGACATTCGATACACCCTTTATAATTATTCTGTAACTTGGCGGTTGTTAAATCAAGTTGTCTGTGTCGCTAAGTTACAATTAGGAATTAGAAATGAGGAATTAAGACGGAGAACGAGCTAGGGTTGTGGACAAATCTCACTTAACCTCACCACTCCGCAACACCTTCTTAAGAATAGGTCATTTTGAATTGTAAGCACCCTCAAATTCCTCACTTCTCATTCCTCATTTGCGGTCCGCAGACCGCGTTAGTCTACTGTTCATCCGTGAGCCAGTTGCGGAGTAGTTGCGCTACCGCTGCCGGGTCTTTCTCAATGAAGCTTTCGATATCCTCGAGCTCGCTCTGCTTCTTTTGAAGATCAATTTCCTCGCGCTCCATTTCCGCAAGCTCGGCAAGTTCATCCAAATAATTCTCGTCACCATCCCCCACCAATACATCCAGCCCTCCGGGACTGCCTTCAGCAAACACAAGCTCAGGTGGTGGCGGTTTTGTACCCTTGAAAATCATCCACAACAGCAGCAGGAACAATATGCCCAGCAACAGTATGACAGACCACATAATAATCGTATCAATCAAATCCTTTTGGTTTATTCGCGCTATTTCCGCATCCCATGCAGCTTGGGCATCCTCCCAGGTCGTATCTTCCGCAAACGGCAGGCCTTCTACCGAAATGCTCTCATGCGGAACGCCCGCACCCATCGCAACTAGGTTCCGTACCTCTTCGGTAACGTCTTCTTCCATAACCACGCTGTTAATCAGCACTGCTATCGACAGTTCCTCAACTATCCCCTGCCCACGTTCAATAACGGTCAGCGATTCGTTTATTTCGTAGTTATATTCCATGAGGTTTTCCCACATTATGTCGTTTTCGCCTAGTTCCCCCCATGGGTACTCACCCATGCCCATAGCGTTCTCATCTGTGCCGGGTATGCCCACAGCTTCCGCGATGCTTCTTTGAGCCCTATAGAGTTCCGACTTGCTGCGGGGTATGCCCTCCGTCTCTCCGGGTACCGGCGCGGCGTATTCGACATGCGTCTCTGTTATTTTGTCATAATTGAGCGTGACAGACGGAAGCACCCTGATATTCTCCCGCAAGAATATCGGGGCTAAGAGCTGCTCAACAGATGCGCCAAGCTGTTGTTTTAGGAGTTCCTCCATCGTAATACGTGAGTTTATAACCTCAGCCTGGTCCTCTTCCGTTTCGGTAATTTTATATGTGTTTAGGTTGCTGTCATGGATTTCGATGTTCTCGTCGAGAATCCCCTGGACGCTACCTCTGACAATCCCCGCAATGTTTTGGACTTCCTGATTCGTAAGAGGCGCACCGTCCGACAATCTGAGCATTACGGACGCAGTCGCCGGTCTGAGATTGGTGGCCGTGAGGTATGGCGACTTCTCGCCGTGATTGACGGTAACGAGAGCACTTTTGACCCTATCGACCTGAAGCAGCAGTGCAGTGATGTCGTTCGCGTCCTGTATCTCAAAGACTTTTCTCGCATAGGCATCTGTCACGCCGAACCCTGCTGCCTCCTGCAAATACGAATAGTCCAACTGCGTCTGCTCAATAATCCCTTCCGATGCCAGCAGAGCCCTTATTTCGTCAGGACCTCTGTCATCCGGGATCATCAGCCTAGTTGTTCCCTCGATTTTAACAGGTACGCCCATATCTTGAAGCCTGGTGTATATCCGCCCTGCGTCAGCAGAATCGGCTGCATTATGCAGCAAGACATAGTTCGTCTGAGACAGCAGCACAGCAACAACTATGGCAAGGATTATGACAAGCAGGGTCAGGATAACCAAGCCTATCTTCCTCTTCTTCGACATTTTTCCGAAGTATTCTTTTATCTGAGCCCACTGTTTTTCGAAAAAGGCCCTCATACATCTTCCCTCCGACGCTCTCAATCATCTATGCTAATGTTGCTCATGACATGTAGTTTCTAATAATCACAGGCAATATTATCACCTTTGGTAAACATTTGCAATAGGTTCTTTAATAACCACGAGTAATACTATCACTTTTCACACACATTTGCAACAGGTTGTTTAGCTATTTTTACGTATTTTTTTGAATATTTTGTGTCTAATGACCTCTCCACCCACGAAATATTGATTTTTCAGCAATAAAACACCCCAAAATGTAATAATTCGTAAATGTTGGATTTTGCCATATAAAACTTGCTAACCGTCAAGAGATATGATATCGTATTCACATAAAAAGTTGAGAGAGGAGGTTCCCAAAAATGAACGGGGAATATAACATCGGTGATGTGGTACTTAGCAACTGGAAACTTACGCGGCTTATTGGTTCGGGAAGCTTTGGGCGTGTGTATGAAGCAGTGCGCGAAGACTTCGGGCGCACATACAGCGCAGCTATAAAAATCATCACAATACCACAAAACCAAGGCGAGGTTAGAAATGCGATAGCTGACAGCATGGACGAAAGCAGCGTTACATCGTATTTTCGAAGCATAGTCGAAGAACTGGTTGAAGAATTCGCCCTGATGTCGAAGCTGAAAGGGAACAGCACTGTTGTAAGCTGCGAAGACTACACAGTAAGCCAGCACACATCGGGCGTTGGCTGGGACATCATTATCCGCATGGAACTTCTGACGCCGCTCTTCGATTATTCGCGCAGCAAGACTCTGACGAGAAAAGACATAATTCAACTTGGCATTGACATGTGCCAAGCCTTGGAACTATGCCAGAAGCTAAACATAATCCATAGGGACATCAAACCGGACAACATCTTTTATTCCCAGATGGGCCAGTTTAAGCTTGGCGACTTTGGCATAGCGCGAACGGTGGAAAAGACAACGGGCGAACTTTCGAAGAAGGGTACCTTCACATACATGGCGCCGGAAATATACCTTGGCAGGGATTATGGGTCTAACGTTGACATATACTCCCTTGGCATTGTGCTTTACCGAATGCTGAATGAAAACCGCACCCCGTTCTTGCCTGAATACCCCGCATCGATAAAACACAGCGACAAGGAAGAGGCTCTTAGAAAAAGATTTGGCGCAATACCGCTTCCCAAACCAAAAAACGCGGACGGGAGGCTTGCGGAGATAGTTCTTAGGGCATGCGAGTTCGATCCAATGCGCAGATACTCCTCGCCGATGCAAATGCGCGAAGAGTTGGAAGCGATTATGTATCACGAGCAACAAGCCCCGCTGATTTACCCGCAGGGCGACGCTGCGCCGATCAAATCCATTCAATATGCCGATAGTGCGCCTCCGCCGACCCCGCCACCGCAGCCGGAATACACGCATCAAAGTAATATGACTAGTACTCTCCTGCCAAATACACCAAATCCAAATGGATATGCGTATAACGCACCGATGTACGGCCCCGTGGCAACCTCCGCTCCAACCGGAGCTCCGTACTCGCAAACGTATGCGCAACAACCCTATTATCCGCTAGCCGATAAACCGAAACCGAAATGGCCTGTGATTGCCGCCATATCAGCAGCAGCGGTGGTCGTAGTAATTGTTGTGATAGTTATAATCGCGAACCTAGGCAGCGGAGCCCCGCGCACAGAACCACCCGACACGATAGGCAACAATTCACCCGACAGCACACTGATAGCCCCTGTTCCCCCTGTTGATGAAGAAATAGGGAACAACGGTCAGCAGGGCAATGGTTCGGGGGATGTAATAGAGAGCAATGGCGAGAATAACGGTGCAAACCACGAAGTAGCCGCAGATTTCTCTGTATATGAGAACGATGATTTTGGCATTAGATTGCAGTACCCCTCAAACTGGATGCTAGCGGAAGGGGTCATGGCGCAGTTGGAGGAAATGACAGCGGCTTCGGAGATGACGGATGAAGAGTTGATTGAAGCTTTTGCGGACTCTTTAGGTATTAATGAAGATGCCGCCGCTCTGCTCTTGGACACGATTTACAGTGCCGGTGATTCAACCGCCTTTTGGTTTGACCACGAAAATGCAAGCGGCTCAACGATACCAAACGCCAACTTAGTTGTGACGGCTGATGTAAGCGGGTTGCAGCAATTCCAGTTGATGCTACCTGACATCAGAGACGAGATGGGTTCAATGTTTGACACAATGCTTAGACAAATGTTTGGTGACATCAACTACCTGATAGATTTCAACGGGAAGCCATTAGGCGATAATTATTTCGTATATTTTGCGTATCAAGTGAACCTGTATGGAGTAGACATGGAAATATACCAAGCCCTGACCCTAATAAACGGCAACAACTACATATTCACCCTAACAGTAGGCAGCAACAGTTTGATGGACTACATCCCCAAATTCGAAGAAATGCTATCAACCCTAAAACCAATGTAACCCGCAAGACGCGGAAACCAGGGCGCGGGGACGGTTCCCAATGTCATACACGAGCTCTGGAACCGGCTCGGGATCGCCGCGCTCAAAGGTTGTTCCGATAGAACATTCAGTCATTACCAACCTGATCAGAATCGGATGCTACGAAATCCGTATCACCTTCTTCAATCAAAATAGGGCTGTCCGGTTCACCTAACTCCTCGACCGTTCGCAGGGTTCGGTTTATGGCCCGCGTCCGTCTCCCGACAATTTCCTCTAATGTCTTGTCTGCCGTTTGGATTTGTTTGTGGGCCTTGTCCAGCATATCCCCGAACTTGACAAACTCCGACTTCACAGCCCGTAGCGTGTCCCATACCTCCTGTGATCGCTGTTCAATCGCAAGGGTTTTGAACCCCATCTGCAACGATGCCAAAAAGGCAGAGAGGGTTGTCGCGCCGACTGCTGTCACCTTAAACCTATCGCGAAGCTCCTCAAACAAAGCGGGATTTTGGACCACCTCGGCGTACAAACCCTCCGTGGGCAGAAACATTAACGCAAAGTCCGTTGTTCTTGGGGGCAAGATGTATTTATCGTATATATCCTTGGCAAATACCCTTATTTTTTGGGCGAGGGATTTTCTCGCGTCATCAATCGTTTGCTTGTCCTCGGCATCGAGTAAACGGTTATAATCTTCTATTGGGAACTTTGAATCTATCGGCAGCAGGAGAGGGGAGTCACCGCTTCCCGGCAGCTTGATTGCGAACTCGACCCGCTTGCCATGTCCGATTTCCACATTCATCTCGTATTGGCTAGGCGCGAGAATATCCGAGAGCAGTTTCTCGAGCCTGACCTCTCCGTAGGTACCTCGTTCTTTGACATTTGTGAGGGCGTTTTTCAAGCTCTTTGCATCTGCGGCAAGATTCTTCATTTCGCCTAAACCTTGCTGTACGCTGTCCAACTGCTTGCTGACCAATTCAAACGACTGCGCCAATCGGGTTTCGAGGGTCTTTTGCAACTTCTCGTCCACGATGCCCTGCATTTGCTCCAATCGCTTCTCATTGCTCTCTTGAAGCGCTTTCATCTTGCTTTCGAGCGTGGTGTTTACTTTTTCGATGTTTTCGGCGTTGCCTCGCTGCAAGGACGATAGACGATTATCAAGCTGCTCCCCAAACTCGCGGAGCTGTTTATTTGTCTCCTCGCGGGTGATATGCAATGTTTTCTGCGTCTGCTCTTGGATGGACGAGAGGCGGGCATCAAGTTGTGTCGAAAACTTCGAGAGTTGTTCGTTTGTTTCGGTTCGGCTGTC
>Ga0099364_10010809_pt1 | contig 12518 bp, 11 predicted proteins | sample TergutTh196P3_FD_73070 | JGI IMG/M metagenome (GOLD analysis project Ga0099364, IMG submission 73070) | Microcerotermes parvus P3 segment gut microbial communities from Pointe-Noire, Republic of the Congo - Th196 P3 | ecosystem: Host-associated > Arthropoda: Insects > Digestive system > Gut ... | reverse complement strand
GAGAGGGGTCGGGGGTGAGGTCTACTTACATTCACAATCGTTGTCATTCGATTCACGTTTTTTCATATTCGGCTCGACAACGTAAAGCCAAAACAGGGCAGCGAGTGAAGCCCCAACAATGGGAGCCAAAATATATACACAGAAGAACCCGCCACACGCATCCGGGAAAGCGGCTTGTCCCCAACCTGTCATCCATGCAACGAGGCGCGGTCCAAAATCGCGCGCCGGATTTAACCCTGCCTGCGTAAGCGGCGCAATCAGGCAGATAATGGAAGTAACTGTCAGTCCGATAAATACAGGCGCCATGCAATCGCTTGGGCGACCTACGTTACATCCTTCGGTCAGGGCAAAGATGAACAGCAACAGCAGGAATGTCCCAAAAATTTCCGCAGCGATAGCCAATGGCATCGTTACGATGGCGCTTGCTCCGGGGTTAGGGTAGAACTCGCCGAACATCCGTGCGGTATCCACAGATGCCGGAGTACCTCTGACGATACCGTTTGCACTTTCGTAGGCTTCAATCGAAGGCGAAAACAACAAAAATATAACTATTCCTGCTATAAACGCTCCCAGAAACTGTGCCAGCAGATAAGAGGGTATTTTTCCGGCATTCATTCGTTTACTGACTACCATTGCGATTGTAACCGCCGGATTCAGATGCGCGCACGACAAATGGCGAGTCAGATAGATAGCCAGCATTACCCCGATCCCCCAAGCCAAGGCTACTTGAAAAATACTGTTATACTCACCGAACAAAACCGCAACTGCTACAGAACCGCATCCGAAAAGGACTAAAATAAATGTCCCCAATAATTCACCGATAAACTCTTTTAATCTAAACATACTATTACATTATTATAATTAGTAATCAATTTTACTCCTTTTTCTGTTCGTTGTTCGCCAAACAACGAACTCAACTTGCTGTAAATCAGTCGCAAAGGAAACAATTATTCCGGTTTTTAAAAAACACAAAAAATAATATTATGTTATTTTATGTTTTATTATATTTTTTTATTTTTCGTTGTTCGCCAAACAACAAATATAAATATCTATGAATTAGTCGAAAAAACAACACATATTTTGAGAACCCCAAAATGTTTCGTATGTTTGTGGTTGATTAGTGAGGAAAAAAATTAGATGAAAAAGAAATATACGGAACAGGATGAGAAGTTAGCGCGTTATGCCAAAGCAATGGGGCATCCCACCCGTATTGCCATTTTAAAGTTTTTAGCGTCGCGAACCGATTGTTTTTTTGGCGACATACACGAAGTTTTGCCCATTGCAAAGGCTACGGTTTCGCAACATCTCTCTGAGTTGAAAGATGCAGGATTGATACAGGGCGAAATCTTTCCTCCCAAAGTAAAATATTGTATCAATCCTGAAAACTGGAACTTGGCTAAGTCGATGTTTGATGAATTGATGAGCAGTTATTCAGGGCATTCAACACAAAAGTAAGATTGTACAGTTCCTCGGAATACCACAAACGGGCAAAGTACAGTCCGATGGGTTCCCGTTTTTCCAATTCGCCTGATTGATAGGCTGTATAGAGGTATTCGAGTCCTTTTTCAAGAGGGAAACGGTATTGTGTTGAGAAGGCTGACAGTGCGCTGATTGCTTTGGCGGTCAGGGTGATTTTGGAACGGACACCACGGGCGCCTCCCCAGCCGTTATCATCATTCTGTGCCGAAACGAGATAGGTGGCGCCTTTTGCTGCCAATTCTTTAGCCACAGGGTTGGATGAATAATTGAGATGTTCAACGGCTACAGCTGTTCCGTACACAGGCGAACGTTCGTCTGTGGCGTCCTGGTCGCCAAACCACAAGGGAATCCATGAGCCATCCGCCTGCTGAACCTTTTTCATCCAGCGTAACATGCGTCTCATGCTTCTATCGACCTTGCGTTTCAATTTTTCAGGCAATACGTCGCGCCATAACTCAAATGCGAGCAACGCATGTGCGGTAATGTCGGGGCTGCTGCGGTCGAACGGCAGTTTGCCCCATCCTTTGCAAAACGTAGGGATTCCTCCGTCGCTGTTCTGCAAATCCAACAGCCATTCAATCCCCTTTTCTACTTCGGAGCAACATTTTCCATCGAGTAAACTATGTAATGCTGCCAAAGCGCCTGCCGTATCGTCCGCATCGGGTACAGCGCCCTGTAAATCAGTCCATCCCCATCCGCCTTCCTTTGCGCCCGTAAATGAATGTTTCGTCTTAAAGGCGTTTTTTCGGACCAATCGGGACAGTTCATCTTTGTTTTCCAGTTTGTCGCCCAATGCTCTCACGCTTAATGCCGTCACCCAGCAGGCGAGGTCGGTATCAATCGCCCATGCGCCGTCTTCCCTCACCGTATCAGTCAGGAATCCGATTCCTCTTTGTGTTGCGGGATGAATACCCAAACCGGCGCCCGCCATACACATGGCTACAAATGCGGTCAACGGGGCTGCTTCGAGGAAACCGCCGTGTGGGGGCTGAATTTTTTCCAATACCCGAAGCGATGGGGCAATGGACCGTTCACGCAACCGATATAAAAAACCTTTTTTCCCTTTCCTGTGACGCAGAATCCCCACTGCTATCAAGGCGGGTATGGCGTAACTGACCACCGGCAAACGCAGGAAACGGAAAAAACGTTGAGGCAAAACAGACAGTTCAAAAGGAAATTGCGGAACATTTTCCCAACTGTGAATGACACCCGCTAAGGCGCACATCGACAGGATGGGAACCGAAAACGTCAAGTCTTTTCCATAATAGGCTAAAACGCCCTGAATGATATGTCTGTCGTCTAAGCCGCCAAATTTTTCTTGTAAATAATTTTTCGCTTTTTCTGATGGTTCGTCAACTGCATACAGGGCGGCATAAGACAGGAGCGTAGCCGTCATATTTGGGGGGCTTTCAATCGTGTCGCCCCATGCACCTTCAGGTAGCATCGTATCATGCAGCCATACCGCTCCGTTTTGAATGAAAGTGAGGTATTTGTCCTTATCAACCATATACAGCGCAAAAACCGCAACAGCCGTTGAGATGGCGCTTGAAGAGAGTTTCCCCCGCCATAGCCCATCCACTGAACGCCTGAACAATAGTTTTTTGCCCAGTACGTCAATTAATTCGTTTATCTGCTCTATCTTCATAGTATTTTCCACTGCAAATATATAAAATTATCCCATTCATTGAAAAAATATCATTATTCGTTGATTTTATTTTCTAATGATAATTTATTTGTGTATATTTGAGGCATAAAGTTGAAAAATATCATAGCGTTTTAATGTTTTAAATAATTAATATCGAAAATCAAAATGAAAAGGTATTTGTTTATCCTTACAGTCTTAGTGTCTGTGATGTTGTTTTCCTGCCGTCAAACGATTCAGGTTGAAGAAAACTCACAATGGCGAGGAGAAAATCGTGATGGCGTATATAACGATTCAGGTTTGTTGAAAGTTTGGCCGACGGACGGACCTCAATTGTTGTGGTCTTATGAAGGAATAGGTGACGGTTATACTTCTGTTGCCGTTGCCAATGGAAAGGTTTATGTCACAGGTAAATCTGACGACGACGATCTGGTTCTTTTCGTGTTAGACACGTATGGACAGTTGCTCAATCGAAAGATAGTAGGTAAAGAATGGAATGGAGGATTCCCGGGTACGCGTTGCTCTGTTTTGGCACACGAAGGGAAATTATATATCGGCAACTCTTTGGGACAGTTATTCTGTTTGGACGAATCTACGCTCAATGAGATTTGGAAAAAAGATGGTATCAACGATTTTGACGGCAGGAATATCATGTTTGGAGTTACCGAAAATCCTTTGATTGCAGGCGACAAGATTTTTATGACCCCTGGAGGCGTCAATAATAACATGGTAGCGTTGAACAAAAATACAGGAGAGTTAATATGGTCGTCGGCTGGTACAGGCACATTATCTACCTACTGTTCGCCATTATTTATTGGCGATCAGTCTGTACCAATGGTAGTTACGTACATGGCTGCTGAACAACAAGAGCTTGGTCCCGGAGGACCATGGCCAGGGGGCGCTGGAAGACCAGAACCGGAATCTGGAGGTCCGGAAGTACCTGGACAGGGACAAGTACCAGCTGCAAGACCTATGCAAGAGAATAAACTCGTTGCATTTAACGCTAATACAGGCGAGATGATTTGGTCGCACGTGCAACCAAGTGGAAATACCATAAATCCCAATACTCCGATATACAGCGATGGTTTGATTTTTTCATCTACGGGATATGGCGGTGGATCATGGCTGATTCGCCTCATCGACGGAGGGAAAGCAGTAGAACAGGTTTGGCATAATCCCGCTGACAATCAGCATCATGGGACTGTAAAGATAGGTGATTATGTGTACACTACGGCACAAAATAACAGGGGCTTTCACTGTATAGACTGGAAAACCGGCGAAACGAAGTACAGAGAGACCAACCACGCGCAAGGCGCTATAATATATGCCGATGGAATGCTCTATTGTTATGACGACAGGGGTGGTGTGAGTCTGATAAGACCAAACCCCGAAAAGTTCGACCTGGTGAGCAAGTTCAATGTAACATTAGGAACTCAGGAACATTGGGCGCATCCTGTAATCCATCAAGGTGTGTTGTATATCCGCCACGGCGATGCACTGATGGCGTATAATGTGAAGTGATTTGAGGGAGGAATACCGAGAAAAAATATCCCCTTACGCAACCGGACTGGTGGAACCAACTGAATGTCAATTATTTGTCAAATCAGAATACCGCATCGTTCGCATTCGTTTCAACGAACTCAAATATATTGAAGGCATGCGCGAATATGTACGTATCCATACCACAGAAGACAAACCGGTGATGACCCTGTTAAGCATGAAGGCGCTGGAAGAAAAACTTCCGTCACATCAATTTATGCGCGTTCATCGTTCCTACATTGTCAACCTGAACAGGATAAACATCATCGAGCGCAGCCGGATCGTATTCGACCGCGATGTATACATCCCCATCAGCGAACAATACAAAGAGGCTTTCCAGCAATTTGTAGAGCGGAATTTTCTGTAAAAATCAGGAGGTTACATCGTATATCCCAACGCTAAAAGTCCGTAAAAGGTATATTCTACATCGCAGGATTCGTCTAACAGCGTAGCGCAGAAACCTCCCGACGACAGCCAATGTGCATCAATAAAGTCGTCGGCATTGATTTGCGGGGTAATACCATAACATCTCAAGATGAACAGTGCCGTTGCCGTGGATAGCAAATCAGGAACAGGCGCTGAACTGTTGGCATAAAAACCGCCGCTGTCGTCCTGCAACGAATACAGATACGCCACATCATTATTTTCCCGATAACCGCACAATTGCCCCTGTACAGCCAAGGCAGCAACGGTGGCATTGGTCGTAGCCTGTTTATTCCCCTTGACATTGCTGAATCCTCCGCTTTCAACACGGTATGATGAAAGCGATGTCAATAGTTCCTGTGGGTTCCCGACAGCCATTCCCAAGTCTTCTTTTAGCGACAGTAACAAGAATTGAGCATAAGGTGAAAATTTGTCACCATGCGGATAATCCGTAAAATCAGGCAGTGTATGGGGTGATTTAAACAACCGGTTCAAAACCAAATTTAATTTCCCGGATTTCAGCAATTTACATAACATATGGCTGCGGCTAAAGGCGGCATAGTAAACCAAATCCGACAGTTTGTCGATTTGTTTATCCAACCATTGTTCAGTAAGGTGTGTGTTGATTTTCAGTCGTAAAACATAAGCCAGCATCAAGCCGAATGAAGTATAATACAGGTCATCTTTCCCGTTTTTATCCATAAATACCCCGTTTTTAGTCAGTTGAGAACCAACAAACGATGTAATACGTTTTTGGGCTTCGTTGTTCAGCCTTTTTTTACCTTGCAGCAAGGTATTGAGCATTTTTATGGAAAGCGTTTGGAAATTCATGTTATAATGTTTGTTTTTTTGATAGGATGTAATCCCGTTTATCCTCAATGGTTATTATGGCCTAATTTTGTCGATGCAAAGATGAGCATAAATTCTCAATTTTCCAATTGTTAATCAACAAACCAAAATATTATTTTTCAATTCTGAAAATGTAATAAAATAATGTGTACTTTTGTTGTCGATGCATTACGTTACATTTTTTTTTAACGTTGGACTGAAACCAAGCGACCGTTTATTAAGTAAAGATACAATTCCCTATCAAATGTGTCGTGAAATAGAGGAAAGTATATCCGAGAGTTGTATTGCTACCCATGCGTGGAAAAGAATTGAAGGCAGGTAAAAAACGAAAAATAATCTAAGTTATGGCAGAACTTTTTAAAAATATGTGGAATGAGCGGTTTTTCGATGGATTTACGAAAGCGCTGAAATATATCATTGACGATTTTGATGAGCGTAAGTTTTTATTTCAGATAATGGATGATGAATGGGAAAATAAAGAGTTATTACAGCGGGGGATGCATATCGCATCCGTTCTGAAAAACTTTTTGCCCGCAGATTATAAAAACGCAATAGCGAAAATACTTGAATTAATCAATCATATCAAAGCGACGCCTTATTGGTTGTCCGTCAAAGAAACACAATTTGGTTTATCATTGGAATACGGTTTCTTATCGGGTTTTGTTGCAGAATACGGTTTGGATGATTATGAAACATCCGTTGAAGCAATCGAAGAAATCACGCAGTTCACAAGTTGCGAAGGCGCTGTGCGTCCATTTATCATGAAGTATCCCAATGAAATGATGAAACAAATGTTCGTTTGGTCTATACATAAACATTGGGAAGTAAGGCGACTTTCGTCGGAAGGTTGTCGTCCGAGACTTCCCTGGAACATGGCATTACCAAACTTAAAAGAAAATCCTGCACCCATCCTTCCGATTTTGGAAAATCTTAAAAACGACCCGTCCGAAATTGTAAGAAAGAGCGTTGCCAATAATTTAAATGATATTGCGAAAGATAATCCTGCAACAGTGATTGATTTGGCAAGAAAATGGCAAGGCAAGTCAACAAATACAGACTGGGTTATCAAACACGGATGCAGAACACTCTTAAAACAAGGCAACAAGGAGGTGATGGAACTATTCGGTTTTGATGCTGTGAAAAACATCGTCATCGAGGATTTTCAGATTTTAACGCCCAAAGTTAATATTGGCAAGTCGTTGGAATTTAGTTTTAAACTGTTGAATCATAACAAGACAAAAAAACAGATAAGACTTGAATACGGACTTTATTACCAAAAGGCGAACGGAACGTTATCAAAGAAAGTCCATAAAATCAGCGAAAAGGAATATGCGGAAAATTCGATCACACACATAACGAGAAAACATTCTTTTCGTGTGGTAACAACAAGGGTATTCCATCCCGGACTTCACCAGGTCTCTATGATCATTAACGGCAATGAATCTGAGAAATATGATTTCGAACTGATTGAATAATAAAACGCTGCATACAAACAGTTTGACGAAATAGTAGCGTAAATGATAGTATAAAATATCAATAAAAGTTGCGCCCGACACGAATCAGAGATTTTAAAATGAATAAAAGAGGTATTTAATGCCAATTACACGAAAACACACGGAAATGCACACCGCTATTACGCGGATGTAATTGATATTAAATCATTTTCTGCAAAACAGAAAACAACATTATCGTAATGTCAGCGAAGTTTCAGCGATGCAAGAGTACGCGAAAAATCAGATTATTATTCACTATTCCCTTAAAAAAAATCTTGCAGAACAGCCAACTATCAGAAAACGCATTGAATACACCGAATTATTAGTATCTTTGCAATCGTAAACGATACGGTTATGGGACTATTTCAAAGTACGATACAAAAAAAATATTTGAAAGGAGCCGAAGGGGATATTTCGGTTTCTTACAGGCTTTTTACGTCTTATTTCCATAATCCTGAAATTCAGGAAAACATCCGTAACAGCAAGGAGGAGCAGTTTCAGGAAGGTTTCCTACGCGAACTTTTTGTAAAAATACTGGGCTATACGCTTTATCCCGATCCCGCATACAACCTGATTACCGAACAAAAAAACGAAAAAGACTCCCGTAAAGCCGACGGAGCCATCATCGTCAAGGGCGAAGTGGTAGGCGTTATCGAGTTGAAAGATACCAAAACCACCGACCTGAAACAAGTCGAAACGCAGGCCTTCGGATACAAAAACTATCACCGCAAAGCCTCGTATGTGGTCATCTCAAACTTTGAAAAACTGCGGTTTTATATTGACAACGCCATTGATTTCGTAGAGTTCAACCTCTTTACGCTCACCGCCGACGAGTTTGCTCTTTTGTGGCTTTGCCTCGCCTGTAACAATATCGTCAACGACCTGCCCAAACGGTTAAAAAACGAATCGACCAACAGTGAAGACCTGATAACCAAGAAATTATACAAAGACTATTCCATCTTTAAACAGGCTTTGTTTGAAAACCTGCAAAAAAACAACCCGTCATTCGATAAACTTATACTTTTCCGCAAGACCCAAAAGTTACTCGACCGTTTCCTGTTTGTTCTCTTTGCCGAAGACAAAGGGTTGCTGCCCCCTAATTCCCTGAAACGGATCATCGACCAGTGGGACAACCGAAACAACGACCCGCTCAACGAATACCAACCCCTCTATGACCGCTTCAAACTGTATTTCAAATACATGAATGAAGGGCATAAGGGAAAAGTGGAAGATATTTTCGGCTACAACGGCGGACTTTTCAAACCAGATGAATTATTGGACGCCTTTACGATAGATGACGAAGTTATAAAGGAAAACATCTTAAAATTAGTCGTTTATAATTTCGACACGGAAGTAGACGTTAACATCCTGGGGCATATCTTTGAACATTCATTGACCGAAATCGAAGAGATAACGAATGCCTTGTCTTCTCCTCCGACAATGGGGCATTCCCAATTGTCAGTTAGTAAACGAAAAAAAGACGGCGTTTTCTATACCCCCCGTTACATCACTGCCTACATTGTAGAAAATACGCTCGGCAAACTTTGTGCAGACAAAAAAACGGAACTCGCTTTGGATGAATCAGCGTATTTTGCCGACAAAAAACGCCCCAAGTCGCAAACCAAACAGTTGTCCGATAAACTGACGGACTACCGCCAATGGCTTCGCTCGCTCACCATCTGCGACCCCGCCTGTGGCAGCGGCGCATTCCTGAACGCCGCCCTCGATTTCCTGATTGCAGAACACCGCTTGATTGACGAGATGTACGCAAAAATCCATCACACACCGTTGGTATTTTCTGAAATAGAAAACGCCATTTTGGAAAACAACCTCTACGGCGTTGACATCAATGAAGAAAGCGTAGAGATAGCCAAACTCGCCCTGTGGCTGCGCACCGCCAAACCCCACCGCAAACTCAACTCCCTCAACAACAACATCAAATGCGGAAACTCCCTGATATCAGACCCCCAAGTCGCCGGCGACAAAGCCTTCGACTGGCTCAAACAATTCCCACAAGTATTTGAAATAGGCGGCTTCGACGTCGTAATCGGCAATCCGCCGTATGGGATTATTACAGATATAAATCACCAGGAACATTATGCTAAATATTTTCCATGTACCCGGTATAAGACTAATCTTTATGTTCTTTTCATTGAGAGGTCATTGCAATTGTTCAAAAATAGTATCGTCCATTTTATCATACCTAAATCACTATTATTTAATTCATTTCACGAAAATATCAGGAAAGAATTATTAACTAAAACAGAAATACAAGAAATATTATCCATTACAGAAAAAGTTTTCGAGGATGCCGAAGTAGGTGGCAGCCTTTTGCTGAATTTTGTAGTCAGAGATAATCCTGATATTTCAATGAGGACAACGCGATTGGTCGCTGCTGAAACAATTGAACAATTCATCTCAAAAACAAATATGGTAGAAAACCATACTCCACAGCGTCATTTTTTAAATAACCCTAATTGTGAAATTTCTATCACTTCACAGCAAACACAATCAATTATAAATAAACTCTTTCGGATGCATATAATAAGTGACTTTTATTCCTTAAAGAACGGCTTAAACCCAGGGAACATAAAACATATACTTATCTCATCAGAAAGAACAACCACAAAACACAAACCGATTATCTGGGGAAAGGAACTGACTCGATATAACATTTCATGGACAGGGTCTTATGTCAACTATGATGAAAATATTGATAAAACAATAAGTAATAGCGATGTAAAGTCGAAAAAAGGAATGAACAAACAGGAAAAGATAGATTTTGCATTAAGAACACCAGACTTATTTGAGAAAGAGAAAATAGTTGTGCGAAAAACGGCTGATTCACTCATTGCATGTTTTGATAAGAACAATTATTATTTTGACACTTTGATACATGGAATTTACGAAAAGGAAAAAGGGTATAAGATAAAATCATTATTGGCGGTTATTAATTCTAAGCCTGCAACCTTTTTTTATAGATTATTACATGATATTAAAGGAAAAGTATTTGCTAAAATCAATTTAGATAATTTATCCTCTTTCCCAATTCCTGAAAATCTTCCTGATGAATTAGAGATTTTCGTCGATAAAATGCTTTCCCTCAATTCCGAACTGCAAACCAAACGCCAACGCTTTTTAAAACGATTGACGGACAATCTCGTCAAAATCAAAATAACCGGAACATTGGAACACTTTGACGAATTTGAGTTTAAACAATTCCTTGCCGAATTGAAAAAGCAAAAAATCGCCCTGTCGCTCAAACAGCAGGATGAATGGGAGGAGTATTTCAGTGAATATAAAGCAGCATGTAATAACCTCTCCACACAAATACAAACAACGGACAGGGAGATTGACGGTATGGTCTATGCGTTGTATGGGCTGACGGAAGAGGAAATGAAAGTAATAGAAAATTAACAATTTAAACACGAATAATTATGGATTCAAGTTACTCTCAAAATCAAATAAATAGAATTGAGAAAGAAATTGCAGATTTGCATAAGAAGATTGCAGATGAAAACAAAAAAGAAATTGATAAAAACAAACAAATAGAATCGGTAAATCGATCTATCAATAAAAACACTTCGTCGTCTTCTTTTCAAAGCAAACAAAGGCAAATTTCAGGTTATTATAACGATATATTGAGTTGTAAGAAAAAAATTGCAGACTATCAAAAGAATATTGCAAATAAATCTGTAGAACTTGGCAAAAAAAAGCAGGAATTGAGAAAGGCAGAAGAAAATGAATTGAAAAAAAAGAATCAACAACAACTTGTTTTTCAGAGTAATCTACAGAGAAACATTAGTGAACAAAAGGCGCAATTAGATTATTTGATAAATCAAAATTATTCTTCAAAACAAAATACAAGTTTAGTGGACAATGAACTAGCAAAAGAATACGATTTTTTTATTTCTCACGCTTCCGAAGATAAAGAAGACTTTGTTAAAGAATTAGCAACAGTATTAAAAGAAAATGGATATAATGTTTGGTATGACGAATTTGAATTAAAAATTGGTGATAGTCTAAGAAAAAAGATTGATGATGGTTTGAGTAATTCAAAATATGGTATTGTAATTATTTCGCCTTCATTTGTTAAAAAGAATTGGCCGGAGTATGAATTAAATGGAATGGTAGCAAAAGAAATGAATGGACACAAAGTTATTTTACCTATTTGGCATAAAATTTCCAGAGATGAAGTTTTACAATTTAGCCCAACTCTTGCCGACAAATTGGCATTAGATACTTCAACTCATTCAATGGAGGATATTATTAAAAAATTGAAAGCGTTATCAAATTAGAAAAAAAACAAACAGATTATGCCCGAACAACAAAACATAGAGTACAAGTCCTCATGGCACGACGAATATCTGAAATGGATTGGCGGCTTTGCTAATGCGCAGGGTGGACGGATTTATATCGGCAAGGATAATGAAGGCGCCACTGTTGGGTTGGACGATTATCAATCCCTGATGGATGAAATTCCCAACAAAATCAAAAATAATTTGGGAATTACTGCCGAAGTCAATCTTTTGCAGGAAGATGGTAAATATTTCATTGAGATTTCCATACAACCGTATTCTGCCCCTATTTCCCTGCGTGGCAGGTATTATTACCGTTGCGGTAGTGTGAAAAAACTTGGGCTGAATGAAAGGCAAATCAAAGCCGTAGAATATGTAATGAATAATAATAACATAACAACTTCGGCATATGCAGAAATATTCAATGTTTCAGTAAGAACGGCAAGAAAAGATTTGACCAAATTAGTTGAAATACAAATATTTAAAAGAATAGGGGAAACCAATTTAGCAAAATATGATTTGAGTTAAAAAAGTAACAATTGCCGAAGTTTTGCCGAAGTTTTGCCGAAGTTGCCGAAGTTTTGCCGAAGAAATAACAGTTGGGTCTGTTTTAAAAAAGAAAGAATTTGGAAATTATAGTCAGAAAACCTACAGTACAGGAGGTTGTAGAAATGAAGTCCAACCCTGTTTGGGCGTGCGAAGTTCCAGAAGCAATAAATAAAAAAATGAGCGAATAGTATGTTTAAAGATAAAGTAGCCGTTGTTACGGGTGGTGCGGGTGGAATCGGAAAAGCG
>Ga0099364_10010808_pt1 | contig 12520 bp, 9 predicted proteins | sample TergutTh196P3_FD_73070 | JGI IMG/M metagenome (GOLD analysis project Ga0099364, IMG submission 73070) | Microcerotermes parvus P3 segment gut microbial communities from Pointe-Noire, Republic of the Congo - Th196 P3 | ecosystem: Host-associated > Arthropoda: Insects > Digestive system > Gut ... | reverse complement strand
AGGAGACAAAACCCCCGTCCCACTGTCTCCGCTCCCCCGTCTCACTGTCTCCTACGCACAACTGAGATTATCAAAAACGGCACCGAGAGAATTATAAAAGAGGAATCACGGGAACGGACAACGCGGAGGCCGCAGGATATAGATTTGTAATTCTGCTAGTGGCGGGTAGCCTATATTGCCTGCCCGCCATGCCGTGTCAGATAGTTTCGGTTATCACGGATACGGAGGTTGTTGTACTGTTTATTAAGCGCATGTTCTTTACCAAAAGCAACCCAAATTATTCCTCCCCCGCGGATTTCATAATAAAATCTATCATTTCGTGCATTTCATCTGTCGTCATTCCTTCAATTGCCCGAAACACGTTATCGTCGGCACCGGTGACAACAATTCCCCCATTATCATCGACTCTAGCTGTAAATACATCCGCTTCTTCCTCGCTCCAACCCAAATCAGGGTGTATCAGAGCAATTGTGCGCATGGCAGCATCAAGCACATATCCCTGAGCAATGTATTGCGCAAAAGGTGTGTTCAGAATTGCAGACATATCAGCGGCATCTGCGCTGCGCTCCGTAGGTGTCCTCGGACTCATTTCCACCTCCTGCAATTCGCTCCCGTCTGTCCTTACCTTGTATAAGCCAAGTCCATGGCCTGTCAGATAAACCCAATCGCCAAACACGTTCAGGTCGATGTTCCAGCTGGCGCCGGGATAGTCGCATAACTTCATCATTCCCGTACCGTCTGTCTTTACTTTGTATATCGCCGTGTGATCTGCGAAGTAAATCCAGTCGCCTGTTACATTTATTGTCACAGCCGCAATGCCGTCCCCGACGCGCCCGTTGTTTGCGCCGTCTAAATCCATGCCGTATATCTGCGCTCCGGAAACTTCATCCCCGCCTATATAATAGATTTTGCCGTTTGCTATGCTGGGAGTTGGGATTACGCTCTCTGCTATCCTTGTATTATCCGAGCCGTCCGTCCTCATTCTGAAAACGCCAAGCTCATCCGCTTCCGGATCGCCCGTGCTGTAATATATCCAGCCGTCATACACTGCCAGCCCATGCATCGATGCGCCTACTTTCCGCAATCTCTCCGCTTCGCCGCTGCCCGTGTTTATCCTGTATATCGAGTTATAGCGGCCATCGTCAAGGGCTTCATAAACCCTGCAATAAATCCAGTCGCCGACTACCGCCATTCGCAGTACCATGCCTACCTCTTGCGTTGTGTAGCCTTGGGAATAGTCCTGCCCTGAACCTGCCGATGTTATCAGGGTATTCTCCGTTCCGTCCTCGCGCATTTTGAATATAAGGCCATTGGGTACATTAGCGTTGCCGCTGATATAGTAAATCCAGCCGTCGACAATGTTTAGGCTATGCGGCCTGCCGTCGCTAAGCAATACAGCCCTATCACTACCATCCGCGTTAGTTCTTATTAGCTCACCCTGTCTCACAAAATCCTCCGGTCCGGTCTGCTGTACATAGTAAATATACTCTCCGGACTGCGCTGCAAATGCTCCATTTGAAATGTTGCCGCTTGTGTTGCCGTATTGCGTTTCGCTTGCCTGTTCATCCCGTTCCTGCTGTACACTTTCCTGCTGATTAAGCTGAGCATCGTTTGCCTGCGGGTGCAAATCCGGCTCAACATTTTCCATGAGCATATCATTAATAATCGGTTCGATAGCAATGCGGTCGACCGCAAACCCCACGCTCAGCACAATCACCAATGCTAACGCCGCAACGATAATCACCTGTGATTGCTTTTTGAAGTTTAATACGTTTTTTATCCTCCCCTTAACGCCGCTCTCCCCAAAGGCAAGTGGGCTTAACAATAGACTGCCCCTTTTTACAGATAGATTGAGCAAAGTCGCCCCGTATTCGCTGCGAATATCTTCGTCCGTTTTCCGGAGCACAGCTTCGTCGCACGACATTTCTATATCTTTTGACATGAGGAAATATGCCGCCCACATAACCGGATTGAACCAATGCATGGCAAACGCGATAAACGCGACAGGCTTTATAAGGTAATCGCGCCGTCTGATATGAGTCTGCTCATGTTCCAAGATGTAACCATGCCCAGCCGGATCAATTCCAATCGGGATATAGATTTTCGGACGGATAAAGCCAAGCGCAAACGGCGTATTGATTTTGTCCGTTTCATAAATGTTGTCTCGCACAAGAGTTGCGAAATATACGCGCCGTTTAAGACGTACATACCCTACCCCCGCGTAGAGCAGGAAAGTTGCAAAGCCCGATAGCCAGACATACGCCGCTATATTGGTAAAAGTGTGAATGGGGGATATATCGTTGTTCACGGGTGCGTTGTTTGGGACGCCAGCGGGTGTATAGTTCTCATGGCTTAACGATGAGTAGTCCTCTTGGTTGACATCTGTGTCGTCTGACCTAATATTTGCCTGATTGGTGGTCGGAAATGCATTGTTAATCGCTGTGTTTATAGGTGCGTCAAAGAATTGTATGCCTGTTTGTAAGGCAGGATTTTGCGAGTAAACAATATCCTGCGGTATCACTGCCGTCGGGGTTGGCATGAAGCTGAAACTGCTCTCAATGCTGAGCGGACACACCAAGCGGAACAGCACAACGCCCCAAAGCGCATAGGAGAATATTTTCGGAGATTTTTTCAAGGGTATGCGCACAAGCATAACAGCCAGAGCGACTATGCCTGCCGTGATGCTCATGTTCAGGATAGTAATAAATAAAACAGTCATTTTTTTGTCACCCCGTCAATCATATCCTTTATTATCCGTGCTTCATCCTCTGACAGCGTTTTATCATGCATAAACGCCGTGATGAAAGAGGGGATGGAACCGTCGAACACTCTGTTTACAAACTTTTCAGCTTCGTATTTCTGTACGTCGTCCCGCGCTATCAGCGTTGTAACGGTAGCTTTTTCGTTTCTCATTATGCCGCGGTCGCAGAGTTTTTTGATCATTGTGTAGGTGGTGGGCTTTTTCCAGCCCAGCGACTTTTCGCATATCCGCGTCAGCTCCGTTGAGTTGACGGGCTCATGCTCCCATACAATGCTCATAAACTTGTACTCAGCGTCAAACAGTTTAAGCAATGTTTCCATTGAGAATTTTGCACCTCCCAAAAAGCATTGGTCTAATTAGACCAATGCTAGTTTATCGCGACCAACCAACTTTGTCAAGAGGTTTTTGAGAATGATGAGACAAGGGGACGGGGGTTTTGTCTCCTTAATGAAAATCATCCCAATCCGCCGGCCACCGTCTTATGCGCTACGGCGCATCTTTTTTTGTCGTGGGCAAGCCCTATACACAGGACGTCGCCGCTAAGGCCGCTGTAGTACCGGTTATCGAGTATCTGCCGCAGAGCTTCCTCTTTGAGGTCGTCAATGGTCTCGCCCTGCTTGAATTCGATGATAATATGCGGCCTTTCTTCCGAAAGCGACCGCATCATTATATCGCAACGCCCATGGCCTGATTCAATGTTGCTTGTGATTTTGTAAATATTGCTAAGCGTTATGCACATGCCCAGAAACAGCATATGGTATGCATTTTCTTTAGCGTCAAAATAGCTCGTGCAGGAAAGCACCAGCTCGCCGTATATGTCCATGAAGGCGTCCATGTCCCCGGCAAGCAGATGCTCGAACATCTCGTGGAGACCCTCGCTGTCAACATTGGCCTGATCCGCAACGATGCTTGCAAACTCAGACAGCACTTCGCCGTTGGGGATGCGCACGTTCAAAAACATACCGTCAGGGCGTCCGGTCACGGTCAAATAGCCGGAGTTTACCAAAAGGCCCCACAGCGTGTATCGCTGCTTCAACTCAATAAACGAGCACTCCAAATTGGCAGACACCCTTGCTGTGCCGTCGCTGATAAGCGCGTCAAAGCTCTTCCTGAATAACCGATCAGCTTCGCCTATTGATTTTCTTATCAGGTAGTTCGTAGAAGTGTTTATCCAATAGTTGCGCAGTTCTCCTGTTCGTGCGTAGTGCAGCAGGGACCACGGGTTGTATATCTCAGTTTCCCCAAACAGATACCCGTCGTACTTCTGCTTGACCGATTCGTCCAAATTTAAGCCGTATGCTGTTAGCAGAACTTCGGTTTCCTCGGTCGTCAGCCCGAAGTATGTCGAGTAGCCCTTGTCCAGCACGGTATATACCACTATGTTATTTAGCTGCGAGAAAATGCTTTCCTTTACGATACGCTGGATGCCCGTCAGCAGCGCTTGGTGCAGGCAGTCCTGCCCTTTGAGCGCCGAGCCGTAAAAGCCCGCGAAGAAATCTTTCAGCTCATCGTGATATCCATGCTCGACGCCGCTCAGTACCGGCTGGTCGTATTCGTCTATGAGCAAAATCGGCTCGGTTTGATAATACTCGCACACCGCTTGTTCAAGCGTTATTATGGCCATTTCAAGAAAATCCCGGCCGATATCGCGTTTGATCAGTTTATCATAGATCATGAAAAACGTTATGTAACACGCTTTTGAATCATCGGCTTTGCCTTTGAATATCTTTTGATATTTCTCATATTCCGTCAAAACAACGGAGCTGATTTTGAATAACAAGGACTCAACGTTATTGGCCTTGCAATCCTTGAACGTAAAATAGATAACAGGGCGCGAGTTTATCATGGTGGCATACTCGGTGTTCATTATATCCAAGCCCTCGAATATGGCCTTGCTGTCTTTCGTGATATCGAAAAACTCGCGCAGCATCGTCATGTTAAGGGTTTTTCCAAAGCGCCTTGGCCTTGTGATCAAGGCTACTTTGTCGGCTGATTCGATAAAGTCACGGATAAGTAAGGTCTTATCTGCATAGTACCGATTTGTCTGCCGTATTTCCCTAAAGCTGTCAATACCGATCGGCAATGCTTTTTTCACTCTAACCACCTTCTCAGCGAACAGTCCTGAGTACTTAATTATCAGCATACCACAAAGGTACGGGCATTTCCACCTTGTTTTGTATGCGGAGTATAATATTAGGGAGATTTGGTTACTGTTCCCCCGCCGGAAACAGGCGTATTATGCGCCTTTTGTTCGGTCAGTTCCGGGATAAAACCGGAATTCCCTCACTGCAGTCGCTGGGTACGCCTGTTTCCGGCTACCCCGTGTAACGAGATTTGGCCGACAGCAAATCCACGCTAATCAGATTGAAAAATAAACCGAAACTCAGCCCCTTCGTTCGGACTGCTAATAACTTCGATCTTTATTCCATGCCTATCTGCTATTTGTTGCACGATAGCAAGACCAAGCCCGGTTCCTGTTTTGTTTTCTTCGGAACGCTGTTTGTAAAACCGCTCAAAAATATGAGGCAGGTCTTCAGTATTTATTCCACAACCTTCATCTTGAATCACCATTTCTATTGTATTCTCAGTTGTAATCTTGATAGACGGCGTGGAAGTTATCTGTCCCAACAACGGAGTAGGCGTAGGAACAGGCATCGGCAATGGCGGCGCGCCAAGAGGCTGCGGTGGCGCAAGGTTGCAGGATGGAAGCGGGGGATAGGGAGACAAAACCCCCGTCCCCCTGTCTCCTCGTTCTTACGCTAGCATGTTATCGAAGACTACCGCGCCGTTGCGCAGCACCATGCGGATGTCTTTGGTGTTTCTAATATCTTCCGATGGATTTGAGCCCAATATCACAAGATCCGCTGCTTGGTCGGGGGCAATCGTTCCGAAGATATGAGACATGCGCAGCATTTTTGCATTGTTGCCGGTTGCGGCTGTGATGGCTTGCAGCGGCGAGTACCCTGCTTGTGTCAGCAATTCCATCTCCATGTGAACACATTCGCCAAAGGGAACGAAAGGAATCCCGGAATCGCAACCGACGCCTATATTGACGCCCGCCTCGATCATGCGCGCCGCAGCAGTAAGAAGCGCGGGCCAAGCGAGCGACGCTCCAGGCACACTTCCGTCGTGTATTTTTGTAGCAACAAGAGTTGGAACAACCCAAACATTTTTATCGATCAGTAAGCGGAGTACATCGTCGGTCATTTCGTGATCGGAAGTCGCGACATTGATCGTATGTTCAATCGTGTCCGCACCGGTGTTTACTGCGCGTACTAGGTCGCCGATATCGTCCACATGAGCCATTACCGGGAGCGAGCGCCGGTGCGCGGCATCAGAAATCCGGCGCAGTTGTTCATCGGACAGGCAGGGCGCTTTCGTATCAGGGTATTTGAATTTATTATCATCGCTTATAATGACTTTGATCCAGTCAACACCGAGCTCGTGGAGCTTCCCAACCTCAGTGTCAATGTCAGTGCTTTCATCAACCAGTACACATGCGTTTTCCTCGATGCCAAGGTCATCGGAATAAACTGTGCTGAGAGGATGCCCTCCTATTGCTTGAAAGAAACGCCCGCAAGCAAGTATTCGAGGAGAATTGAATAATCCCGCATTCACGTCGTCACGAAATTCCAGAACATCTGGCGTGAAATCTCCCGCGCTACGCAAAGTCGTCACTCCCCAACGAAGCGCAGCCTCTCTGTGCTGTGCATAATCATATGAAGCGAATCGAGACACTGCGCCCGGACGATCCAGACTGATGCTACCGCCAAGATGTGTGTGCGCGTCGGAGAAGCCGGGCAGTAGAGTTTTTCCTTTCAGGTCTATGATCTGCGCTCCCTCCGGAACCGCAAGCCCCTGCCCTACTCTTTTAATAATACTACCATCCACAATCACAGTCGTGCCCGGCACCGGGGCGCCGCCTGCACCATCTATAAGAAATGCGTTAAGAAAAACAAGCATAACAACCCCCCTCTATTGCGCTGTGTCCCCTAAAACTTGCATATTGCTTGTCTTTTTTCCGCCATGCGGTCACGTCAAAATCTTGAAAGGCCACAGGCATTCCTGCAATTTGGCCGCGCCGCCTGACGAAAAAAATCCTGCGCACTATTTGTAACTTTTAGAGGACACAACGCACTATTACTGCGATTCCGAATATATAATTTGGGACAACAAAACTCAAGGTAATCCCTTCTGAATCTTGCGCGCAGACGGCTACTCCCTACTCACTTTTCCCTGTCCCCTGTGGTTGAAGACCGCCTCTCGGCAACGTTATCCCTGCTTCACGCACGGCTTCACGTATTTGGTCAATGACAAAATTGATTTGCTCTTCCTTATGGCTGCTCGTGACGCAGAAGCGCAACCGCGCGGTTCCGATAGGTACTGCCGGATATACAGCAGGCGGCACCGACACGCCGCGCTCAAGCAGCATTGACGAGAGCCGGAAAGCGTCCTCATCGCTGCCGACAAGGACGGGAATGATAGCAGTCTCACCGGCGGAGCAAATGTTAAGATCCGCAGCACGCGCCGCACCCACAAAGCAGGAAATGTTCTTTCTGAGCGCCGCAACATGCGACGGGTCTTTCCGTAGTATGCGTATCGCCTCAAGCGCTGCCGCTGCCACAGGCGGGCTGATGCCGACGGAAAATACAAAGCCGGGTATATTATAGCGCATATAATCTATAAGCGCCGCGCTGCCTGCAAGATAGCCGCCGCAGGAACCGATACCTTTTGACAGTGTACCCATTTTAATATCTATATCATCCGGTTTAAGACCAAAATATTCGTCCACCCCGCCGCCTTGTTCCCCGATGACACAGGATGAGTGAGCTTCATCCACCATCAGGAAAAGACCATATTCTTTTTTCAGCCGCACGAATTCGTCTATCGGAGCAATATCCCCGTCCATGCTATAGACACCCTCAACCACAAGCAGCACTTTTTCAAAGCGTGTGCGACTCATGCCCAATATACTATCAAGCGCCTGTATATCATTATGCGGAAAAGCGCGGCATGTTGCGCGGGAGAGCGCACAGCCCTGTACAATCGAGTTGTGGCTCAAGGCATCATACAGAATCAGGTCGCGCTCGTTGCAAAAGTTTCCAACGAATGTGACATTTGTGGAATGACCTCCCACGAGAACAAGCGCGGCCTCTGTCTGCTTCCACTGCGCAATCTCGTTTTCCAGTTCGAGGTATAGGCTTTTTTCCCCGGCAAGCAGGCGGCTGCCGCTCGCGCTGGTGCCATAGCGTTCGGCAGCTTCACATGCAGCGCGTATGGTTTCCGGATGACCGCTCATACATATATAATTATACGACGCGAAGTTGAGCACCTCGCGGTCTGCGATTTTTGATACGTCCCTGAGTACGCTGTCATGGCAGATGAAATAAGGGTTCTTTACATCGGCCATGCCTTGAATCCTCTTTTGGAAAGCCAGATACTCCCGTGAATCGGCGAAATTGGTAATGGGCGTTATCTCAGCATCATCCGGAACCGCAGATATATCGGACTGCCCTGTCCGCTTGCTCCAGATGAGACGGGTGAGATCATTTGCCGTGGTACACCGCCTATACTCGTTATCGTTCAGCGTTATGCCGAAAAGCATCTCCGCCCTTGCAAGGAGATTGAGACTGTCGAGGCTGTCTCCGCCCAAGTCGTTAATAAAGTGTTTATCATAACCGATCTCTGAGGGTGGAAGGGTCAGCACTTCTGCAAAACAGCGGACGACCTCTTCGCGAAGCTCGAACATCATCGATGGCATCTCATAGCTGTCGACTGTAGTCTGGCTCACGGCGCCCGACTGCAGATCCACTGGCCTTGCGTCAAACTCCCCGGCCTCAAGCATTTCTTTTAGCTTCTGCCGGCGCACTTTTATGCCATTTGCGAGCGGCAGCGGCTGCGCGGTAACAAGGAGGCGGCGGATGCGTTTCATAACAGGCAATCCGGAATTTATCTCGGATATCCTAGCAGCAGCGGCGGCGATTTCCCGCGGGTCAACGCTGTTGTCTTGAAGCTGAAATACCATAGTTATTTCCCCGTAAAGCGTGCCGTTCGCGAGATCCAGTATGCACAGATGCTCAACGCCATCAATAGCGCTGAAAGAGTCTTCAAGCTCGTCCGGGTATATGTTTTCGCCGGACTCGTTGATGATGACTTCTTTCAGGCGGCCTTCGATGTAGAGGCATCCTTTTTCCAGACGCGCGATATCTCCGGATCTGAACCATCCGTCTTCTCCATATTCCGCCGGATAGCGTACGCCATCCACCAAACGCGCCCTGTGTATGGTCGAGCCTTTGATGAGGAGTTCGCCGACAGCGGCAGGACGATTTTCCGTGTCGACGGTCATATAGCTGATGGTGCTTATCGGTGTCCCTGTGCAGCCCGACGAGCGGTATCGCGACTGCGGCCTTGTCTCAAATGATGTAAGTCCGGTCTCTGTCATGCCGAAACCCGGCATCGGATAGTATCCAAGAGCGTTTGTAGTTTTTAATGTCTCAAGCGGTATATGGCTGCCGCCAACGAGCACAGTGCGTATCGAATCTCCGAGCAGGCGGTGTTGGATGGATTTTGTGAGTTTGGAGGCAATATCCGTGCCAGAGCGGGGGAATGTCTTTTGTATGCAGCGGCTCAAGCCGAATATTATTTTTAAAAGGCGTTCTTTACGGCGGCCTTCCTGCCTTGCTTTGCGCCAAATTCCATTTGAGAGGTTGTTAAGCAGGAGCGGTACGACTATCAGGTTCGTAACGCGGAATCTTTTGCATGTTTCCTGTATTGTAAGCGGTGCGCGATCTTTCAGGTAGACGATGGCTTTTCCTACGACGGGGAATAGGACGCAGTGTACCATGAATCCGAGAATATGGTGCATGGGTAGAAATGCAAGGTGCCGCACAGGGTCCTTTGCGTCTGCGACAAGGCGGGGGCATTCCGTGATTTTCGGGATGACTCCGATGGCCTGGCCGATTATTGCGTCCTCTCCAAAAACGTAGACCTTTGATGTGGCTGTCGTCCCCGAAGTACATAGCGCCAGTTCATCGGCGAAGCGCGGCTCAAAAGAGTCGTCCGGCGAGATGTCCATAAGCTCGTCCGGCAAGATTACCTTTATGTCAGGCACGGGCTCCGCCCTGCCCACAATCGCCGCCGCGCCTGCAGCGTTGATAAGGTTCATCATCATAGGTTGGTTATGGTTGACATCGAGCAGCACTGGCTTATAGCCCGCCATCAGAATACCCCAAAACGCGACAGGCCAATGGTAGCTATTGCCCATCATCAGCGCGACAAAGCGTCCCTCGTTATCATCTCCTATGCGTCTGCGGAAATGCGCGGCGGCAGCGCGGACATCTTCGCCAAATTCCTTGAAGCTCCTTGAGCATTCGTTCCCATCGTCGTCGATCCAAAATGCTGCGGTGCTGTTCTCGCTGGATTTTACTATGATGTTGTATAGGTCTTCGAATCTTCCCTCGCTCTGCTGCAGCTTATGCAACCTTCCTAATTCTTGCTCAATCATATAGATTTAACCACCTTATTATATTAATGCCGTCGACAGTATAGCACATAGTTGGTGGATTGCAAAGAGAATAATAAGAACACCTCAGCATTTTTGCCAAGGCGTTCTTAATAAAACTGGTTACGTTTTGCGTGAACAGATACAGCCATCCTCACCGGTTTTGAGCAGTTACATAAAATTTAATTTTGCGTTTCCACTAAACACTCCCTCCGAATACAAAGCTGTTGAGCAAGGCAGCCGCCTCCCTGAAATGATACAGGACGCGTAAACTTGGGTATGGCGTCTGCGCGGACACACCGATTGCGTCGATCCCAAGTGTTCCCGCAATGTGCTTTGCCCTGTACAGGTGAAATTCATTTGTCACAATGGCAATTGTCGCGTTTTCCGCATCCAGTCCGTTTTCCTCCATCAGAGCTAGGGAGAACGCCAGATTTTCCCAAGTGCTGGTGGATTTTTCTTCTTTCCAGATCTTGTTTTCATCGGCTCCTTGGCGTGCAAGGTAGCGGAACATGGCTTCGGCTTCCGTAATGCTCTCTCCGGGGCCCAACCCTCCCGACACTATGATCGGTATGTCGCCCTGAGTTTCCAAATATTCAAGCGCTGTGTCAAGGCGCGACATGAGTATCCTGCTTGGGAGTTCGCCATTGATACCCGCCCCCAGTATTATAAGCCCGTCAACCTTTGCGTCTTCCGTGCGTGCGCCCGAAAGAATAAGGCCCTGTAGCATGAGGAATCCGGACAATCCGATTACAAGACATGCAACTAAACTTCTCTGGAGCACCGAGGCAAGTTTTGAGAGTTTTTTATGAGCGCGGAGCATTCCGAGCAGTTGGTATACGGCAATTATAACTGACAGCGACAGCGCCATGCAGAAAATAATATTCATACCCGGGTAGCCTAAGAGCATAAGCACGGTGAATATCAGAGTCGCAGACACAGAGCCAACGGTTACTAGCACTGCTAAGATCTTCGGCAACTTACGGCGCTTTTCCATAATACGATTCCCCCGAGTGTTTTTCTGCATTGTACTCGATAATCGTATCATGTTTGTACAGCAATCGTATCATTTTTGTAAAAAAGAGGGTAACTAGCCGGAAAATCCCGGCCCCATGTTGCGGAAAACCAGCGTCAGTTCGTTGTCGGTCAAGCGGCGCATTTCATTTTTGCGTAATGTTTCCGGCTTCGGATACGGGTAGCTCATCGCCTCAAAGGCGTCGTTAACGCTGATACCGGATCTGTGCAGTTTTCCGGCGTTCAATATACAGTATACAAGAGCGATGCCGCAGGCTTCAGGGGGAATGGGGCCGCCAAATCCGGGGGCCATGAAACGCGGGGCATTGGTAATATCGGACATCTCCCTGCCGTCAGGCGATACGGTCGGACGCGGTTGACGTTCCACGCCGCCAGGTATCATGCAGAAGACTCCGACGCCGGATTCTTCATATGATCCGATTTCGTTAGCCAGCGACATTGTTATGGATGTCGCCGCCGCCTTTCCTGCTGTGTAGATTGCCCCGCCGATCATAGGCGGAGAGTAATGGAACTGCGTCGTACTGTACATCACTGCGCCGTGCTTGCGCTCAAGCATCGCCGGGACGAATTCTTTGATCGTTAGCATAACGCCGCGTCCCGAGATAGCGTACGCCCGGTCAAGGTCGCTGACCGGAGATTTAAGCACCGGGCCGTTCAGGGCAAGGTTCATTGCATTGTTGATGAGTATGTCAACTTTGCCAAATTTTTCAAAGGATTTCTCAGCTAGGTTTTTAACGTCTTTTTCTTCCGTTACGTCGCATTTTACGAACATGGACGTGCCCGGTGAGTTTTCGGCATCGATCACCCTCACGATCTCGGTGCCTGCTTTTTCGTTATTGCCGGATATTACGACGTTTCCGCCGGCGGCTGCAATGGCGCGTGCAAACCCAAGCCCGACATTGCTTGTGCTGCCTGTAACAACTGCGACTTCGCCTTTAAGCGAATCTTTACTCAGACCCGTGTCTGTAAAGTCGATTGGTTCAATGTCCAAGAATGTTTCTATAACTGCTGCCATAAAAATGTCCTCCATTTTATTTTGAATTTGATGTAAGCATAGCACAATTAGGCCTCATTGGTCAATGGACAGCGTGCCACAGTTTCAGGGCAATCGCCAAAAGCGTTACAAGTCAGACCTTGCTCGAAACATGCGTCATTGCGGCCTCAGAGCCGCAATCCCCTGCGGGTTTGAGCGAATTTATGGATTCCGGCTTGCAACCTAAATT
>Ga0099364_10010807_pt1 | contig 12521 bp, 11 predicted proteins | sample TergutTh196P3_FD_73070 | JGI IMG/M metagenome (GOLD analysis project Ga0099364, IMG submission 73070) | Microcerotermes parvus P3 segment gut microbial communities from Pointe-Noire, Republic of the Congo - Th196 P3 | ecosystem: Host-associated > Arthropoda: Insects > Digestive system > Gut ... | reverse complement strand
AAGCGTCCGTCTGACGCGCCGAATTGCACACGCCGCGATTTCGTGAACACTCTGAAGCGTGAACTGAAACCCGCGCTACAAAAACTGCAATCATCAAACATTGCCCCTGTGGATATGGCGCAGAGCGCAATCGGTCCCGGCATGGGCGTATATTCGCGCTTTTCAAAAGTACTCGAAGCGGACGGCACGCCGATGAGCGTCCGCTCGGCGCTTCAAATCATCAATCAGGAACTCGACCTTTATTTCACGGAACAGGACGGCGAACTCGACCGCGACAGCCGCTTCTGCATTGACCTTTATACTCAATACGCCTTTAACGAGATGAAATTCGGCGAGGCGGACGTGCTGGCGCGGGCAAAGAATACGTCCGTGGAGAAACTCGCCGGACGCGGCGTCCTCTATGCGCAGAAGGGCGTCGTCCGCCTTCTGGCGCGGGATGAAATCCCCGAGAAGATTGATCTGGAGATTATCTGGCTCTTAACGCAGCAACTGACCCGCGCAATGGAAAAAGACGGCGTGGTCGGCGCGGCAAAGATAATTGATGAGATACTAACATCTGAACCTGAACAGGCAAAAGCGCTGGCATACCGGCTGTTCACCATCGCCGAGCGCAAGGGTTGGGCGCAAGAAGCGTTTGCGTACAATTCGCTTATAATCGCGTGGCCGGAAGTGCAGGCAAAAGCGGCGGAATTGCAGTCAGAGAAAAGCAGAGCAAAGCAAAAGACCTTTTTTGAAGGAGAAAAATAAATTCATGAGAGCGCGCCTGGGAGCGCGGGCGTCTCGCCCGCATAAAAAGTTACAACCATTATTACATGCTGAAAAAAATCATTGTGTTTGTGTTCATTCATACTTCAATGATTTTTGAAAAAGCTCATGCGGGCAGGATGCCCGCGCTCCCGGGGAAGGAGAAAACTGAAATGGCTATCAATCGTGTAGAAATAAAGGACGTCCTTGTATTTAAGGGTGAATTCACAGCGGACTTCTGCCACGGCGTAAACGTGATTATCGGCGGTAACGGCACGGGCAAATCTACGTTGATACAGACATTGTATTATGACGTGACAGCAAACCCCGATATTCGCGACATGTTTTATGCTTTAAAAGAAACAGATGTTACAAACGTTATTCTTGATGATACAGAAATTCTTCACGCTATTTATATCCCTGAAAAAGATATCCTTGAACACGCCAAAGGGTTGCTGACTTTCATCGAACAGAAAGATACAGGCTTCGATTCAATTTACAGAGATGTTCTGATTGCCGCACAAGATATTCCTACAAACACTCAAACTGAAACGCAAAAGAAAATCGGGGAAATAATCACAAGTATCATCGGCGGTTATATTAAATGGGTGCAAAGCGAGGGTTCTTTTTATACTGTGCGCACGGATGGAAAGCACATACCATTCGCAACCGAAGCAAGCGGGTTTAAGAAACTTGGCTTTTTAGGGCTGCTTGTTGCAAGCGGACAGCTTGAACCCGGTTCAGTCCTTTTTTGGGACGAACCCGAAAACAGCCTCAATCCCGAACTTGTGCCGAAACTTGTGGATATTCTGCTTGAATTGTCGCGCAACGGCGTGCAGATATTCCTGGCGACGCACAGCGAAATACTCGCAAGCTACTTCGCCGTTAATCGCCAAAAAGGTGATAATGTGTTGTTTTGTTCGTTGTATAAAGATAACGGACAAATTAAGGCTAATACGAGTGATCGCTTCGACCTGCTTGAACCTAATAATCTTACAACTGAGCCGGTTAGATTATACGAAAAAGAAATTGAGAGAGGATTAGGCGGCAATGGATAATATTATTCCCGAAAGCGATATGAACTTTATTGCCGACAATACCTTTCATATCGAGAAGTGTTCCTTCTACGAACGCATAAAAAACGATGGAATAAAATCGGTTGAATTTGTTCGCGTTAAAGACGACAAACTCCTGTTCGTTGAGGCAAAAAAGACTTTTCCTAACCCGAATAATCCAGACGCTGATAATCCGGAAATTTTTCAGCCGGAAATAGATAAAATTTGCGATAAGTTCAAACATTCACTGAATCTATATTCGTCGGTTGCCGTCGGCGTGGCTGACGAATCGTTTCCCGCTGATTTCAAACCGGCTGATAAAGTTTCGCTTGTGCTGGTATTGGTAATCAAAGACCATAAACCGCAATGGTGTAGACGAATAAGGGCAAAACTTGTGGAAACTTTACCGTCATATCTAAAAAAGATATGGAAACCGGAAGTGTATGTTATTAACCACACAACTGCGACAGAACAGCGGTTAACTACCCAATGCAATGAAGGAAAATAAAATGGCAAAAATAGAAGGGTTCCGAATTCGTAATTTCAGAACACTGCGCGATGTCACACTGGGGCGCCTTTGGAACGATAAAGGCACGGGGGAATTGACGCCGATGACTGCTGTAATTGGAAAAAACGGCGCGGGAAAAAGTACCCTGTTTGATGCTTTCGGGTTTTTGTCGGACTGTTTGAAATTCGGAGTTGAAGAAGCCTGTGACTTAAAAGGACGCGGCGGCTTTGATCGTATCATTTCGCAAGGTGTTGCTGAACCGATCATGTTTGATATCTACTACCGCGAAGAGCGCAAAGCGCGTCCGATAACATACGAGGTGTCGTTCGCATTGGATGAACACGACCGCCCATACGTCAGAAGCGAACGTTTGCGTCAACGCAGAAAAGGTCAGGATAGAGGGTGGCCCTTTTCCTTTCTTATACTTGAAAGTGGCCGGGGCGTGGTGTGGAAAGGTGATTATGAAGGCATAAACGAGTCATCCGGTCAGCTTACACTACAGGACATCAATGAATTGATGAAAGAAGAGTCCAATGAAACGGAATCAGTAGAGTTGGAGGATAATCGCAAGTTGGGTATTGTGACGCTTGGCGCATTGAAGCAACACCCCAGAATCTCCGCTTTCAGGCAATTTATCGAAGGCTGGTATCTATCCTATTTCACACCCGACGCAGCCCGCAGTTTGCCTTTGGCCGGCCCGCAAAAGCGATTAAATATTCACGGCGATAATATCGGCAATGTTGTACAGTTTATGGAGCGCGACCATCCAAAAGAATTTATAAAAATCCTTGATGATATTGCCGGAAAAATACCGGGGGTTGAAAAAATTTCAACAGAGCGAATGTCCGATGGCCGGTTATTATTAAAATTCAATGATAAAGGTTTTAACGACCCTTTTTCCGCTCAACAAATGTCGGATGGTACATTGAAAGTGTTCGCGTACCTACTGTTACTGTCAGATCCGGAACCTCCGCCGTTTATCTGCATTGAGGAACCGGAAAACGGGCTTTATCACAAGTTGCTTGAAACGCTTGCCATGCAATTTCGTTCACACGTAACAAGCGGAAAAAACAAATCTCAGATTTTCATCACTACGCATCAACCCTACTTTGTGGATGCGTTGGAACCTGATGAGGTATGGATTTTAGATAAGGGCAACGATGGTTTTTCAAAAATTCGCCGAGCGAGCGATTACCCTGTAATTCAAGATCTAGTGAATGAAGGGCTTCCCCTGGGTGGGCTGTGGTACAGCGATTATCTTGAGGAGGTATAAGCAATGCACTTTGAGTTTCTTACGGAAGATCGGTCAAGCGGAAAAGCGATGGAAATTCTCATTCCAAAGTTGCTTGGAGAGAAAATAACCTACAATATCCATTCATATAAAGGTATTGGTCGTATTCCGAAAGGTTTACGTCCAAAAAGCGACGCCCGTAAGCGCGTACTCCTTGACCAGTTGCCCAAAATACTGCGCGGCTACGGTAAAAATCCTCACGCTGGAACTATTGTAATCATTTGTGATCTGGATGATAAAAACAAACTCCAGTTTTTGTCAGAATTACAGGGGGTATTAAACGCCTGTCACCCGAAACCCAAAACGCTGTTTTGCCTAGCCATTGAGGAATTTGAGGCATGGTATCTCGGAGATTTGAACGCTGTGCGAAAGGCATATCCAAAAGCCAAATATAATATTTTAAACAACTATAAAAATGATGACGTTTGCGGCACATGGGAATTACTTGCCGACGCCGTTTACAAGGGCGGCCATAAAATGTTGTTAAAAAAAGGATGGCAAGCTGTCGGGGAACAGAAATCAATGTGGGCAAAAAAGATCAGTCCTCATATGAATGTAGATGATAACCGTTCCCCCAGTTTCAGGGATATGCGCGCGCAATTACTGAGTGTTGTCAGCTAATATGATACAGTTAAGGAATAATCTATGTTCGACACGGCTGAAGAATTACTAAAACAGAACAGATTGGCGCGTCTTTTTCAGCAGAGAAGCCAGGCGCGGATGATTTATTTCGACGAGCAGGCGGTAACAAACGCCCCTGTTGCATGTTTAGACAAAAAGCTGTGGAGCAAATATACTACTTTTTATTCCTCAACGAATGATGAAGAATTTTTACTCAAATTGAAATTTCTTACGAAGGATCAGGACGGCAATATCTGCCCGACCGTCTGCGGCGTATTAATGGCATGTGAAAACCCGCGCGAATATCTGACCGGAGCCTTTATTCAAGCGGTTGCGTATCGCGGAGGCGAGCGCAATGCCGCCTACCAGTTGGACGCGCAGGATATTACCGGTACGCTGGACAGGCAAATAAAAGACGCCTGCGCGTTTGTAAAGAAAAATATGCGCGTTTCCGCCGTTAAGGAACCCGCCCGCCGCGACATTCCTCAATATTCAATGCAGGCGGTTTTCGAAGCCGTGGTAAATGCCGTTGCGCACCGCGATTACTCCATGGCCGCGTCAAAAATACGCCTGCACCTTTTTTCAGAACGGCTCGAAATCATGTCTCCCGGCTCAATACCAAACACTATGACGATTGATACTTTGCCGTTACGTCAGGTGACGCGAAATGAACTATTAACTACCATGCTTTCCCGCTGCCCTTTAGAAGCCGCGAATGTAGAGGCAAAACGTCATTATTTCATGGAAAGGCGCGGCGAGGGAGTGCCCATAATCCTTACTGAAAGCAATAAACTTTCCGGCCGTTTTCCGGAATACCGGTTAATAGATGATTCCGAATTATTGCTAACCATTCATGCCGCCGAAGCAAGTCAAAATGTGGATTAAACAAGCGCCTGTGAACGCAGGCATCATGTTCGCGTTCACAGGCATCGTAAACAGGTTTTTCAGGAGAAACGTCAATGATTACGGAATTAACTATTAAAAACCTACGCTGTTTCAGAGAATTGTCGCTTGATAAAATTACGCCAATAACGTTGATTTCAGGTGAAAACAATATTGGTAAAACAGCGTTGCTTGAAAGTATTGTTTTGTTGTTCGGGTGCAAAAATCCAGATATTTTTTTAAAAATAAACAACATTCGTGGAATGGCGGCCATGGTGCAGGTATCATTGTCGCAAGTTAATTTTGTCGGAATGGAATCATCATATTTATGGGAAACGCTGTTTCCTGATATGGATATGACGTTGCAGTTGGGCGTATCCGTAAAAAACGCCGACGGTATTACAAGCTCTGTCTCTTTTGAAAAAGACAGGGAGGTTTCATTAACGCAGTTTTCCCGCAACAGGAATGCGAACAATATGTTTCATCCCGTTCCGGGAAGCTATGTATTAAACGTGTCATTCAAACGCGATGACGATACCAGGGAAGGCCGTTTTATTATTACCCAGAACGGTTTGGTTATCAACTTTGACGGTCAGCCGCAGTTTCTTTCGCCACCTTGCGCTTATATTGGGCCTAATGCTCCTTTCATGCAGCATCCCACACCGGAATGGCTTGGAAAAGCGGAAATAGACGACAAAAAAACACAGATTGTGGATGCGCTGCGCATTCTCGATGATGAAATTATTGACATTTTTGTCGTCACCCAAAATGGAATCGTCGATATTTACGCAAAGTGGAAAACAGGTAAACCCCGTCCCGTAAAGACGCTTGGAGACGGCATAAATAAACTTTTGGATTATTTATTGGTGATGGCGGCCAATCCAGGCAGTGTAATACTGCTGGACGAGATTGAAAGCGGCTTCCATTATTCTTTCTATCCAAAATTATGGGAACTTATCGCCACATTCTCAATAAAGACGCAATGCCAGGTATTTGCAACAACACATAGTCATGAATGTATCGCCGCCGCCAGTGAAGGAACAGCGAAGGTTGATTCCGCATTGTTTTCTTACATCAGACTGGGGAAGGAATCTGACCGGATAGTCCCTTTTTATTTTTCCGGAGAGGATCTGGTTTTTGCGCTTGACCGCGAAATGGAGGTGAGATAAATGCCGACTGGGAAAATTAAAAAAGAGAAGGTTGAAATTTATCCGGAGACTCCACACTTAATACTTTGTGAAGGCATGGATGCTTATTTTTTTCTTATGTGGTTTCTGGATTTTCTAAAAAAGGAATCGCCGATATTTGCCGATTTTAAGGTTTACGATTTTGGCGGTATTTCGGAATTGAAACGGTATTTGCCCAATATTGCGAAAACAGGCAGATTTCGAGAAGTTGTTAAATCTATTTGCGTCGTCAGGGACGCGGAAAGAGACGCATCCGGCGCAGTCCAGTCAATCAAAAATGCGTTAAGAGATTCCGGTTTTGCCGTTCCAGACAAGCCGTACTTGCGGCAATCCGACAGCAGTGTCTCCTACTCCAGCATTGCAACAGGGTTTGTCCTTTTTCCAAAGTGCGATGACAATCCGCAAAATGGAACACTGGAAGATTTGTGCCTAAACATACTTGCAAAGGAAGATGCAGTATCTGTTTTGGACAATGCCGCTGATGTTCTTGAAAAATACAAATTTAGAAAGCCGCACAAGAACCGGCTGCATACTTATTTTTCACTGACAGACGAATTTGTTTCCATGAAGATTGGTGAAGCCGCAAGAATCGGGGCATTTTCATTTCATGGACACGCTATTGATTCACTAAAAGCATTTCTCATTAAAATGCATGGATAACAACATCGAGGAATTGTTATGGAAAATGCCGCTATCATCACAAAAGGATTTCAAATTATTCGCGCCATGCTGACGCCATACATAGGGCGTGAGTTGACTCTCGAATACGGGAGCGACGACTGGTGGGGCGAAGGCGTTATGAAGGTCTTACGGGAGGATCAGAAGCGCAATTTACCGGAAAGCGGAGATTGGGCAACTTTGACCGATTCGCTTGATGTTTTTGCCTGTCTGCTGCTGTTTGATTTGCACTGGCAGAGGGTTTTCCGCAAAAAATTGTCCATCGACCACAGGACATGGGCAAAGGAACTGATGGGTTTTCGCAATAAGATAGCGCACATCGGCGGCGTTGATTTCTCCGACAATGATACTTGGCGCGCCCTTGATACCATGTCGCGGCTCTCCGAACAGATTGACGCCGAGAGCGCGGAAGAAATTCGCGGTTTGCTCCGCGCCTCCCGTTACGGTTCGGCGGACGGTTCGACAAGCGCAACTGCAGCGTCAGTAGAGCCGGTCACAGCAAAATCGAAAAATACAGGCATATTGGACACTACGCCCCTCAGCGGGCTTCCAGGTTGGCGCGACGTTATTGAGCCGCACCCCGACGTGGCGCAGGGGCGTTACAAGAACGCCGAGTTCGCCGCCGACCTTGCGCAGGTGGCAAGAGGCGAAGGCGCGTATGAATACCGCGATCCCGTGGAGTTTTTCGCCCGTACTTATGTCACCGAAGGCATGACGGGGCTTTTGGAACAGTCGCTGCGCCGTGTGTGCGGCAAGGACGGCGAACCTGTCATTCAACTGAAAACCGCGTTCGGCGGCGGCAAGACCCACAGTATGCTTGCGCTCTACCATATTATGCGCGGCAGGGTTTCGGTGGATAAGATTCCCAACGTGAAGCCCGTACTTGCACGCGCGGGCATGACGACGCTGCCGAAAGTAAACGTAGCCGCCCTGGTCGGCACCGCGCTTGACCCCGCAAAGAGCAGGCGGCCAAACTATATGCCCGGCATTACCATAAACACCTTTTGGGGCGAGATGGCCGCGCAATTGGCGGAATCGGCGGGAAAGCCGAAATTGTACGATCTTATTAAGGAATCTGATAGAAAAGGAGTGTCGCCGGGTTCGGAGGCTTTGAAAAACCTGTTTGATGCCGCCGCGCCCTGTCTTGTCCTGATGGACGAACTTGTCGCTTACGCTAAAAAGATATACGGCGTAAGCGGCCTGCCCGCCGGAACGTTTGACAATTTCATCTCTTTCATACAGGAAGTAACAGAAGCGGCGAGAGCAAGTAAAAACAGCCTTGTTGTCGCGTCGATTCCCGAATCCGAAATTGAAATCGGAGGCGACGCCGGAAAAATCGCGCTTGAAACCATAGAACATACCTTCGGGCGCATGGAATCAATCTGGAAGCCCGTTACGGCGAATGAGGGCTTTGAAGTAGTGCGCCGCCGCCTTTTCCTCGACTGCAAAAAAAACAATGAGCGCAATACCGTCTGCGCCGCTTTCAGCCGGATGTATGGCGAGAACCAAAGCGATTTTCCGCTGGAAGCCCGCGAAGTTGAGTATATGGATCGCATGGTTTCCTGTTATCCAATTCATCCCGAAGTGTTCGACCGGCTTTACGAAGACTGGGCGACTTTGGAGCGCTTTCAAAGAACGCGCGGGGTTCTTCGTTTGATGGCGGCCGTCATACATGAATTGTGGATGGGCAACGACGCGGGGCTTATGATAATGCCGGGTTCAATCCCGCTTGATATGCCAAACGTGCGCGATGAGTTGACGCGGCATCTTTCCGAAGGATGGAACGCTCTTGTTGACCGCGAGGTTGACGGCAGAAATTCGATACCGTTCCAGAAAGATCAGTCAAACCCCCGCTATGGCGGCAAGCTGGCGGCTCGCCGCGTAGCGCGAACGGTAATGCTTGGTTCCGCGCCCACCGTTCGCGATCAGAACGTGCGCGGCATTGAAGCGTCTCGTATACGTCTTGGCGTGGTTCAACCCGGCGAAAACATTGCCAACTTTAACGACGCATTGAATACGCTGACATCGTCGCTTGCGTACCTCTATACAAACCCGTCGGCTGACCGCTTCTGGTATGACACCCGGCCGACATTGCGAAAAACGGTGGAAGACCGCGCTACGCAAATATCCGCTTCTGATGTGGAATACGAGATTGAGACCCGCCTTCGCCGGCTTAAAAAGGAACAGCCCTTTGCGGGGATTCACATTTGCCCCGCTTCGTCGCTTGACGTGCCGGACGAACAAACCGCCCGGCTTGTCATTCTAAGTCCCGCAGACGTGTACAAGGTGAATACTCAGACGAACAAGGCAATGACGGCAATTATGGATATGCTGAATAATCGCGGAAGCACGCCCCGCATATATCGAAATATGCTTGCTTTTATCGCTCCCGATCAGGACTTGATGCAGTCTCTGGCGCAGGCGGTACGACTCTTCCTTGCCTGGAAGTCAATCAGGGACGACAGCGAGGATTTAAACCTTGACGCGGCGCAAAACCGGGAAACCGACAACAGTCTTGACAGAAGCGACAAAACCGTGGACGCGCAGATAAAAGAAACATTCTGCTGGCTGATAGTTCCGTATATTGACAGGAATACGGACATGAAAACCATCGTCTGGGATACCATTCGCATTAGCGGCGGAAACGACGGCATCATCACGAAAGCCGCCAAAAAGATGCTGCAAAATGAAGCTATTATAACGCAATGGGCGCCGGCGCTGCTCAGGATGGAACTGGATAACCTTTTGTGGCGCGAAGCTGATAATATTTCCATTAAAACATTATGGGAATACCTCTGCACATATTGCTACCTCCCGCGCCTGGCAACTGAAAGCGTATTGAACGACGCAATCCAGGCAGGCGTGAACTCGACGGAGTATTTCGCCATTGCTTCCGGTTTTGACGGTTCGCGTTATATAGATTTGAAATTTAATCAATTTGTCGGCATGGTTGAGCGGTCGGGATATCTGGTTAAGGTCGATATTGCAAGGAAGCAGCTTGCCGATGAAGCGGCGCGCAGAGAAGCGGAATCAACTGCGCAGTCGGGAAGCGGCGCCGTTATCCGCACACCCACTGACGGCGGCATATCGACAATTGCCGATCCATCGCCTGGAAGCGGCGGAGGGTATGATATCGTTCGCGAAAAGCCTGCGCCGGAAATCAGGAAAAACAAACGCTTCTTTATGTCCGCCGACCTGGACACAACGCGAATTAACCGCGATGTGCAGAAGTATGTCGAGGAGATAATACAACACCTGACTTCCGCTGACGGCGCAAAGGTAAGGGTGTCGCTTGAAGTCGAGGCGGAATCCGCCGACGGCTTTACGCAACAGACCATACGGGCAATTTCCGAAAACTGCCGGACCATGCGTGTCCGCGATTCCGGGTTTGAAGAATAAAAGGAAGTTGCAAAAATCCCGGGAACGCGGGCGGCTCATGCAATGATTCCGGATCAAAGCCAAACTCCGTGTTGAGGTTTGAATATGTTATTAAATTACACACAGCATGGCGATCATGTCTGTAACAGGACGGTAAGCGCGTCTATTGGCCGTTACTGTAATTGGCGATTTTTTGTCGTCCTGATTTTTGTCGGTATGTTGGTTGCGTGTTCACAGCGCTCACAGCCCACTGTTAAATATGTTGGATCGGCCGGAGAATTTTTAGGGGATGTGCTGTGTAACCCTTCCGGCAACATAGCCGTGTGCTTCTTTATTGATGCGTCGTTTCAGGCAGGCGATGGGGATGAGGCAAGACGCGAAACCGCGCGGGCGCTTAATGATGCTCTCAATTTACCATTGGAAGAACTCCGCGCCAAGCGATATGAGAACTCTATGGAAGAACCTGACCAATGGACGTTCGAGGAGATCCTCGCCGCCGACTTCACTGTGGGAATAAGAATGCCGAACGGAGATCGTATATCTACCAGAACTGAAGGATTTCTTGAAGCTGTAAAGCAACCTGAAGCAGAATACACGCTGAAACGTGCGCTAATTTTAATGGGGGAAGCTATTCAATACGACACCGACGATTAAGAATTAAAGGGTTTTGTCAACTTAGATATAAAATTTGGAATTGACACGTCTGGTTATAGCGCTTGTTGGTCGCAAGCATAGAAAAACGGTATGATTGACAGAAAGTCATTCGCCATAGTGGCGGATAGAAAATGCAGTTTATGATGAACGATGAAATAGTTAATCTATATTCTAGTTTTAAATTAAATGAAATAGCTGATTTTTTCAATGATTTAATTGGCTATATTAATAAGCATGAAGGAGTGTTTTCTGAATTTACTTTTGAAGATTCGCTGAAAGCAACCAAAACATTTAAAGCAGAAGAATTTTTTTTAGGAACATCAGACTATAACTTTAAAAATGGAGTGCCTTTTTATTCTGAAAAAATGAAAGATGCCAGCGAACGGGAAATATGTCATAATGTAATGAATTTGGTTTGGGATATGGCTGCTTTTACGACAAAAGAAATATGTCCCAGTTGTCAAGATGACTATTTAAGATTAGGTTCTTCTGTGGATAGATCGATGATTTATAAAATTTGCGACAACTGTTTAAGCACTCTATTAGACAACCAATTCGTTGAAAGTCCACATGATATAATTCCCGCCACTAAGGAACAGATACAGGGGCGTTGAATTAAAAGGATGGCGTATTGCGAACAAACTTGAATTAAAAAAGTTATCATAGAGGCGACCGGGAAGGAAAATGCAGCTTATTCTTCCTATCCGTGAGATGTTTTAAAAGCATGATATAATGATTTTTAGAAAGAAGGATTTTTATGATAACTGTGTTTTTAGGAGGAACATGTAATAATTCTACTTGGCGAGATGAATTAATGCCAATGCTAGATACTACTAAAATAGATGCTTTTAATCCGGTAGTTGAAAATTGGGATGAAGCAGCTCAAGCTGAAGAAGATATGCATAAGGAAACCGATGATTTATGTTTATATTGTCTTACCCCAGAAATGACGGGTTTGTATGACATTTTTGAATTAGGATTAGATCTTGGTAAAAGCCCTGGAAAAACCATTTTTTGTTTTTTAGAAGAAAGAGATGGAAAAACCTTTACACCTACTCAGTTAAAAGGTTTTGTAAAAATGCAAAAAGATGTAATTTCAAATGGTGGTCAAGCTTTTGATAATTTTTCTGATTTAGCTAAATTCTTAAATAGTTATGAAAAAGTAAAACAGCTTTAATAAATAATGAAAAAAATAGTATCGTCATTCGATACTTCTTTTTTGCCTAAATTTTGGAAATTGACTTGGTCTAAGCTCTATGGTAACATACAACTCTAAAAAGGAAGAAAAAAGATGGATAAAGAAAAAAATTAAAAAATATCAAAAGAGAGCTTAATATTTTAAAAAAGCGAAGGGATATGGAAAAGAATCGTGGTAATACAAATACCGTTAATACGGTACGAATAAGAAAAACCGGTACTTCACGAATCCCCGGACAGGCGCAAGCCTGTCTACCTACATCATCAAATCAAAAAAACGCTACAATTCTACAAAATTCTGGAGTAAAATCAAGCTTTTTGTCGGT
>Ga0099364_10010806_pt1 | contig 12521 bp, 11 predicted proteins | sample TergutTh196P3_FD_73070 | JGI IMG/M metagenome (GOLD analysis project Ga0099364, IMG submission 73070) | Microcerotermes parvus P3 segment gut microbial communities from Pointe-Noire, Republic of the Congo - Th196 P3 | ecosystem: Host-associated > Arthropoda: Insects > Digestive system > Gut ... | reverse complement strand
TCTTTTTCCCTTTTTCGCGCAGGAACGATCCGTTTCTTTCGCCCTTTTTCGGCTTTAGCAAGCATTAACGGACTCGGCTGGCGACTAATCGAAAATCCGTCGAAGACCTGTAATCGTTCTAATATGCGCAATACTCTAATAAGTGTGGTAACAGAAACTGTTTCACCCCTTTCCAATAAGCTTAGCGTAGAGCGACTTATTCCTGCATTATTTGCAAGCGATTGCTGGGTTTTATGCTGCTCTATCCGGTGATATTTGATAAACTCACCGATTTGACAAGCAATGTTACCATCGCTCATTGCACTCCATTCGATGTCTGAAAAATCATTCATAATAAATATTTTTTGAATATAACGTCTGAAAAATCATGCAAATATAGTGAATTTTTTTATACTAATGACGGGATGGCTACCAATGATGGGACAGTTCTGCTTCTAAAGAGGCCATGATGAATGAGCCGATTGCTTTTCCTTCGTTTTGGGTCACTTTTGTATCATTTCCGCAAAGGTAGTAATTGATGGTTCCGGTTCGGGAAGGGTCTCTTGCGGGGCCAAGACCTGCTGAGGCGCATGATGAGATGATATTCAGATAGCCGTCGTCGTCTGTTCTGATAAATGTATTGAGTAGGCCCTGATAGGCTTTGTGCGCAATCGGAAGGTAGGTTGTTTTGTCTAATATTCCTAAACGGATGCCTTTCAGGTAGGCGTATGTGAACATGGACGATGCGGATGATTCCGGGTAATTACTGCGGTCGCAGGTATTGTAGATGGCGTTGTTTACGTTGTCGCCGATGTTGTCGGCTGTCGTGCTGCTGTCATATTGCAAAAGTTGATGCCAGCAGCCTGTATTTTTATCCTGATATTTCATCAGTCCATGCGCTATCTGACTTGCTATTTCCACTAAACGTACATAATGCGGGTGTGATTGGGGCATCCATTCGAGTACATCCATCAAAGCGGCAAAATACCATCCCATGCCTCTACCCCAAAATTCAGGAGAGCAGCCTTTGTTGGGTTCTTCTTTTTTCGCCCAGAAAGCGTTTGGTTCGTCCGGGTCTGCGGCCCAGGCGTGGTAGTTCAGTTCTTTTGCTGCATTCCAGGTGTATGAATGTGTGATTTCAAATTGTTGAGCAATGTCAGTCCATGAATCCGTATTTTCCACTTCGCCTTCTTCTGCTCCGAAATAATGTTGCCATTCGGCATACAGTGCCGGTCCCATGTACAGCCCGTCTAACCACATCTGATTGGGATATATCGCCTTGTGTATCCACCTGCCAGCTGCAGGTTTTGAAGCGTCAATGCGTTGATGGCTGTATTTCAATTTGTTACGCAACCATGTGGCGGCGTTTTTGTAACGGGTGGCATCGGCTGTATTTCCCTTTTCCGATTCGACGCGCCATAGGGTGAAAAAAATCTTTCCGGCAGCCAGATCGTCGATATTGCTTGGTTGTATGCTTACCGAATCGCCGGGTAGCAGATTGTGGTCGGCAAAAATCTTCACTATTTGGTAATATTCCGTTTTTTCGGGATATTGTTGATATGCTTTCAGCGTGGAATAAGCTACCAACCCCGACACATAATCCCAGCGGGCTGTTTCCAATTGGTTTTCGCGCGTGTTACAAAGAAAAGTACGTAATGCACGAGATTCGGTCATTTGTTGGGAGTAGGGGGATTTTTTTTCGGCGCTACTGCACGAAAAGAGTAAAATACAAAACACGATGGTTGGAAAATGTAATTTCATTTGATTGACTTTTATTGATTTACGAATTTCGGGTAATGTGAGGGTGATACGCCAAACTGTGTTTTGAAACATTTACTGAAATAGAACGGGTCGTTAATGCCTACTTTGTATGACACTTCCGACACATTAAGCTCGGTGGTTACGAGCATTTCGGCGGCTTTTTTCATGCGCATGATGCGCAGATATTCGTTGGGCGGATTTCCGGTAATGCCTTTTAGTTTTTTGTAGAACGCTGTGCGACTCATACCGAGCATCTGTGCAAAAACATCCATGGAAAAATCGGCATTGTCGATATTCTTCTCGATCACGTCGTGCAGTTTGTTTACAAACTTTGTATCGCGGTCGGTAAAATTGATGGAGGGGCGTACCAATCCCGGTTCCATAGTATATTTCTGTTGCAGTTTTTCACGTTGTTCGATAAGTTTCACGATACTTGTTATCAGGAGTTTCATGCTGAACGGCTTGGTGATATAGGCATCAGCGCCGGCCTGAACGCCCTTCAAATGATGTACTTGCTTTCGTCAAGGATCAATTCATCCGGGTCGAACACATTGACGCCCTCGTTGCATCCTACCCATATCCATCCGAAGCTGTCCTGCATCATGCCGCGCGTCATGTCCTGGTGTTCATTCCGCATGTTGATTTGTCTGAAGGTCAATTCGTCGCCCTGTCTTTGGGCAAGATGCAGTCCACCGCCGAAGCTGCCTATCCAGATACGGTTTTTAGAATCACGTAACATACTGAAAATGTTGTTACTCGATGATGATTGACGGTCGCGGTCGTGAAGCGTATAAGTACGTGGTGCTTATTTTTCCGTCGGGCGGAAAAATAAGCACCCCTTTCCCTCTGGTACCGACCCATTTGTTGCCCAGCGTATCTTCGGCCATCGCGAAGGGCGGTCCTCCGGTGATGGGGTGTCTATACAGTTCTTTTAACAGGGAGTCGCAAATATACAGGTATCCATTACGTGTCCCTAACCAGTACCGGTTGTCCGAATCCTCGTATATCAGACGGACGGCATTACTTCTGTTACCTCCTTCCTCGTTTTTTGCAGGGTAGAAGATGTTGACAGGGTAATTACTTAGAGAGATTTTGTCTATCCCCGTAAATTCGGTACCTGCCAAGATTTCACCCGACTGGTCTTCGGTAACACAAAGCAGGTAATTGGAAGACAGACCGTCGTCAGCGGTCAAATGGCAGGTAAGACCGTCGTTAAGGTCGAGGGCAAACAGTCATGGTCAGCGATTTCGTGTCGAAAGCATACATATCGGTTCTGGCGGCTATCAGAATGATATTGTCTACCAGAGCGGCGCCGTTCACGGACAATGTTTGTTCGCTATTGAAATTGAGATGTTTTGCCTGTTCTTCGGTGTCAAACTGAACGTTCAGGGACCGTGTTTCTTCACTTTCGAACCCGACAGCGGGAAGGAAGGTCTGTTGAATATTATCGAATACAACGATCCGGTCAGTGGCTACAAAGAACAGGCGACCATCCGCCTCGTGTGCGTTGTAAAAATAGACTTTTTGTGAAACCGTCTCGTGTATATTGTATGAATAGACTTTTTGTGCAGTCCCGTCTGTTACTGTGAAAAGTTCACTGTCGGCGCCAATCCATATACATTGTCCCGAATCTTTGAACACAAACGAAACCGAACGGCTGTCCGGCATTTTTTCGTCGGGCCGCCATGTCTGAAATGAACCATTTATGTATCTTATACGGCAACATCCATTCCGATTCCCCCACAACCACACATCGCCGTCGGAGGTGAACAGCAAGTTTGAAAAGTTTTTAGATTCGTTATCGGGGTCATAGTCAATAAATGATTCCAACCGTGGATCGTAGCAACACACTGTATTTGAGGTGGTTCGTATCCTGCATGATACATCGAACCGTATTTTGCGACAAGCCATCGCGATCAGTAATCACCTTGATGTCAAGCACTTCGAGGGAAGAAAGCGGAGCTTTAATCTGCAAAACCAGTAGTACCAATAGGAAAAAGTGACGTGTGGATTCACTCATAACTAATCGGGGGCGACGGACTAATAGCCGTTATTACATCGTATTCTGTTCTATAATCGTGATGATTTCTAAACATACTGTCCCTTCGACCGTAATAAGTTCCATAATACTGACAATTAGTATCAATCCAGTTTGTGATTTGTAACAATTCAACCGGTGAGAGTTCTATTTTTTCGTGTACTTTCGCCAACTGTTCCGACCTTTTACGCATTGCCGGTTTTTCTAATTGAATATCGGGCGAGAACATTGCCACCAGCACAGAGGCATAGGAACCTACTGATTTTGGAGGCAGATAATGAACATTACCGTTCTTGGGATGATTTTCGCCGATAACAGGTCCTAACAGTCCACGGTCGAACTGCTTCGTGTAATTTCTTCCGTCGGAATTAACATAAAACCCGTTGCCTTCGGTAGTGTATTTGTCATCACGCCGCAATGGTACCGAAAAATAATCGTTATTGGTTGCGATGTAGTAATCGTTGCCTGCTACGGCGAGTTGTTCTTTTGCAAGGTCTTCGACTTTACCCCAGCCTGTTTTCCGGCGCTCGGGAACTAAATTTTCATAGGATTCGTTAAACAGACGGGTCTCTTTGCCGGAAAGAGACAGTGTACCTGCAGCGTCTTGGGAATTATGGCATTGGATGCAATGCTTGTCCCAGACAGGTTGTACGTCGCGGGCATAACTCAGTGTTTTTTGAGCTGTCGCCTCGCCGGTCTGGGCGTAGGGCATTTCCACCTCGCGTTTGAGGGCAAGTGGGGTCGAAAGTGTTCTTGCTTTCGGCGCTTGTGATGTAGATTCGTGACAGCCTATGCAACTTCTCAATTCACCGGGCATATAATTCACATACGTCCGTTCTGTCTGTATCGCCCGAAAATTGGCGTCTAAGGCTTGAAAGAATATATTACGTCCGGCCGGCGCCAGAAAATACGCCGATCCATCTTCTTCTACCGTAACAATTCCGTGTTGTATTTTCAGCCCCAAGTGGGTATCTTTAGATATTGTCACATGTTGCTGGTCATATTCATCCCGCAAGTAATTAGGCTTATAGTGGCGGCGTGCGCCCCAAGGACGCGGTACTTGCTCGAGCACCCGCAGGTATTTAACTTCTCCCCTGGGAACGCCGGTTAATCCTTCGTAAATATCAGCTACGATACATTTGGCCAGATTTTTATCAGCCAGATTTTTATCAGGGTGCGCTGGAATGACGGGTGGTATTTCCCTGGCTACCAGCGGGACAGGACGGAAAGAAGAAATAGCGGGATCGGTATAAAACGGTTCTACTTTCCCATCTTCATGCAAAAGATAGAGGTGATACCCTTTTTCGTTGCTCCAAATACTGCCCGACGGTTTATGCGAAACCAGAAATTCGGAACGCGACAGCGGATAGCTTTCGCGAAACAACGGACCGTTTCCGTTCACATCATGATACCAGCGTGTGGTGTCGACCGGATCACGGAAAGAAATGCCTGTCTCATAACGGACTTCGATGTATGGAGTCATATAAGTCATCGGCGCCGAAGTACGAATATCTTTGGTAATATCCACTCGGATAATGGTTCCCACACAATTCTGCGGACAACAATGCGGCGTTCCCGTGAACACATATTCGTTTGTACTTCCCGGAATATTCCGGGCCATAATCATGGTAGTCGGTTTCTGAATGTTGTTACCGAATATTTCCACCGAACCGGTTCCATCAGGATTCATCGCCCAGAGGCATTTAACCGAGACTGCGCCCTTATCTACATATTCCCAACGGGTATAGAGAATACGTCCATCAGGCAAAATAGAAGGCGTATTTTCGGAAACTGAACTATTGGACAGTTTTCGCATGTTATTCCCGTCGCCGTCGATACGGTACAACACGGTAGTAGTAAATTCGTCGGGAGCATCACACAGAATGCCGAAGTGACAACGGGTAGAAATGAATGCTATCCCTCCATCGGGCAGATAGCATGGATCGAGGTCTTCCGTACCGTGATGATAACCGTTCACCTTGTATTTTTCAATTATTTCTTTCTCATCATCCGGAGAAAAGGTTAATTGCCGCAAACCATTACCATCAACGCCAACTTCATACAACCGGTAGCCTATATCTTTCGATGCTTTGTAAGCAAATACAATACGTTTAGCATCAAACGAAACATCGAAAGCGCCAAATACACCTCCCGTCAACGATGGCGCCAACTCCTTTGTCGCACCGGTGCGTAGCGAAAGAATGTAAATATTTCCGCCCGGCTTCCAACTCGAATTAAGATATTCCGTATAATAATGGTTGGAGTTGTAGGTAAACCGTTTTACAAAAACAATTTCCTCTATGCCTTGTGCGAGTAATTTATCCCAAACAACTTTTTCCTCTTTGCCGGGAATATATGTTTCAACACCGGGATGGGGAACGTACGGGCCGAAAATAAGTCCGCTGAATACCGTAAAAATCAAGTACAAAAAATATTTCATTTCCCCAGAAAATGGTCGTTAATAGATTGTACTTGATGGCGAACGGCTTCGTTCACATGTACATTGGCTACTTCGGTGATAATAGCGCCCTCCGGGCCGGCAAACTGCCAGTGATGAGAATAAACGCTTGAGAGTGGAACAAATTGTCCGGGATTAGTTTTGACTGCATATTTGACTGTTACTCCGCCTTTGTGACAGTCCGGGATTTTAATATCAGGAAATGAAGCCAGGTTATCCCCACCTTCCCCTACGATATAGCTCATACCGTTGCGTACCATCCATCCTTCCATTTTTGCGGGCAGGTCGCCTACAGGCTTTTCATGCCAGTGTTCTGGCAGCATCTGGTTGGGAAGCAGGAACATGTCCTGTAACATATACCTGTCTTTAGTATCGTTGGCATACATGATGGCAGCCAGCCCCAACTCCGTAAAACGCCCCGTACCGTAATCGCTTACCCACAGTTGGGAACGGGTTTGATCGGTGATGGGATAGTCATAATACTTCATCAAACGCAGGATAGCATCTTTACCTGCCTCTACGTTAAATGTTCCTTCCGCCGTGTAAAAATCGGCATTGTTAAATACTAAGGTATCTTTCAGGCAACAGTTTTCAGCACTCGCTTGTTTCGTATCGCCCATCGATTTGTTGCCCTGTGAACAGGCGATTAATGCGGTGCAAATAATAATTACTACAGTTTTTTTCATTTTTATGTTGTTTTTTCAAAAAGTCTGGGCGTCTCCCTATTGTTTGTCATAAAGTGATGCTTTGCACAATATCGGTGCAAAGATAATTAATCCATTTTGAACAGCCAAATTTTTTTTCGGGGTGCAATTCAAATTCAAAATACAGGGGGTATAGTCATTGCGAGATTCCGATGAAAGCATCAAAAAGACGTAAATGACGCTCACAATGACAGGAAAAAGCGATAATTTTTATTTATTCGATGAAAAGCAGTACTTTTGCAAAAAAATAAAATCAGGCATGGCAACAAAAAATTTTAAGCATATTGTTAGTTTCATCGTTGCGGTCATGTGCGTATCTTGCGGCGCGCAAAGTAAGAAAATAGACCGCGAAGCGCTTGTCGCGCGTAACAATCCTGAGGTGACGAAATTCGATCCCTTGTCCTCACTGTCAGTGGGTAACGGTAAGTTCGCCGTTACTGTGGATGCCACAGGACTGCAAACATTCCCCTTGTTTTACGCCTCAGGCGTACCTTTGGGCACACAGTCACACTGGGGATGGCACAGTTTCCCTAACTTGAACAATTTTAGGTTTGAGGAGACATTGGAACGTTATGACTTCGGTCACCGTTATCCGGGGTTGTATGCCGTTCAATTGCAGGAGCCGTCGGGGGCGAATCCTGCTGAGATGGATAATTATAAAAGACGCATGGAAGCGGTGAATTATTTTCGGGCTAATCCCCATCGCCTGCATTTGGGCATTACGGGGTTGGAACTGTTGAAAACCGACGGATCGGATGTTTCTCCCGACGACATATCGGCTGTAAGTCAGCAGTTGGATATGTGGGAAGGACGAATCAACAGCGCTTTTATGTTCCGCGACAGTCCGTTCAGGGTAAGCGTCGTATGCCACCCGTCGTATGACAGGATAGCCGCAAGAATAGAATCTCCCTTACTAAAAAATGGCAGCGCTGCTGTGAAATTCCTGTTCCCTTTTCCTACGGGTCAGCACAGCGACGATGGTTGTGACTGGAATCGTCCGGACGCTCACCACACCCGATTGGCCGAAACGGGCGACAATTTTGCAATTTTAGAACGCAATATTGACACGACTACCTATTTTGTCAGGATCACATGGGAAGGGCAAGCGACGATGAAAGAGAAATCGCCCCATTATTTTGTGTTGGAAACAAAAGCCGGCCAGCTGGCATTTACGGTTGAATATGCGCCTCAGAATATTTTTTCCGCTGTTGAAACCTTCAAAGTAACAGCCTTGGAAGCTAAGAATCATTGGCGGCGATTCTGGGAAACAGGCGGTGTCGTTGATTTTTCTTTATGTACCGACCAGCGTGCCAAAGAGTTGGAAAGGCGTGTCGTTTTGTCGCAATACCTCACCGCCATTCAATGTGCTGCTCCCGAACCGCCTCAGGAAACAGGACTGACTTACAACAGTTGGTTCGGCAAGTTCCATTTGGAAATGCACTGGTGGCATCAGGTTCATTTTGCCTTGTGGGGTAGGGCAGAGCTGCTGGCGCCAAGTTTGGAGTGGTATGAGAAAGTAGAGCCAATCGCCCGTGAGATTGCCGGCAGACAACATTTTGACGGTGTTCGCTGGATGAAAATGACCGACCCTTCGGGATTGGAGGCGCCTTCGTCGGTAGGCTCGTTTCTTATCTGGCAGCAGTCACATTATATTTATATGGCCGAACTGCTTTACCGGCAGAATCCCGTACCCGAAACACTGCAGAAATATCACTATTTAGTGATGGAAAGCGCTAAGTTTATGGCTTCTTTCGTAAATTTTGACAGCATTAACAACCGCTATGTCATCAAAGGCGTCATTCCCGCACAGGAGACCCTTCGTCCGGCCGAAACCGTTAATCCGCCGTTTGAGCTGTCCTATTGGCATTTTGCCCTGTCGATCGCTCAGCAGTGGCGCGAACGGGCCGGAATGAGCCGGGATGCGTATTGGGATGACATCATCAACCGCCTGTCGCCACTGGCGTCCAAAGACGGATTATACCTTGCGGCCGAATCAGCGCCACAGACTTATGAAGACGTACGATTCACCTCAGACCATCCGATAGTGTTGGGGGCAGTAGGCATTCTTCCGCAAAGCCCGTTATTAGCGCCTGAAATCATGAAAAACACTTTCGACCACGTGTGGAACAACTGGAACTGGGAACACACCTGGGGCTGGGACTTTCCCACCGTCGCCATGTGCGCCGCCCGCTTAGGTGAACCTGAAAAGGCGGTGAACGCATTGCTGATGGATAAACGAACCAACACCTATCTGCCCAACGGACATAATTATCAAACGGAACGGCTTCGCATCTACCTGCCCGGCAACGGCGGACTGCTCACAGCGATAGCAATGATGTGTGCCGGATGGGACGGGAATACCCAACCAACACCCGGTTTCCCGAAAAACGGAAAATGGAACGTCCGTTGGGAAGGATTATATCCAATGCCGTGACGGGACTGTTCGTGCGGATTTTAACTTCTTGCGCGGATTCTGCTCGCGCGGATTTGCAATCCGTGCGTGGACTATACTTATTTGGTGATCGGGTTTCGTCAAACACCTTAGAAAGCGGATATTTTTAGTATCACGCTTTTTTTATTACTTGATATTCAGAAAAATACTTTATGTTTAACTATAAATTTTAAGAAATGAAACGAAATTGGCAAAATGGTTTTGAAATGGCGAAGTTAGTTGTCGCTTTAGTTACGGATGGCTTTACAGACGTAAAAGGTGAAATGGTCGTAGGTATAAATGTTAAAAAATAAGGATTTGCCGAAAATCCTGAAAAGAGTAGGCGATAATAAAATACAAAAATATGTATCAATTTAAAAGAAAAGAAACCGAAGACGCCTTGATGCGTTGGATAAAAAATGAAACGTTATCGCATCATGAAAACGATACGGAATTGTTTTATGAATTTGTCCTCGAATTGTTCCTGAACGAGGAAAAAATTAGCCGTGAGACATTTTATGAACTCATTGAAGGGGAAATAAATATGTGGGGACAACAATTTACCGAAACGGATGTTAGTTATTTTATCAGCAAATATGAGGAATTATATATCCGGCGCTCCGCAACATCCGAGTTCATCTAATTTCGACATATCGCAGACAACACAAATATCCAACGAAAAAAATGAAGCATGTTGAGTTGATAGCTTACATCGCAGAAAACAATACGAATGGATTAGCCGTTATTATTTGTCCGGGAGGGAGTTATAGCTATTTGGCGATTAATGATGAAGGTATCAAAGTCGCCGAATGGTTTCAAAAGAGCGGCATAACATCATTCGTTTTGCGTTATCGCACCAATAACCGGCATCCGGCTATGATTCAGGATTTACAGCGGGCGATTCAACTAACTTGTAAAGGAAAACTATAAAACCAAAGTGGGCGTAATGGGATTTTCCGCCGGAGGACATCTGGCAGGAATAGCGGCAACCTATTATCAAACAAATTTTATGGATGACCTGGGGATTGAACCAAAGACGTCGTTGAGACCCGATTTTGTAGCCATGATTTATCCTGTGGTATCCATGACCGACAGCCTGGCGCACAAAAGATCAAGACGTAACCTGATTGGTAAACGCCATTCTCCCGAATTGAAGAACATGATGTCATTAGAACAAAATGTACATGAAGGTTTGCCTCCCGTATATCTGATCCATTGTAAGAAAGATAAAACGGTCGATTACAGGAACGCACTATACTATAACGACGCATTAATCCGGGAAGGAATACCCTGTGAATTCACATTATATGATGATTGCGGACACGGTTTCGGGATCAATCCGAATCGTCGTCACGCACCTTTCTGGATAAATAATTTTATCCGCTGGCTTGATCAATTATACTAACGGGATTACTTTCCCATTCCGTAATCTGTCGTTCCGAATCGTCGATAGCCATACCGATACAAATAGCCTCCGAAAAGGGTTTTGCGTAATTGTTATCTTCGATTTGCCGGAATGCTTCTTTGGCTTTTGTTGCAGGGGCGTCACCGCTATCCCTGTAGGCTACTTTAATTTCGATGACCCATGCGATACCCCTGTGTAAAATCACTAAATCGGCTCGTCCCAGATTGGAATGTACCTCCGGATTGACTTCTACACCGCAGCCATGCAACAGGGAAAGGATGGAGGTGCGGTAAAGCCATTCCTGCGCAGGGAATTTGAATTCGTCAAACTGGACATTCTGTTGGATGGCTTTGGTATAATCATCGTAGGGTATTCTTGCTAACAGGCGATTAAATACAAGAACCAATTTTTTAACGTCTTTATCATTCAAGGCGACTAACAAGGCGTTTTGAAAATTTTCAAAAGCATTCCCTGTGACAATATTCTGCGTAAACAGTTTCGACATCGAATGGAGCACCTCCGTATTAGGATAATCTAATGATAGTTGGTTGGTCGTTCCCGGACGTAATGTCAGATAACCGCTTTGATGCAAAAAGCCATAAGGAGGCGTCGTATCCATATCGCCCGGATTTTTGGCAAAATCCCTTGAAATCTGCAAATTACGAAACTGTTCAACTGTCAAATGTCGGTTTTTCAAGTATTCCGCAATCATTTTTGACCTGCCTGTATCTATCCAATAGTTATACCATTCCTTCTGTGCAAAAAATGACAGGGTTGAATAGGGATTGTAAAGCCTTGCTTTCGCCTCGCTATCGAACGTAAAACCGTTGTAATACTCCCTCATTCTATTGATTAACTCTTCCGTTGTTATTTTCATACGGTTTGCTGTTTCTTCGAGATAATCGGGAAAATACTGAATGAGTTCTTCTTCCGTATAGCCGCAAATTTCCGCATATTCCGGCATCAACGAAATGTCCAAGGGCGTGTTCAAGGTAGAGAAGACGCCGAATTTAGCAAATTTGGATATGCCGGTGATGAAAGTGAAACGTATGTATTCGTCATTGGCTTTGATTTGCACATAAAAACTCCTCAATACATTACGAACTTTTTCGGCCATGACAGTGTCGTTGACGAAATCGGTATAGGGTTTGTCGTACTCATCAATCAGGATGACTACTTTTCGTCCATATTTCTCGTAAGCCGCTATGATTAATTCAGTTAACAGATCGCCATACAATTTTGTATTGGCAAATTCAATTTTTAATTTTTTTGCTATTGTTACCGTTAAATTGAGTATTGATTCTTTGAGCGCATCTATCCCGCTGTCGGTGGCAACTTTGCTCATGTCCAACCGGATGACCGGGCTTGGTTTAAAATCGGGTCTGTTAAGGAATTCTTCGGCGTAAAGCCCTTTGAATAATTCCTTTTCGCCCGAAAATAAAGCGTCGAAAGTGGTAATGGTAAGCGATTTTCCAAACCTGCGGGGGCGGGCGAGAAAATATATCTTTCCTTTATCAATTAAATCGATAAGATATCTCGTCTTATCAACATATACATAACCTTCTCTACGTAGTTCTTCGTATGTCTGTATACCTATCGGCAATTTTAATCTCTTATTTTCCATAAATCGAATATTCATAATTTTCGCAAAGGTAAACCTTTTCTTTTGAGAAAACCAAAATATGAAATAAAAGAATTTCTCGTTCTGGGAGTGCGGACGTCTCCTCCACACATTTTTGATTATG
>Ga0099364_10010805_pt1 | contig 12522 bp, 5 predicted proteins | sample TergutTh196P3_FD_73070 | JGI IMG/M metagenome (GOLD analysis project Ga0099364, IMG submission 73070) | Microcerotermes parvus P3 segment gut microbial communities from Pointe-Noire, Republic of the Congo - Th196 P3 | ecosystem: Host-associated > Arthropoda: Insects > Digestive system > Gut ... | reverse complement strand
ACGCGGTCAATTACCGACAATGTTTTCTTTTTTTCATTAATTTTGACCTCAATTTTCAGGTCTCCCATTTCTCCTTTAAATTCGCCTACGCTAACCAAAGTCTTTAATTTTTGTGTTGCATCAACGGCATTTGAAATAAGTTCACGAAGAAAAATTTCGTGGTCTGAATAGAGGTATTTTTTTATTATCGGAAAAATGTTTTCCGTGCTAACTCCAATTTGTCCTTTCTGCTTTTGCATAGTATAAAAGATTTTAGTTTATTAATTTATTAATGTTATATATCAAAAATTTCGTTTAAATCGATTTCATAGTCATTGAAAATATGAACGGGAACTTTTGTTTCAAATTCGTAAATAACTCCGTCATTGTATTTTCCGTCATCTTGTAAAAGAAAAACATTTATCGCTTTGTCATTAGGATATACAATCCAATATTCTTTTACGCCCGATTTTTCGTAGAGGTCAAATTTTAGGGTTACATCTTTTTTATGTGTGGATGGGGAAGTAATTTCCACAATCATATCAGGTGCACCACAACAGCCTCGTTGGTCGATTTTTGACAAATCGCAAATAACGCATATATCAGGTTGAACAACGGTATCAATTTTGTCATTGCAAGTTTCACCCTGTTTAGGAAAACGAACATCAAAAGGAGCGTGAAAAACTCTACATTTATATTTATTTTTTTTTAGAAAAAAACTTAAATGATAAAATATTTCTGAACTAACCCTTGCGTGAATCGAGCGTGGAGCAGGGGACATTTTTTGGATAAATCCATTTATCAACTCCCTTGCTTTATCGTCTAACCATGTTAAATAGTCAGCGTAAGTATATCTTCTTTTTAAGTCTAACGTTAATTCCATAAAAATTTTTATTTAAAAACGGGTGCAAAATTATGAAATATTTTTTGAAATAGAAAAAATATTTTTTGATTTTAGAATTTTTTATTACGAATGTTACGAATTTGTAATATTTTTGCTTTCTTTGTGTAAAAAGGAAGGTAATAGTAGTAAACCTGCTTGTTTGCCCAAAAATATTGCGAATAAGAGCATTCCGTTAGTGATGTTGAAATGAATCAAATACTTATGGGAACTCCTAAAAACCTCCAAACTCTACGTTACGCTCCGTCATTAAAATGCTCATTTACATAAAGTAAACTCCGCTTTTTCCTTTGTCGCAAGCCTTGATTTTGTAGTTTTTAGAAGTTCCCTTATATACTCGATAACCTCAGAAAAATCTTGCCAAAATTTTGGATATGATTTTGTTACAACTTTGGGATTTTCAATTTCAAAATTATCTGTTCTAAATATCGCTGGTGCAAACGACATTGCCATACGGTGGTCGTTGTAGGTTTTTACATTTATATTAGATTGTTTTTCAATCTTTTTACCATTCCAAAATAAATTATCTTTATCGTTGCTCTTTACGTCGAAACCAAACTTTCGCAATTCAGTTTTTAATGCAGCGATTCGGTCTGTTTCTTTAAATTTTAGTGTGTGGAGACCAGCTAAATTAAAAGGAACGTTAAGAAATGCACAGGTAACGGCAATTGTTTGAACAAGGTCGGGACTATTTGTAAAGTCAAAGTTAAAATGTGTAACAATATGACCACTTTTTTCTAACTTTAATTTGTTTTCAATAAATTTACTTTTAACGCCCAATAAGTTAAAAAGAGAGGCAACAACCGAATCTCCCTGAATAGAGTGCTTTTCAAGTCCTTTTAAATAAATAATTAACTCGTTTCTGCATAAAGCCATAATTTCAAACCAATAGGAAGCGGCACTCCAATCGCTTTCAACTATTGTGGGATGTGGAGTATATATGCAGTGAGGAACAAAAATAACGTTTTCTTTAAAACTATAATTAATACCAAATTCTTTCATCAGTGAAAGTGTCATATTAATATAAGGAAAGGAACTATTTTTTCCAATAATTTTTATTGAAAGCCCATTTTTCATTGTGGGAGCAATCATAAGTAAGGCAGAAATAAATTGGCTGCTAATTTGCCCATCAACTTCAATGGCACCTCCTCGTAATTTCTTTCCGAAAATATGAAGTGGTGGAAAACCCTTTTTTTCAGCATATTCAACATGACCTCCTAAATTATTTATAGCATCTACAAGAATGTCTATCGGTCTTTGTTTCATACGTTTATCACCTGTTAAATACCATTCACCTTCACTTGTCGACAGATATGCGGTCAGAAAACGCATTGCAGTTCCTGCTCTTCCAACATCAATAATCTTTAGGTTTGAACAAAGGGCTTTTTTCAAAACCATTGTGTCATCGCAATTTGAAAGATTATCAATCGAATGCTCACTATTACTTATGGCATTTAAAATAAGTAACCGATTACTTATGCTTTTTGATGCGGGCAAATCAATCGTCATATTTTAGTTTGAAAGTTTATAAAGTTATAAAGTTTATAAAGTTAGTGGTTAGCGGTTAGTGGTTAGCGGTTACTCATTCACTTATTCACTCATTTTTCTACCGATATTACATCCCTAACGGGATGATTTAATTGATAGGGCGTATGACCATACGCCCCTACATCCATTCACTCATTCACTGAAAACTGAAAACTTAATTTTCTCTTACTTGAAGTTCATATAATTTTCTGTAAACTCCTTTCTTTTTTTCTATAAGTTGTTGATGGTTACCTGTTTCTACAATTTCACCATCTAAAAAAACACAAATTAAATCGGCGTTTCTTATTGTAGAAAGTCGGTGCGCAATCACAATTGAGGTGCGGTTAGACATAAGTTTTTCAAGTGCTTCTTGCACAAGCATTTCCGATTCAGTATCAAGAGCCGATGTTGCTTCGTCAAGTATTAAAATAGGAGGGTTTTTCAGAATTGCTCTTGCAATGCTTAATCTTTGTCGCTGTCCGCCCGAAAGTTTGCCTCCTCTGTCGCCAATTACGGTATCATAACCGAGTTCTGTTTCGATAATAAAGTCGTGTGCATTTGCAATTTTAGCCGCTGCCTCAACATCTTCCATAGTTGATTCTTCAACACCGAAAGTAATGTTATTGTAAATTGTGTCGTTAAATAATATTGCGTCTTGGTTTACATTTCCCATCAATCCTCTTAAATCATAAATTTTTAAAGTCTGAATATCTTTATCATCAATAAAAATACCTCCCTCTTTGACATCATAAAATCGAGGTAATAGGTCAACAAAAGTAGTTTTTCCGCTACCTGATTGCCCCACTAATGCTACTGTTTTTCCTTTTGGAATAAATACAGAAACATTTTTCAAAACGGGACGGTCGCTGTATGCAAATGAAACGTTACGATACTCAATTCCTGTTTTCATTTCTTTTATTTCAATTGCATTATGTGCATCTTTAATAATAATTTCGGCTTTCAGTATTTCATCGATTCGGTCATAAGCCGCAATTCCTTTTTGAATGCTGTAAAATGCTTGTGCAAAGGCTTTTGAAGGATTAATAATCATATAAAAAAGACCTATATAAATTAAAAAACCTGCTACTCCAAGTGTTCCGTCATTAAGAATTATTATACCTCCAAACCAGACAATGAAAACAACTATAATTGTTCCTAATAATTCGCTTAGTGGATGCGCTAAATCTCTGCGTCTCAATAATTTATTCATAATTCTACGAAAAGATGCAAGTTCTTTGTTAAAACGTTTTGCCATCCGGTTTTCAGCGTTAAATGCCTTTACAATTCTTAAACCTGAAAGCGTTTCTTCTAACACAGAAAGAATATCTCCCATTTTGTCTTGCCCTTTGCGCGACTTTTTTTTAAGGTTTCTTCCAATTTTTCCAACAATGAACACTCCAAGTGGTAACATTACAAAAGCAAAAAGTGATAATTTTGCATTTAAAATCAATAATCCTGTCAGATAAACAATAATTAGAATTGGATTTTTAAACATCATATCTAAGGACGCCATTATTGAATTTTCAAATTCTTGCACATCTCCTAAACTGCGTGCTAAAATATCGCCTTTTCGCTCTTCGCTGAAAAAACCGAAGTGAAGTTTAATTATTTTGTTGTAAATTTTGTTTCGTAAGTCGTAAACAACTCCATTTCTTATGCCAACACTTGTATATGAAGCCAAATATGATGTTCCTACTTTTATTAATGTCCCGATAATGAGGAATAAGCCTACAAATAATAAAGCCCAACCCGCACCATAACTTTCTTTTATTATTTTTATATAGTAATAGAGGTTATTTTTGATGGTATCAAAGTCTAAATTCCACGGTATTAGTTCGTAAATTTGGCTTTCTTGTTCCAAAATAATTTCGAGCATTGGTATTGCTAATGCCAACGAGACGACAGCAAACAGCGCCGACAATAAATTGAAAATAAAGTTAAATACAATCAACCGCTTATATGGCGGCAAATATTTCCATGCAATTTTTAAAAAATCTTTCATAAAGTCGTTTTTTATCAGTAAATGAGTAAATAAGTATTTTATAGTTTTATAGTTTTATAGTTTTATAGTTTTATAGTTGAGTCCTCTCCGAAAAGTGTTTTCGGGCACAAATAAACGAGTACACAAAGAATGCACAAAGATACAACTTGATATATGTTGATATTTAACGCTTTGTGTACTTTGTGAAATCACTTTGTGACTCTTGTGGTAAAACAATATGACTTTCTTTAGCGAACTCATTTTTTTAACGTAAAGGACGCAATATTCTTAATTCTCAATTCTTTACTCATAATTTTTTTGCAAATATAAATAATTTTTTGATATACATCATCTACTTTCTATTCTTTTTTGAAAAATCATTTGTTGTCCACTTTTTATTAAATATTTATTGTCCTCTCTTTTCCACATTCCGTTACCTTACATTTGCAAAATGAAAAAAATGTATTATTTTTGTTAAATTATTCATATTCAAAAAGGAAGGAACAAGCCAGTAACCTATCATTCCGTATAAGGAAAACTTATATTCCTATTTAGCACTGGCTTGCTTTTCTTGAAATATCGACCTGAATAAGAATTTAACTTAAAATTATTAAGGTACTTAGGCTTATTTCAAGTTCCCTACTTTTTGATTTAAAAATGCAAATATATGAAAATTTATTTTATTGGTATCGATGTAAGTAAAGAAAAATTAGATTTATGTCTCTATTCGAGTGGGAAAATACTGAAAGAGTGGATATTGTCCAATACAGTTTCGGCAATAAAAAGTTCTTTCAAAAGTCTTCCAAAAGAATACGTAGTAGAAACGTCTGTCTTTTTAGTATGCGCTGAGCATACAGGACAATACACTTATCCATTGGCATGTGCGTGTGATGAATTAGGTTTTGATTTGTGGTTAGAAAATCCTGCTCAAATCAAGCACCGTTCGGGTATCAAGCGCGGCAGTAACGATCGTTTGGCTGCTCGAGACATTGCCGATTACGCTAGCCGTTTTCAGGATAAGGTCAGATTATTTTTGTTGCCACAAAAAAACATTGCATCCCTCAGGCAGTTGGTCAGTGAACGCGACACTTATGTGACCGACAAGGGGAAATTTCAAGGTCAATTAACTGACCAGAAACGTTTCATGTCCGATTATGATTACGCAAAGAAAAGCGAGCGACTTAAGTCATTGATTGAAAGTCTGGATGAGGCTATTTCAGGTGTTGAACAGGAAATGGAACAACTGATAAAAAGCGATGTAACCCTCTCCAATCAGCACGCCTTGTTGTGTTCTATCGATGGTATTGGAAAACAGATAGCGGTCAAAATGATAGTTGAAACTAATGCGTTCAATGATTTTGACAATGGACGAAATTTTTGTTGTCATGCAGGAGTTGCGCCGTTCTGTTACACATCGGGGACAAGCAAGCATACGCGTTACAAAGTGTCTAACAGAGCTGATAAAAGTATAAAGGCACTTCTACACATGGCTGCTCTGGTGGTAGCAACAAGGAAAAAAGATGGCGAACTACGGGATTATTATCTGCGTAAAGTTGCTGAAGGAAAAAACAAAATGTCAGTATTGAACGCTATTAGGGCGAAACTTGTGTTGAGAATGTTTGCGGTGGTAAAAAACAATAAACAGTATGACAAAAACTGGAACGAAAAAAAGGTAACTTGAATATTTTCGTTCTATTTTCAGTAGACAAAATTTTTTATGCTTTATTTTTGCAGGAAAGAAAATTATGTCTACCTTTGTAATGTCAAATTGAAACGGAAACAGGCTCTGCTGAGGAGCAACCTGTCAGGGATAGATTTGTCCTATACAAAATGTATTGAGAGGATTGTCTGTGAAGGCAATCCTCATTAATATATTTTGGTAGCTTTATGCCTAAAAAAACCTAAAAGAAATTAAATAAAAAAAGTGCTTATATTCAATAAACTACGAACACTTTCAACCTCTTTTTTTTTCAATATCAAAAAAAAATAAAAAAAATATTATTTTTTTTTGGTTAAGTCATAAGAATAGGAATGCATCGCTTGGTAGAAAAATAGCATGGCAAGTAACCTGCATTCCGTTAGGAATGCATCCCTTTTCATGTTAATGGTAAATTGGTCGCATTCCTAACGGAATGCAAAAAACAAAAATGTAGGACATTTTGGTTTCCTCTGCAACAATAGATTTTTTCCTTAAAAATAGCAAAAAAATGATTATGAGGTTGTGTTTTAGGCAACCGCAAGGATTGCCCCTATATATGAGTTTTTAGAAGTTCACTTTAGTATTAATAGATTTTAAATAAAAACTTGGACTGACTCCTGTAATTTCTTTGAAAGCGTTATCAAAAGAGTTTCGGGACTTAAATCCCACTTTTGTGGATATTAACTCAATTGAATATTTTGCAGCATCTGGTTGCGATAGTAGTTTTTGTGCTTCTTTTATTCTGTATCTGTTTAAAAACTTTCGGAAATTCATTTTCAAAACGTTGTTTACCACATTTGAAACGTATAAGTGATTTGTGTTTATCAATTCAGCCAATTCGTTTAGCGAAAAATCGGGGTTGCAAATAACGGCGGTATCTTTCATCACATTTAAGATTTTTTCCAATAGTTTGACTTGCATAGTATCTGAAATGTTTTTTTTATCTTTTTTTGTGGTAACTGTTTCAGAATGGCTATCTTCCATATTGATGATTTCAACGTTTTTGTCAACCAAAATTTTATATGTCTTTTGTAACTCTCTTTTTTGGAGGTAAATAAGTAATAAACCGCCTACAACAATTAACAAAACTGATAGAACAATGTATAAAATAAATTTTTGATAATAAATTGTATTTTCTTTTATTTTTTGTTCAACAATCAGTTGTTCGATTTGTTTATTTGTTTTTGAAATTTCATAAAAGCGCTGTATGTTATTTATATCGCCAAGAATTTCAGTATTATACAAAGAATCTTGCAGTTTGGTGTATTTTTTGTAATATTCAAAAGATAATTTTATGTTTCCTTCATATTCTGCTATTTCAGACAGTGCATTGTAATTTAAACTAATAATGTCTGAATAATTATTTTTAGCGGCGATTTTTTGTGACATATCGAGGTAAAATAGTGCTGAATCGATATTTTTCTTTGCAAAATATAGTTCGCCTAAATTTAATAAAGTACGAGACTCTTCCGAAAAATTATTGCTTTTTCTTGATTCTTGTAACGACATATTATAGTAATGATACGCCGAATCGTATTGTTTGTTCAATTTATATGAAAACCCTATATTATTCAGAATGAGATTTATACTATAATTATCATTTAATTTACTAATTTCAAGCGATTTATAGTACCAGTAAAATGCACTGTCGTTTTTTTCAGTTTTTGATGCAAGTACCCCCAAATTGCTGTAAACGACCAATAGGTCGATACTGTCGCTGGCTAAACGTATTGCTTTTGAATAATAATCATTTGCAATATCAAAATTTTTATAATGCTGGTAAATGATACCAATATTGTTGTATATGCGTGATTGATAGCATGTTATATTATATTTTTCTCCTAATGACAAAGCGTCAGTATAATATCTGTAACTGTTACGAAAATCATTCATATTACTAAAAATTATTCCCATTCTGTTATGTGCGATAATATGGATTTTTTTGTATTCAATATCCGGATTATTCTCTAAAGTGGTAATTAATATGTTGTAGCATATTACGGCGGTATCAAAACTATGTTTATCAAAAAAATAGTTGGCTGTGTCATATAGTTGAATTGTAGGTAATTGCCTAAATTTTTCAAAAATTTCTTCATTTATAGATATTTCAACTTCTTTTTTTTGCCCTAATATAGCAAGTGCAAAAAGTAACAGCAGTGAGAAAAAGATGTGTTTTTTTAACATAGCGATATCGTTTAATTTAGCAAAGATAGATAAAAATTTAGAAATTCAAGGAATGTATAATGAAAATAAAGAAAAATAATTTAAGGGAACTCCTAAAAACCTCCAAACTCCGCTTTTTCCTCAGTCGCAAGCCTTGATTTTGAAGTTTTTAGAAGTTTCCTTTATTTCATTCATTCACTAATTGGTTGAAAAAAAAGTCCCCCTCGTTTTTTGTCTGAATACGAGGGGGAAATTATTTTATCTCTTAACCATTTTATGCACTTCTTTTTCTCCGCTTGAACTTTCTATTATCATAAAATAAACTCCGCTACTGAGGTTGCTTGTATTTATGGGGTTGTTGTTAAATACCTCATCTTTAACCTTTTGTCCCATTGCATTAAAAATCTTAATATTCACTACTGAATACTCACTGTTAATAAATATTTCATCTTTAAAGGGATTAGGATATAGAACTACCTTTGATGCAACGTTTGGTTTTATGTTGTCGAAAATTTTTGTCAAGGAATTACTGAATCGTGGTTTTGACAATAGATTTTCTGTATATTCTGCAATAACAGCCCATTTGTATATGCCTTCTACGACTTCGTTCCAATTATCATCAATACAAGTTGTTTCAACAACGTTCATATTGACTTCTTCCCACAATGTTTCGTCGTTTTGATTTTCTTCTAACATTCTATAAACTTTGTAATATAACAAAGATTTTGAATTATAGTTGGTTTTTTGAGCAATTAATTCGGGTGCGATAGAATATTCATTTGAACACAAAACGGGAAAATCTATCTTTATATTAGAATTTTCATTTTCTTGAGCAATTTGAGTTCCATAAGTTCCTTTTTTGACAACTTCATCGAATATATTTGCATTAACTCTAATCATAAATACTCCGGGTCTTGTTTGTTGCCACGTGTGGAAAGGTTCGTACCAATTTCCCGAAGCGTGAGAAAAATAGACGTTATTATTTTGATATTCAGCGGGTCCGCTTTCGTTATATCCCATATAGTGTGATATTTCGGGTGCATCAAACCATTGTACCATTGCGTAGAACGTATTAGAATATGGTATATCGGGAAGTAATACATTTATCCATTCGTCAGGTTTGGCTAAAAATATATCGCTTGAACCTATCAACTCTTTAAATTCATTGTAAATATCGACTTGCAGTTGTCGGTCATTATTTTCGGGATTTATTTGGAAATAAATATCTACGCTTGTTATTTCTCCTATTTCTCCAACGTTGTAAATATTTCCCAATGAGGCATTTGCATTTGGAATGATATTCCATGCGTTGTTTGCAACTCCGTTGTCCATTATATAAGATACTTCATCGTATTGTTCGGGCTCTGACCAAGTTATAGTAACAAAAGAATTAGTTTCGTTTTCTATTGCAGTTACATTCGTTACAGGAAATGGAATTTCATAAAGTATTATGTTATGAGTAACATTAATTATACCTACTTCAACAATTTGGTTATATACTTGCCATCCTTTTAATTTCGCATTAATTTGATAACTATTATCTGTATAAACTCCCTGAATTGTATAAAATCCATCATCATTTGAAATTGTTGTATAATTATCAAATCCTGTGAGTGTAATCACGACATCTTTAATTGGTTCCAAATTTTCGGCGTCAATAACTGTTCCGCTCACTGTTACAACCGGAAATTGCTGTAATGTTACATCTTGTATTGTTGTATTATCTGAATTTATAGTAACAGAAACAATTGATGGATTGTGTCCGTACCTACTAACTTCTATATTATAACTATTTGCCGTTAAATATGGAAATATATATACTCCATTTTCATCTGAAAATACATATAAATCGGTGCCAACAATTTGTACTTTTGCGTTTTGGAGAATCATACCATTATTATTGTCTATTACTCCTGTCAAAGTACCCATTCCTGCCATATTAAATATGGTTGTTGTATGCGGGATACCTGCAACTTGTTCTAAAAGTCCTTCGGTACCGGGATTATCATAATCCATTTCAACGCCTAAATCTCCGTCCATATAATGTGTTCTCGAACGATAATTGCCTTGTTCAAATTTACCATAGAAAAGGTCGAGTGCATTATGATAAATTGCATCGTATTTGTAGGTATAAATTACAAGTGTTCCGCCGGTGTATTGATATGGCGTTTGTAGAGGTATCACAACTTCTAAACCGTCTCCTGTTGGGAAATTAATCATTCCATCGTAAACTACAGTTAGGGTAGAAGGGTCAACATATTCGTTTTCAAGGTTTTCTAATTCTGTTTCTCCTATCCAAACCTTAAATCTTTTATCAGGAATATTTTGCGTAACCATTTTTGAGTTATACTTTATTGCATAAATTTCACCTCCATTGGTGCCTAATTCGTATGGATAATACAGTGATTGGGCGACAGTTTTACGCATATACATATTAGTAGGTACTCTAAATAGGTCAGTTCCTTCGCCAATGCTGATTTCTATAGTGTTATCGTTCAATATAGTTAGATAATAATTATTTGTTGCATTATTAGCATGATATTCATCGTTTGGAAAATCCACATATCCGTAAATATGAGTGGGACCAGCACTTGTTGGCGTCCACGTAAATACAAATTCTTTTGTTTCATTTGTTTCAATGGCAACACCTGATTGAGATACCAATTCCAGCCCGCCTTGCTGCATTAACTTAACTGAATAATCTGTTTCTGTAAGTGTTTCAATACCATTATTTCTAATTATTACTGTATATTCACTCGGAACACCTTCGGTTGGTAATTTGTTTCCTGTAATTGCAATTGCCTCTATATCTTTTTCGGGATTTGTGCCAATTTGGATATTATCTACCCATAAATATATATCAGCGGGGTCTAAACTTTGAAAGAATATCCTAACCAAACATAATTCGTTTGCATATTCGTTAGCGTCAATGTTTACCAAAGCGTAGTCTAACGAAGGAATGTGGTCTCCAACGTTTAATGTCCAAATTTCGTTCCAAGTATTTCCTAAGTCATTTGAAATATATACTGCACCAATAAGTTGATCATCTAATGCTGGATCTCCTGTTCCCGAAGAACTTGCTGTTGCTCTGTAATAAAATGAAATTTCAGGCTCAGTTCCCATAGAAACATAACATGTTTGTATTGTTCCTATTGAAAAAAAGTCAATTGCCCAGAGATTTGCCCTAACACAAGCGCTATTATCAATGCCACCTGCAACAACTCTTCCAAAACGTTCGAAATTCCAACCTATAGGAAGTGTAGTGTATTGGTCAAAATCTTCAAAGATAAAACTTTTGATATTTTCTTGATACACATTAGCCGTAACATTCACCGTAACTTCTTGATTGTCGGGGTCGTTTGTTCCAATAACAAATTGACCTGAATAAGTACCAATAGGTAAATCAATTGGGTCGATGTTAACGATAAAATTACCTGAGGCAGACGGTTCTACTATCATTGGCAAACCTTGTACTGTAATTTCATCACTTTCCGAAATTAAGGCAATAGTTAAATCATCACCTCCTATATTAGAAAAATTGTAATTTGCATTATAAATAATTCCGGGCAAATTATTACAAACTGTTCCCATTGTTAAAGTATTAGGACCATTAAAAATTGGCGCTGTTTGTGAAGAACCAACGGTAATATTGTCTATACTTAAAATAAAATCGCCATCCAACCATTGAAAAAATATTTGTACTAAACAAAATTCGTTTGTATATGCACTAATATCAACATCTACTAAAGTATGAACGGCAGATGGAACGTGTTGTCCCTGCGCCAATGTCCACACTTGTGTCCACGTGGCACCGTTGTCGGTAGAAATAATTACACCTCCTGATAAGTTATTTGCAGGAGTCGGAGGTCCGACATTAGGCGGTGATGCCCAATCGGTTGCTCTATAATAAAATGATAATTGGGGATTGTATCCCAATTTTACCAATGGCGTTTGTATTGAACCTGTAGGAGTATAATTCCAAAGATTTACCCTAACACAAGGGGAATTATCAATTCCTTCTGTACCAAACCAATATAAATTATCGTATATCCATCCTTCTGGAACTTGTCCGAATGAGCCACCCGAAAAATCCTCAAATATGAAATCGGTCGTTAAAAGAGATTGAATCATTATATCGTCAATGGCAGTATAAAGCCCCTCACCTGCATTTGTAAAGTCGTGAAATCCAAGATAATAAGTTCCTGTTACAGACGGACTAAACGTTCCCTTTACCAAAGTCCAATTAAAAACACTTTGATTTACGCTGTAGTA
>Ga0099364_10010804_pt1 | contig 12522 bp, 9 predicted proteins | sample TergutTh196P3_FD_73070 | JGI IMG/M metagenome (GOLD analysis project Ga0099364, IMG submission 73070) | Microcerotermes parvus P3 segment gut microbial communities from Pointe-Noire, Republic of the Congo - Th196 P3 | ecosystem: Host-associated > Arthropoda: Insects > Digestive system > Gut ... | reverse complement strand
GCGCACTTCAGCGCTCCTGGCTTGCCTGACGACAGCTTTAGAGCCGGTTCTCAATCCGATTTGGGTAGCGCTGGCTACGCCGGAAAGGCCGGGGAGGTATGCCATCCTAGGCGGCGCTGTGATTATGCTTGCTATTGTCGGGTATAATCTTTGGCTGGAGAGGGCAAAGCGCAAGCAATAAGGCAGCAAAACCCTTATCCAAACGACGTAATATGAAACACTAGCATTTCGTTTTTGAAATAACTACACATTCTTACGCTGCCTTTTACCATGTCTGTTAAGGTATGACGCTGTTTATGCTGCTTCAATCAGCTTTGCTTTTTGCAAAACGACAACGATTGTCGGTATGATAATAATTTGGATAATGACGCCGGGCAGGGCGGTCACAAACGCGGCGGCCAGCCATATCTGCATGGAGTAACTGCCCACGCTGAAAATGAGGGCGTTCAATATCCCATAGAACAATCTGCCGAAAATCATTGCCCCTATCAAGGCAATATAGGTTTTGGCATATGTCTGTTTGACACGCACGTAGCGCATAAGTAAAGATGACACCGTGCCATATGCCGCCAATTCGCAAATCATGGATGGCAAAAACGCGGCAGGGGGCATACCCGTTAATAGGCTTGATAAAAGCGGGGTAATGATACCAACGATTAAACCGTAAGGAAAACCGCAGAGAATACCGCACAAGAGTATCGGGATGTGCATGGGTAAAAAAACGCGCCCCGCGTTGGGTATAGAATGAAATGCGAGGGGCAGAGTAATACCGAGCGCTATGAACAAAGCTGCGATTACCATTTTTTTGATGCTGGACATAGAAAAACCTCCCATAAAATAAATCAGGCCACAGGGCTGCCCGTTTTGTACGGACTAAAGCCTTCGTGGCTCAATTCATTTACCGGATAAGGTTTGCCGTTTGCCGTTTGCCTTCTGGCAAACTTTCAGCGTATTATACATGAAAAATGTCGGCTTGTCAAATTCAATTTTCCACAATCAATAAGCGTTAAAGCGCCCTATCGTAACTATTCAGCTCCAAGGCTCCTAGCCAATCCGTGTCTGTAAAAGGCGTATTATGCGACTGCGTTCAGTCAGTTCCGGATTTTTCACCGGAATTCCTTCACTTCGCTGCACAACACGCCTTTTACAGACACTACATAAAGAAAATCAGATAGAGGCACTGAATAGTTACGCCCTATCTCCGCGTCATTTTCACAAAATAGATTTCGTCATTGTCAACGAGCGTGTCAGGCGTAAAATACCTTTCGTACTTCCTCGCTTCGGTTTCGGCGCTATCCAGAGGGACAGACAGCTTTGATACGCTTTCACCCGTATGTACTCCGTTTATCTCCGCTCTGCTCAAGCTGTGAGCGATAATCAATAAACCGTTTTTCTTTATTATGTTCGCCAGTTTTTCTATCAAAGCCGCTTTATCCATAAAATGAGGATATGAGTTAAAGAACAAAGCCGCATCAAGCATGGGGAACGATGCATCAAAAAAATCATCGTTTAGAAAGTAGACGCGGCGATCATCAAAGAGGTTCTTCGCTGACCGTATCATTTCGCTTGAAACGTCCACGGCGATAATTTTTATCGGATTAGTTTTAAGCAAATGTTCAACCATTACGCCTTTGCCGCAACCTATGTCGGCAACTACGCTGCCACGCGACAAGCCCATCATGGAAGTCAGCTTTTCCCGCGTCCCATATTCAGCCGGGGCGTTGTCCCACTCCGGCGCAAGTTTATCAAAAAACGCCGCCATATCTTTATTCAAGTTGCCATACCTCATAAATTAAAGAATAGAAATGATGTGTGTAATCGCCGCGTCAATCAAGTCGTTAATGGGTAAATCACGCGCTCCTACTATGTAGGTGTTGCAACGGTTAATCGGCAACAATACTTTTTGGGCGTTGCTCTGTCCTATCGCAACCGCCATGACGGGAGTTATCTCCCCGACAAGCGAATCCGCAACGACAATACCAATCGGCCCCATGATAATGTCGGCGTTGCGGCAATTTACAACTGCGGGGTTCTCGCCTGTCGCGCCAAAGTCAGCCCCGGCTTTCATCATGGCAGATGTGGCTATGCTGTTTGTCCCGATAGCATATACCTCATGTTGCCCTGTTTCCGCTTTCAAACGTCCGACAAGCAAGGAGCCGATTTTGCCGCCTTGCCCGTCTATGACCACGATTTTTTTCATTCAACCACCAATACTGCCTTTTGTGAATTGTTTTTTTCATTATACACGAAAACAAGGAAAAGTAAAAGAGCATTTTAAATGTTTTCTACGATATAATTTGTTTAATAAGTATCCTATTCCATTTTATGAAATGATATGTTACAATAGCTGTAAGATGCGAAATGCAGGTGTATTATATGGAGAAAACTATATTTATCGTTGATGACAGCACTACTAACCTTGCTATGGCGGAAGAGGTATTGGAAAAGTATTATCAGGTATTTACCATGACCTCTGCGGAAAAAATGTTTGCCTTTATTGACAGGGTTACGCCGGATTTAATTTTACTCGATGTTGCTATGCCGGGTATAAGCGGGTTTGACGCTATTAAGAAACTAAAAGCAGATAATTTATACGCGGATATACCAATTATTTTTTTAACGGCGCTTGCGGATTCGCACAATGAGGCATTCGGCATTGAGCAGGGTGCTGTTGATTTTATTACGAAGCCATTTTCTGAGACTGTGCTGCTGCATAGGATAAAACACCATTTGCACATAGAAGATATAATAAGGGAAAGAACAGCCATGCTTGAACACGCAATCGAGGCAAGCAAAGCAAAAAGCGATTTTCTTTCCAGCATGAGCCATGAGATACGTACGCCAATGAATGCAATTATTGGAATGGTGGGCATCGGGAGAGCTTCAACCGACATGGAACGTAAGGAATACTGCCTGTCGCGCATTGACGACGCGTCAAAACACCTTCTGGGGATCATTAACGACATACTTGACATATCGAAAATAGAAGCGGGCAAATTCCAACTATCGTACGAGGAGTTCATTTTTGAGAAAATGATACAGAAGGTCATCGGCATCATCAGCTTCCGCGCCGATGAAAAGCGCCATAGGCTGACAGTTTATATAGACAAAAGAATCCCGTATAATATTATAGGCGATGACCAGCGCATATCGCAGGTGATTGCGAACTTAACAACAAACGCGATTAAGTTTACGCCGGAAGGGAAGTCAATAAGGATTGAAGCGCATTTTGTCAGGGAGGAAGACGAGGATTTAGTTGTAAGAATCGCGGTTATTGACGAAGGTATCGGGTTAAGCGAGGTCCAGCAAGCTACACTGTTTCGCACATTTCAGCAGGCGGATAAAAGCACATCGCGGAAATATGGCGGAACCGGGCTTGGCCTTGCCATTTCTAAACACATCGTCGAGGCTATGGGTGGCAAAATATGGGTAGAATCTGAGCTTGGGTTAGGGGCTACATTCGCGTTTACCTTTAAAACCCGGCAAGGCGTCAGGCAATGGCGCAACCCGCTGCTAAGCGATATAAGCATGTCTGAAATCCGGCTGCTTGTCGTTGACGACGAGCGCGAAACACTGGAGAGCTTTATTAATATAACTCAGCAGCTTGAAGTTGCGTGCGATGTTGCTATGAATGCCTCTGAAGCATTGCAGATGATTGAAAACAAGAGATATGATATATGCTTTATCGATTGGGCGTTGCCTGATATAGACGGCATCGAGCTTTCGCGTCGAATAAAAAAAGCTGATGATTCCGGCAAGCCGGTAATTGTTCTGTTTTCAGCAACCGAGTGGTATGATATAGAGCATGAAGCGATTGAGGTGGGGGTCACAAGATTTTTGCCAAAGCCGTTTTTCATTTCAACTATTGCAGAGTGCATCAACAAGTGCCTGACATTAGCGGTAAATGCGGAAGATGAGGCTAACACAGGTGAAATTGTCTCGTTTAAAGGTCACTGCCTGCTGCTGGCTGAGGATTTGGAGATCAACCGCGAAATTGTTATGGCGATATTGGAGCCGACACAGCTGGAGATCGTTTGCGCAGAGGATGGGGCACAGGCTGTGAAGGCATTTAGCGATAATCCCGGACGTTTTGAGCTGATATTAATGGATGTTCAAATGCCGGTCATGGATGGCTATGAGGCGACGCGGCAAATACGCAAACTAGATTATCCGGAGGCGAAGAAGATACCAATAATGGCGATGACGGCAAATGTTTTCCGGGAAGACATTGAAAAATGCCTTGAGTCGGGAATGAGCGACCATATAGGAAAGCCTTTAGATACAGATGAGTTATTAATAAAACTGAAAAGGTACTTGAGGCAAAAATAACGCTTACGCAGTGAAATCCGCAGCCACAGGATATCGTCAGCATAGAAACATATTTTATATGAGAGGTGCAGCGCTTATGAACACGCCGATTATCTACTTCAATGAGGAACAAGCCAAGAAGCAGCAGGCCGAGAGCAAAAAAACGCATGGGGTCGCATGGAAGGATAGTTACAGTTTAGGGAACGAGCAACTGGACACGCAGCATAAGCAGTTGTTTGAGTTTGTGAGCGATCTGATTGGCGCTTGCATTGACGGCAGCAGCGGGGAGAAACTCAATGAAACATTGGATTTTCTGGTAAACTACGCAATAAGGCATTTCAGCGATGAAGAAGCGCTGCAGCTTGAGTACGCGTTCCCGGAGTATGCCGCTCATAAGAAAATGCATGAAGATTTCAAAATTACAGTGGGCGGGCTTGTGGAGAGATTTCAGAACAGCGGTTCCTCTACCGAGTTAAACGAGGATATCAACAAGATAGTGGTAAGATGGCTGGTTAACCATATACTGCGCGAGGACAAGAAGATCGGCGATCATATCAGGCGGACCGCGGTTGCCGATTAGACGGTTAGGTTTGGGGGTTTGATGGATGGTTATCAGAATCAGGGCAACTCTTGTAATTTTCATTGCCGCGTTAGTTATTGTCGCTTTTAGCGTCATGGTTGGTTTATACGTAACAAGAAGCGGTATAGATGTTTCACAGGAAGCTGACCTTATGCTGATATCCGATATCGCCGACCATTTTATCAGCAATGAAATAAAAAACCTGAAACTAAAGGCTGCCGATACGGCTAAATTGCTTTCATCTTCCGATTATGAGTCGTGGGAGCTTGTTTTAACGGAAACAATGAGCAAGTATCCGGATTTTGCCGGTATGGCGGTATGGGATACGCACCGGGCGCGCCATGCATCGGTAGGGGATGCGCCAAACCCATATAATGCAATGGAAGGTGCCGATATACAGCGTACGCTCATTAGCGACGGGGGAGTTTTAGTCGCTGCTTCAACGCACGATAGTTTTTTGTTCTATGTAACCGCTCCATTGCCCGCAACGGGTGATATGTTTTTAGCCTTTACGCTCCCCGGCACGTATTTTACGCAGCTTCTATCTAGTTTTGTCATATGGGATACAGGGCATATTTTCTTGGATGATGCGGATGGCCGCCTCGTTGCAAACCCTAGATTCAATTGGGTTGAAGACAGGGTTGATTTTATTGATATGTCAGAATTTGATTCACATTACGAGGATATAGTGCGCTCTATCAGGCAGACAAACGACAGTGAAGCGAGCATAGTCCGTTATTCTATATCCGGCGTGCCAAGGATATGCGCATACAGGCCTGTCAGGGGATTGGAAGAGCGCTGGCTGCTTGGCGCGGTCGCGCCGCTTACGGAGAGCCCGTTTAGGAATATAAACAACGGCCTTATCACAGTTGGGTTTGTCAGTTTAATATTAGGTTTAATTGCTGCGGTTATTGCCTCCGGTTTTATAAAAAAACCATTCGATGCGATAGCCGCATTAAAAGAGGAAGCTGAGAAGAATTCCAAATATAAGAGTGACTTTCTTGCAAACATGAGCCATGAGATAAGAACCCCGATGAATGCCATCTTAGGCACGGTTGAAATACTGACGCGGGACGAATCGGCATCATCAAGCTTCTGTGAAGGACTTGACACAATTCACAACTCTGGGAACTTGCTGCTCAATATTATAAACGATATACTAGATTTGTCTAAAATTGAATCAGGAAAGCTGGAGCTAACCCCGTCGGAGTATGAGGTGGCTAGCCTGATAAACGATACTGTGACATTGAACATGATGCGTATTGGCAGTAAGGAGATTGATTTTAGGTTATACGTGGAAGAAAAAGTTCCGCGCATTTTGTACGGCGATGAGATAAGGATTAAGCAAATTCTGAATAATCTGCTATCCAATGCATTTAAGTACACGGTCAAAGGCGAGGTGAAGCTATCCTTTTCTGTTTTACCCAATAAGACAGAACAAGCTAATGAAGTTACCCTTGTCATTAGCGTAAGCGATACAGGGCAGGGGATGACGGCGGAACAGGTGAGCGGTTTGTTTAACCCATACACACGATATAACTTTGAAGCTAACCGTACCATCGAAGGAACGGGTTTAGGTATGAATATCACGCATAACCTGGTTGACCTGTTTCAAGGGGAGGTATCCGTGGAAAGCGAACCCGGCATAGGGTCAACTTTTACTGTAAAGATTCCACAGGTTTGCATAGGCAGCGATGTTCTGGGTAAGGATTTGACAGAAAACCTATGTAATTTTCATGTCAGCGGGATAAGACAGCATAGAAAAGCGAATATTATATACGAGCCAATGCCATACGGCAAGGTGCTGATAGTAGATGATGTGGAATCGAACCTTTATGTCGCAAAAGGCCTTATGCTGCCGTATGAGTTATCGGTAGATACTGTTACCAGCGGGCTGGGCGCTATTGACATAATAAAGAGCGGGGCTGTGTTTGATATAGTATTTATGGATCACATGATGCCAAAGATGGATGGCATCGAAGCAACGAAAATTATTCGGGAGATGGGATACGCAAACCCCATTGTTGCGCTGACAGCCAACGCTGTGAAAGGGCAGCAGGAAATATTCTTATCAAACGGATTTGATGATTTTGTTTCTAAACCCATTGATGTGCGCAGATTGAATACAGTATTAAAGAAATACATACGAGACAGGCAATCGCCGGAAATACTGGAGAACGCCCGCAGGGATACCGACAGCAGTCAGAGCAATAGATTGGCGGGAGAATATGGGAACGCCGGGGATGGGATAACGCTTACGCCGGCGCAGGCGCAGCCCTCTGCGGAAACCCAAGGCATTGAGAGCGGAACGCAATCTGTGACGCCGCAGCTTGCGGAGATTTTCATACGTGATGCGCAGAGGTCTATTGCCGCGTTAGAGACGATTTCTTATAATGCTATTGGCTATACGGATGAGGAAGCGCGATTGTACACAACAAGCATCCATGCTATGAAAAGCGCGCTCGCAAATATTGGAGAGTGTGAATTATCTGATTTTGCATACCGGCTCGAAATGGCAGGACGCAGCAATAACATCACACTGATTACTGGTGATACCCCAGCCTTTCTGGACAGGCTGCGGGAAGTGATCGGCAGGCTTGCCAGCCGGGAAGGCGCGAATGAAGACGAAGATGCGGCGAGCGGCGATTATGAGGTGTTGAAGGAAAGGATGCTTGAGATTAAAACGGCGTGCGAGCTGTTCGATAGGAAGGCGGTTAAAAAAACTATAGCAGAGTTGAGGTTGTTCACATGGGATTCATCAATCAATGAGTTGTTATGCGATATGTCCGAGCATCTGCTTGCCGGGGATTATGAACAAGTTTCGCAAGCGGCGGACAGAGCTTTATAATGGCATTATTTATTTCGTATGCGCCGTCTCACGCTAGGCTCCTAACTCTTGAAGCGTTTAAAACAGCAAGCAGAGCAACGCCGACATCAGCGAACACGGCTTCCCACATCGAAGCTACGCCCAGTGCCCCAAGTATCAGGAAAAGACCTTTTATTCCCAGCGCAAAGACGATATTCTGAAGGACTATGCGCTTTGTGAAACGCGCTGTGTCTATTGCTTCGAGCAATTTGGACGGCTCGTCGGTCATCAGCACCACGTCGGCGGCTTCTATGGCGGCATCCGAGCCGATGGCGCCCATTGCTATTCCGACATCGGCGCGCGCAAGGACGGGAGCATCGTTGATTCCGTCGCCGATAAACGCAAGCTTTCCTTTCGGACGTTTCAGAATGTCAAGGCATTCGACCATTTCCACCTTTTGATGCGGCAGCAGGCCGGCGTGAACCTCATCTATCCCCAGCTCGCTTGCAATGGCTTCGGCAATCTGAGGATCGTCGCCGCTGAGCATGACTGTTTTCCGTATTCCTTTCGTCTTGAGCGCAGAAATGGTTATATGGCTGTCTGGTTTGATTTCGTCTGAAATAATAATGTGCCCTGAAAACACATTGTCTGCAGCTACATATATCTTTGTCCCTATGTTCCCGGTTTCTTCGCATGGTATGCCCATTAGAGCCATCAGTTTATAATTTCCGGCTATTATCAGCTTGCCTCTTAGCTTTACGCTGACTCCGTGGCCGGGTATTTCGGTGTACTCTGAAAGCAGGGATTTGTCAATTTCTTTGCCGTACGCTTCTAAAATTGACTTAGCTATCGGATGGTTGGAATATGCTTCTGCGGTAGCGGCGAGCTCCAATAGCTCGTGATCCGCGCGCCCATTTGCCGGATGAATGCCGGTCACCTCGAAAACGCCTTTTGTCAGCGTGCCCGTCTTATCAAAGACAATGATGTCAAGGTTATTAAGCGCTTCCAGGTAATTACCGCATTTAACAAGCACGCCTCGCTTTGACGCGCCGCCGATGCCACCGAAGAAACTCAGGGGGATGGATATGACAAGCGCGCATGGGCATGATATCACAAGAAAAACAAGACCTCTGTGCAGCCAGTCAAACCAAGCGCCATTCATGAGCAGCGGAGGGATGACGGCAATCATTACTGCCAGCAATACTATTACCGGGGTGTAATACCGCGCGAACTTCGTAATGAACTTTTCTGAGGCTGCTTTCTTTGCGCTTGCGTTTTCAACAAGGCTGATGATTTTCGCTACAGTTGACTCACCGTAGTTCTTGCTTACTTCTATCGTCAGCATGCCGCTTTGGTTTATGCAGCCCGATAGCACAGCGTCAGCAATCTTTGCCTTGCGCGGGAGGGTTTCCCCGGTCAGCGCGGTCGTGTCGAGCATTGATTCACCTTCTATTACAACACCGTCCAAGGGGATTTTTTCGCCGGGTTTCACAATAATGATATCGCCAATGCTTATTGTTTCGGGCGCAACTGTTGTTATTTGACCGTTTTTCAGCAGATTTGCGTAGTCAGGGCGTATATCCATTAGTTTAGATATGGATTTTTTTGATTTGCGCACTGCCAGTCCCTGAAAATACTCGCCGACCTGATAAAACAACATGACAGCCACCGCTTCAGGATATTCGCCGATGATGAACGCCCCAATCGTAGCTATGCTCATGAGGAAGTTTTCGTCGAATACCCGTCCTCGCAGAATATTCCTGCCTGCCCGCAGAAGGATTTCCCCGCCAAGGGTAATGTAGGATGCGATAAGTATGCCAAGCGCAATGTGGTGGTTTGCATCGAACACATACGAAAGAAGCAACCCTATGCAAAAGGCAGCGCTGCCAGCCGCCAGTTTTATGATCTCCGCTCTGCTGCCTTCATTGTGGCTATGCTCAGAGCTTTGACTATCGCCGCAACCATGGCATCCGCAATCATGGCTGCTGTCAGCGCCAGCTTCGCAGTCTTTTGTCTTGCTTTGATTATTCTTTTTCATTCTTTCATCTCCTTGCAAACGATTGCTCAATTATTCAACCGTGTTGTTAAAAAAACAGTTTATTCTCTGATATGTTCGAAACCTTGTTTAAAAATATCATGCACATGGCTGTCTGCGAGGGAATAGTATACAACTTTGCCTTGCTTCTTGTTTTTAACGATGCGGGCTAGCCTTAAGGATTTTAGCTGATGAGAGATAGCTGATTTTGTCATTCCGAGAAGTATGGCAAGGTCACATACGCACATTTCCTCTTTAGATAATGCCCATAATATACGTACGCGGGTATTGTCGGAGAACATTTTGTACAGATTGGCGAGGTCATAGAAGTCGTTGCCGTCCGGCATCGTGTTTCGCACGCGGTTCACTACATCTTCGTGAATAATATGGCTTCCGCATATAGTCTGTTCTTTTATACTCATGGCTGTGCCCCCCCCGATGTTAGTTGAATGATTGCTCAATTATTATAATAATACAGAGTTAAGCATTTGTCAAGAAGGAAATTTTCCGCACGTTTTACCTAATTGACACTCTTTGTTCGTTGATATATAGCGTTTCATCCGATTCCCATTTTATTATCATAGTTTTGTATTCGCTAAACGCCCCTTTGTATATTGGGGCAGGGTCCTTTCGCAGTACTCCTATGGGCAGATTTACGTCTTTGCCTTGCCGGGTGATGCGGACGAGCGTGCTGCTGCCGAAAACGCCTTGGTCACAGTGCGCTATTTCGGCCAGATACGCGCCATTTGGCGAGAGTTCGGCAGCAACAACGGTGTTTGGGCTGAAATCCCAATATAATATAATTGCTATCATGGGTATAATAAAAACGCAGTACGCGGCGCCTAATGAGATTCGGAGCTTTTTGCTCTCCATTCTGGCGAAAAATACCGATATGCCGCATAGCAGGACAATGCATGCGTATATGGGCAGCAGGATAAGCTCTATGTCATCCGTCTCGTATCCTATGGCTTTGCCGATGACGAATATTACCGCGAAAAGGGGTATCAGCAAGAGAATGACAAAAGAAGCGCGGGTTTGCTCAGTTTTCCGTTTCGGTTTTATGCTTTTATAGGAAAGGAAAACAATTAGGGCTGTGATTAGCGTAGACATTACAGCGGGAGCCAGCCTGTTGACAGGCACTAACATATACCCGGACATTTTAAGTATTATATATGGAACTCCAAAACCCAGTAAGATTATTGCAAGTATGGTTTGCGGCGACAGTAAGGTTTTTAATGATTTCATTTGCTTGCCTCTTTCTATGTTAAAATTGAACTATGAGGTAGTATATCGCTTTATAATGGGTTTATCAAGCCATAACTTTATCAGGGCAATCGCTTACGAAATTTAATGGCACCGTGCCTTGCGCTAGGATGGCTGTTTCTGTACCCCTTGTCGCTCAACTAAACGTCCTGTTTCAATTCGCGACCGCTCCACCATCCATGGTTGCGCTCTGCGGGGTACAGAAACAGCCATCCTAGCCGGCATTAAACATTTTTGCTTTCGTAAGCGATTGCCCTGTAAAATAATTTGAAGGTTGCATCACCGGCGGGAATTGGATATAATGTGTTAAATAACGATGGGTATTCGCATTCAAAACCCGCAAAACGGACGAAAACACTCGGCATAAATCTAATGACGCTACTTTTGTCCAAGGCTCCCAGGAGAGAACTGATGAAGCAGAAAAGAAAAAGAAGCCTGCGGGGCCTGTTGCTGGGCAGCGGGAGAATATCAGAGCGTTTTCGCATCATCAGCATTATGCTCTTTCTCCTGGCTTTCGTTATCATGGCATGGGCGGCGGTAGCAGCGTTTAGCAACATAATAAGCAGAATATCTTCTGATTACGCAGGCCGGTATGCCATAAGCTCAGCTGACGCGCTCAGCGCGCATATCGCTAAGGAGGTTGGCCTGCTATCCGCAGCCGCCCACTCGAACGCTGTCGTTGAATGGCTGACCGACGAAAACGACGAAGAGAAGAAGCAGCTTGCGCATATGGAACTCTCAAGCATAGTGAGCGGGCTGTACAGCAGCAACCTATACGTCGTTGTGCTTGGGTCCCTCCATGAATACAAGATTGAAGGAACCTATCCGCAGGGCGGGATAATGCCATTCAATACAATTGTCGCAGACAATCCGGACGATGCCTGGTTTTTCAGCAGCATGGCGCCGCAGTACGAATACACGCTTAATGTAGCTATGGACGAAGTGCTGCAAAGCAAGCGAGTGTGGATAAACTACATGGTGATCTTAGACGGGACAGCGCTTGGCCTAATCAGCACCGGTCTTGAGTTCTCCCATATTGCTGGAGAACTGTTCTCGCAGTTCAACCCGGAGACGACCCGCGGCTTCATCATAGATGATAACGGGATAGTATATATGGACAGCAATATGTTAAGCGATGAGGAGTTTCAGGAACGGGAATACGAATCGTCAATATACGAAGTATATCCGGAGCCGACGCTGATCCATGCCATAACAAAGCATCTTGAAGGTTTGGACGGGCGTTTCGATTCGGCAAACATACCTGTGATAGCCGCGCTTTCGCCAAGCCCGTACCGCTACGGCACGATAGCGCCGATAAAATACACAAACTGGTCGGCAATAATAATATACGACTCGTCGTCGTCCCTGGACATACTGCTGTTTCTTCCGGCAGCGTTTACGTTGCTGCTTGTGCTGATTGCCTTTGCGCTGGCTATCAACGCTGTCAGCTACCGCCTGATATTCATGCCGCTGACCAAATTGCGCCAAAGCATCGCAAAGCTCAACGACAGCAACGAGGAGAGTGTCTAC
>Ga0099364_10010803_pt1 | contig 12523 bp, 6 predicted proteins | sample TergutTh196P3_FD_73070 | JGI IMG/M metagenome (GOLD analysis project Ga0099364, IMG submission 73070) | Microcerotermes parvus P3 segment gut microbial communities from Pointe-Noire, Republic of the Congo - Th196 P3 | ecosystem: Host-associated > Arthropoda: Insects > Digestive system > Gut ... | reverse complement strand
CAAAACGTGATGTCCGGTTACTATAAAGTCGTAGTACGGGTCGGTACTCAGCGATACGCCGTTTTCCGTCCAATCCACAAAGTCGTAACAGTCGTTAGGAACTGCCCAGATGGGTATCGTGTCGCCGCACAGATGGCTGCCGCCACCGTCGACAGTGCCGCCGCCCGTCGGATTAGGCAAAACAATGACGTCGTAACTTAACCTGTCAAAGTTGGCGACCAAAATGCGGTCTTTGGTCACGGTGAAGGTATAATCTGCGTTCTTGGAGACTTCCACGTTGTCTTCCGTCCAGTTGACAAAGAAGTAACACGTTTCGGCGACTGCCGAAACGGTGATGTTTTCGCCGTAAGGATAACTTCCCGCGCCGAAAACGTCGCCGGCGACCAACGGTAACGGCGGATTTACAAGCAGTTCAATATCATACATCTTCGGTTCGAAGTGTGCCGTCAATAGGCGGTGTTCGGCTGCGATAAAGGTGTAATCGGGGGTGTTAGCGACTTCGTCGTCGTCTTCCGTCCAGTTCACGAAGTCGTAACCATACGCCGGCACTGCTGTTACGGTTACTTCTGTGCCGCAGTCGTGGTTGCCGCCGCCGTAGGTCTCGCCGCCCTCGTCGGGGTCTTCCTCCGTGAGGATGGCATATTGTTTCGGGATGAAGTGCGCCGTCAAAATTCTCGGTGCGGTCGCAATAAAGAGATAGGAGGAATTTGTGGAGACTACCACATCGTCTTCCGTCCAGTTGACGAAGTTATAACACGTGTCGGGTATTGCTATCACGATGACGGGCGAGCCGCAGGCGTAGTCGCCTTCGCCAACAACATCACCGCCATTCGGTGGTTCCGGAATTAACGTAATCGGAAAGGTTACTGTTACTAATGCCGCAGCAGAAGTGATTTTATTGCAAAACTCCGATGTTGCCTGTCTGCGATAATACCTGCTACATGTCAAAACGGGGGTAGTATAATATTCATTATCGTTGGGAGGTGGCGCTGTTGTCCATGTTGAGCCGTCAATGCTTTCTTGCCAGAGGTACGTAATAGCGCCGGAACCGCCTATGGCTGGCGCCAAATCGAAGGTATGTGTGGTATTGTATGGAATTGTGGCGTCATCCGGATCGGGCTGTACGAGTTCGGGATATACGACGACCGTTACCTCTTGGGTGTTATGACAATCGTCAATGATGAGGGTATAGACGTATGTTACGGTAATCGGTTCGGAAGTCGAATTGGTCAATGTCTCTTTGATGGTGGGACCTGTACCGCTGCCTGTTGGCGGGGAGATGCCCGGTATTTCGTCGCGTTCCCAACTAAAAATGACGCCTTCGATAACACACGTTGCCGTGTATTGCGCCATTTTACCACTACACATATCGGGAATTATCGTGGTTGTATTGCTAAGGACGGGTTGTCCGTAGAGTGTTACCGGAAGAAACAGCGTGTCGCAACTGATATAATCTGTTATCATCAGCAAATATTCATCCGGCTCAACTCCGGTAAACGGATCGCTTACAAGTTGCCAACTGTTACCGCCGTCAATGCTCATCTGCGCATTGGGCGACCCGCCGGTAATCGTAACGGTTATGGAGCCGCCTCCCGCTGTACAGGCTATTGTGGTCGCTATTTGCGGATCAGTGATTTTGCTATATACCGTTAAAAGAACGGAATCAATCTGGTCGCAATTTCCTCTTTGGGTGGTGGCGATGATTTGAACTTCACCGCCATTGAGGGTAACCGGACTTTTCACTTTGTAAGGAATCGTTACCGACGTTTCTAACAGTGGTATTTCCAGCGATGTCGGCATCGGCGAATTGTCTAATTGCACGATGTCGCCTACGGCAGTACCGCTATATTCAAAATCAATGTAGGTTATTTCTGTGTCGCTCGGTGGGAATTTTATTTCCAACGCATTGCCTTCACACCCCTCGAAGACATTGTTCATCTCCAAACCGCCCGGTCCCAGATTGATGAAACCGGAACCGATATCCAAACTCCCTGCCCGTAAAAATACGCCGGAACCATAAGCATTATCCATGACATTAGCCACCGCCAATTTCAAATGATAGGTTTTTCCAGGTGTTACATTGGCTTCTGCCGTAAGAACAACCGTGCGACCGTCAAATTGCATATACTGTCCCTGATAGGGAGCCGTGTCGTAATTTGGAACAAAATATTGAGGATTGGCAGCATCTATAGAACAATTGTCCGGACAACCCGGAAAACAGGCAGGTGTAGAATTACACGACGCGTCCCAATTCACAGTATTTATGGTTATAGGAATAATGGAATTAGGCAACAATGCGATATTTTGCGTAGTGCCGGGGATAATATTGCCATAATCATCCACTTCCGCCATAAAAAAACCAAACACATCGTTAACGCCGTAAACAAATTCGGAGTACTCTTCCGATGCAAAAATATATTCAAAACTTATTTTATGTTGCAATGGAACAAAATCAAACTCCAGCCTGGCGCCATCTGTAACAGGACCCAACGTTAACATATCAGCGTCACCATTTAACATAACGTACGGAGATTGAGAACCACAAGCGCTACCGGAAGTATTCGGTCCTTCCGCACATCTGCCGGGACCCGTCGTTAACAATATACCGCTCCTCATGTCCAAACTCATTACTACGGTATCGCCGTTTATTATTTCTATCTCGTTCTCCGTACCGCCACAGAAATAGGAGAGACTTCTGTTTTCCGCCGCCGCCGTCCACGTCTCCGTTGCCTGATCCCAGCCATATCCTGTAAAGACAACATTACTTATCATGCCGTTGACGGCGCATTTGTCGCCTCCCTGACCCAATAATACATCTATGACAAACTCTTCGGGGGTGAGGGTGGTTACTAATTTGCCGTTGACATAGTCCTCTCTGTTCACCCTGATACTTCCCGCCCGCACCGGTTCTTTCGAATCACAGGGAAAGGCGGACGACTCTCTTGGAGGATAGACGCCGGATGACTTCTCCGACTGTTGTGGCAGGTTGGACAATGAACTATAATCCTGCGAAAAAGCGTCATCATGCTTCATCATCAACATGATAGCGAAAAATAATAATAAAAATGGGTAAATTTTCTTCATAACATTTGCATTTCGTTAATCTAATGATACTTAATAAAAAACTTTTTTACTTAATAAAAACTTTTTGCAAAGATAGTTTATTTTTTGGATTAAGAAAAAGTTTAAGTGGTCAGGGGTATATGACAAATTGCATAGAGAGAAAAGCGAGATGAATGACGGTGCTTTGAGGATGAGATTTCTCCTGTTTCGTACCTCGCAGTCGAAATTATGTAACCCTTACTTATTAATCAACTTCTTAATCTCGCTCAGTTTCATCAGCGCCTCGACGGGGGTTAGGGTGTTGATGTCGGTATTGAGGATGTCTTCTTTGATTTGCAATAGTAGCGGGTCTTCCAATTGGATAAAACTAAGTTGATAGCCGTCAATGGGTGGCGGTTTCGATTCGGTGTTGGTTTTTTTGCCCAGAGAGGATTGGTCGCGTAGCGATTCTAATTGTTGCAACATCTGGTTGGCGCGGTTGAGCACTTGTTGCGGCATTCCTGCCATGCGTGCTACGTGGATGCCGAAACTGTGTTCGCTGCCACCTTTGGAGAGTTTGCGCAGGAAGATGACCTTGTTGTTGACTTCCCGCACGGTAACGTGGTAGTTTTTAATCCGTTTCATGATCTCCGCCATCTGGTTCAACTCGTGGTAGTGGGTGGCGAAGAGTACTTTGGGACGAAACGTATGATGGTTGTGCAGATATTCGGCGATAGCCCATGCGATGCTGATGCCGTCGTAAGTGCTTGTCCCTCTGCCGATTTCGTCCAGCAGGATCAAACTGCGGGAGGAGATGTTGTTGAGGATGCTGGCGGTTTCGTTCATCTCAACCATAAACGTGGATTCGCCGGAGGAGATGTTGTCGGAAGCGCCCACGCGGGTAAATATCTTGTCCACGACGCCGATCTCCGCCGAGACCGCTGGCACGAAACAGCCGATTTGCGCCATCAGCACGATTAACGCCGTTTGGCGCAGCAATGCCGATTTTCCCGACATGTTGGGTCCGGTGATGATGAGCATCTGTTGTTTTTCGTTGTCAAGATAGACGTCGTTGGAGATATACTGTTCGCCGACGGGTATTTGCTGTTCGATGACAGGATGGCGTCCTTCTACGATTTCCAAGGTGTAACCATCGTTCAATGAAGGTCTTACGTAGTTGTTCTTTTTCGACACGTTGGCAAACGAGAGTAGCACATCGAGTTTTGCCAAGGTGTTGGAGTTGACCTGGATGGGGTCAATAAACTCGTTCAGGGCGACGACGAGGTCGTTGAACAGTTTGGCTTCCAGCGTAAGGATTTTCTCTTCGGCGCCCAAGATTTTCTCTTCATACTCTTTCAACTCTTCAGTAATGTAGCGCTCAGCGTTGACGAGCGTCTGTTTACGAATCCATTCCGGCGGCACCTTGTCTTTGTGTGTGTTGGTTACTTCCAAGTAATAGCCAAAGACGTTGTTGTAACTGATTTTTAAGGATGCGATGCCGGTGCGTTCTATCTCAACACGTTGAATGTTAGCGAGATAGTCTTTCCCCGAATAGGCAATAGCCCGCAACTCGTCCAACTGCTGACTGACGCCTTTTTTGATGACGTTGCCCTTATTGACTGCCGCCGGCGGGTCGTCGGTCAACTCTTTTTCAATCCGTTTTCTTATTGTGGCACAGGGATTTAAACTATCCGACAGAGCCGTCAGTGCCGGACTATTCGACTGTTGGCATACTTTTTTAATCTCTTCGATGGCGGCGAGCGCCCGTTTGAGATAGGTCAGTTCGCGCGGGGAGATGCGTCCTGCCGACGAGCGGGCAATGAGCCGTTCCATGTCGCCCACCGTCTTGAGCAGGTCGAAGACTTTTTCTCTAAAGTCGTCATTATCAAAAAGATACTCTACGATGTCTAAGCGGTGTTCGATGGAGGGGATGTCTTTCACGGGGAGGATGATCCAGCGTTTCAGCAGACGCGCCCCCATGGGCGACGCCGTCAGGTCTAAGATGTCCGAGAGGGTTGTCCCGTCCTCGCTCATGGCGTGAACCAATTCCAAGTTTCGGATGGTAAAACGGTCTAACCAAACGTGATGGTCTTCGTCAATGCGGCTGATTTTACAGATATGTTGCAATTTGTCGTGATGCGTTTCGGAGAGATAATGCAACACCGCTCCCGCCGCCACGATGCCGTCTCTAAGGTTTTCAACGCCAAAGCCTTTCAACGAACTGACGCCGAAATGCCGCAGCAACAAATCCATCCCGAACTCTTCCTTAAAAACCCAATCCTCAAATGTCGTGGTATAAAACTTATTCCCGAAGACATCTTTAAACCGTTGAAGATGACTGCGTTGCAGCGCCACCTCGCTGGGTTTAAATCCTTGCAGCAACTTGTCCACATACTCCCCGCTGCCCTCCGCCACAAAAAACTCGCCGGTAGAGACGTCTAAGAAGGCGACGCCGTTGGTTTTTCCGTTGAAATGGATGGCGGCGAGGAAGTTGTTCTCTTTCTGTTCGAGGATTTGGTCGTTGTATGCGATGCCGGGGGTTACGAGTTCGGTAACGCCTCTTTTGACGATGGTCTTGGCGAATTTCGGGTCTTCCAACTGTTCGCATATCGCCACTCTCTGCCCCGCTCTGACCAACTTGGGCAAATAACTGTCTAAGGCGTGATGGGGAAATCCCGCTAACTCCACTTCGGAGGCGGCGCCGTTTTGCCGTTTGGTGAGGACGATGCCCAAGATACGCGAGGTGGTGATGGCGTCCGCGCCGAAAGTCTCGTAAAAATCTCCCATTCGAAACAATAACAAGGCGTTAGGATGCTTCGCCTTGATGGAGTTGTACTGTTTCATCAAAGGGGTGTCGGCTTTGACCGCCGGAATATCCTCTGCTTTAAAAAGTCCTGTCGTTGTATTCATCATTTCATTTTCTTCAACATCTCCGGTAGTTGCCGGATAGCCGCCATTTCGCGCCAGGCGGTCATCACCGGTTGCGCCGGAGAGCCGAAGTAGGTTCCTGCTTCCGGCAGACTTTTATCTATGCCCGATGTAGCCAGCATTATCACGCCTTTTCCGACCACCACGTCTTTGTTGACGACCACACGCGCCCAAAGGATGACGTCGTCTTCGATGGTAACAACGCCCGCAATAGCGCACTGGGAGCCGATTAAACAGTTGTTGCCGATGCACGTATCGTGTCCTATCTGTATCTGGTTATCGAGTTTACAGCCGTTTCCGATGGTGGTGTCGCCGGTAACGCCGCGGTCAATGGCACAGGCGACGCCGATTTCGACGTCATCTTTTATCACCACGCGCCCGCCGGATTCAAACTTGCGGTAAGCGCCGTTTTTCTTCTGGAAATAGAAACCGTCGGCGCCGATGACCGCCGAAGAGTGTATCACCACATGGTCGCCGATGACGGTGTGCGGATAGATGGAGACGTTGGAATGGATGATGCAGTTCTTGCCGATTTTCACATGGTCGCCAATGAAAGTGTTGGGCTGTATCACAGTTCCTTCCCCAATTTCCGCATTCGGACTGACGGCGGCTTGAGCCGCCACAAACGGACGGTGATGACGAATAATCCTGACAAAATCGGCGAAAGGGTCATCCGAGATAATCAACGACTTCCCTTCGGGACAGGCGACTTCCTGATTGATGATGACGACAGACGCCTTGCTATTCAACGATTTGTCGTAATATTTCGGATGGTCAACAAAGGTAACGTCGCCCTCCTCTACCACGTGGATTTCGTTCAGTCCCGTGATGTTTTGGTTGGGACCGATATGTTTTCGTCCTAACCACGCGGCAAGTTCGGATACGGTATATGGTTGTTCAAACTTCATACAAGAGCGTTATTTTTTTATTCTTTCGCAATATTCGTGGGTGCGGGTGTCAACCCTGATCCATTCGCCCTCTTCGAGAAAGAGCGGCACGCGCACGGTGGCGCCGGTTTCGACGGTTGCCGGTTTCATGGTGTTGGTGGCGGTGTCGCCTTTCATGCCCGGCTCGGTGTAGGTGATCTGCATCTCGACGAAGGGAGGCAACTCGCAAAAGAGCGGCGTGTCGGTGTCGGCGTGAATCACGATTTCTACCTCCTGTCCTTCTTTCATCAGGTCGGGGGCGTTAATCAGTTCGCCGTCAATGCCAATCTGTTCGTAGTCGTCCAAGTTCATAAACTGATACAACTCGCCTTCCTGATAGAGGTATTGGAATTTTCTGCGTTCAACGCGGGCGATGTCAATCCTCGTTCCGGAAGGAAAAGTGTTGGGGAGTACTTTTCCCGTCTTCACGTTTTTCAGTTTCGTGCGGACAAATGCTGCGCCTTTTCCCGGCTTTACGTGTTGAAATTCAATGATTGTGTAAAGTTCGTTGTTGAAATAGATTGTCAATCCATTACGAAAATCTGCTGTTGATGCCATATTCTTATATTTAATGAGTATATAATGGCGCAAAGATACGATTTTTTGTTGAGGTGTGAGATGTTAAATTTTTTCGTACATTTGCATTTTTAAAACTTTAAGCAGTGAAGCGAATTGGTTGGATGGTATTGCGTTCTTATATAGGACCGTTTGTGTTGATTTTCTTTGTAGTAGAGTTCATTCTGCTGTTGCAGTTTGTGTGGCTCTACATAGATGAATTAATCGGTAAAGGATTGCCGTGGACGGTCATTACCGAGTTGTTTTTCTATGTTTCGTGGACGACGGTTCCGATTGCATTGCCGCTCTCCATCCTGCTGAGTTCGGTGATGACATTCGGGAACTTCGGCGAACATTACGAGTTGGTCGCCATCAAGTCGGCGGGTATCTCTTTTTTGAAAACGATGCGGTCGTTGATTGTAACATCGGTGATTATCAGCATCTCGGCTTTCTTTTTTTCCAACAATGCGCTTCCCTACGTAGAGTTTAAGAAGAAGACCACCTTATACGATATCCGACACAAGAAACTCTCTTTCAACATCAAGGAGGGGGAATTTTATCATGATCTTGACGGATATGCGATTCGTGTGGGCAGAAAAGAAGATAAGAGACTCTACGACATCCTGATATACGACCATACCGACCGCGCCGGAGCGACCAAGATGACGATAGCAGAGCGCGGGATCATGAAGACATCGGATGACGGCAATACCGTTGTTTTGGTTCTCGAAAACGGATGGAATTACGAAGAAGGCGCCTCCGCCTCAGGTTCCGGCAACGTTCAGGCGCATCCCCTGCAACGCATCTGCTACGAGTCTCAAATCATGCACTTCGACCTTTCCGGATTCGAGATGAGCCGCACCGACGAAGACGTTTTCCCGACCAATCATACCATGCTCAACCTCGATCAACTCAATCGTGCTATTGATAGCCTTCGGGAGCGTTTGGATACGAGACAGGACGATTTCATCGCTGCCTCCCAAAGCGCCTACGCCGTCTTACACACTCCGCAGACGCCGGCGCGTGATACGATAGTAGTTGTAACGGATTCGACAGATTCGGCAGTAGTAACTGTAGCGGACTCGATAGTTCCGACAGTGGTGGCAAAAAGGGCGTTAGACGACGTTGCCGACAGCCAAAAGCCGAAAATCGTTACCGCAGCACTACGCAACGCCCGCAACATGAAACAGTCTATGGAGTTTTACGTAAGCGATTTGGCAGAACAGCAGAAAACGCTCCGCAAACACGAACTTATTCGCCAGGAGAAGTTTACTTTGTCGTTTGCCTGTTTGGTGTTGTTTTTCATTGGTGCGCCGGTGGGTTCCATTATCCGGAAAGGCGGGTTTGGCGTTCCGTTCCTTACCGCTACGCTTTTCTTTCTTTTATATTATATTGTCAATATGATGGGGAAGAAGTACGCCTTGCTGGGCGAGTTGCCGATATGGTTCGGGGCGTGGCTCTCGACGATGGTGTTATTTCCGCTGGGACTGTTTTTGACTATGAAAGCGAGCAACGATTCACCACTTTTCGACTTCGACGCGTGGAACAAAGTTATTTATCGTATTACACATAAAAAGAAACAAAATGAAAATACTGCTACTCTGTAACAAATCGCCCTTCCCGCCGATGGAAGGCGGTCCCATGGCAATGCACGCCATACTGACCGGGCTTGTGGACGCCGGACATCAGGTGAAAGTGTTAACTTTCAGCACCAACAAGTTCCCCGCTGCCGGCATCCCCGAAACGCTGAAGAACGACTTTGAAACGGTCGCTATCAATCTGAAAATAAATCCTTTAAAGGCATTTTTCAACCTTTTCTCGCAAAAATCACTGCACGTAGTCCGTTTCATCAAAAAAGAGATGACACAAAAACTCGTTGCGCTGCTTTCCGCCGAGAATTTCGACATTGTTCAGTTGGAATCCCTCTTTATGACCTCTTATATTGACGTTATTCGTAAAAATTCCGATGCCAAAATCATTTTACGCGCCCATAATGTAGAGTCGTTGATATGGGACAGGATGACGCTCCAACATAAAAATCCTATCAAAAAATACTACATAAAACTGTTAGGCAAACGGTTGAAAAGATATGAGATGGGCGTTTTAAGCCGTGTTGACGGCATTGTTCCCATCAGCAAGGTTGATATGGATTATTTCACCAACTTCGGATGCCAAACGCCGATGATTTCCGTTCCGTTCAGCATCAACACGGAGAAGTTTCAATACACAGCGTATGGCGCACCCGAAACGGTATCGTTTTTTCATCTTGGCTCTATGGACTGGCTGCCCAATCAGGAGGGGATATGGTGGTTTTTGGAATTTGTGTGGAATAAAATCCACAAGGCAAATCCGCAAGCGACGTTTTATGTAGCCGGTCGCAACATGCCGGAGTGGCTGAAACGGCTGCAACAGCCGGGCGTGGTTGTGGTAGGCGAGGTTGCGGAGGCGCACGAGTTTATCCGGTCTAAAGCCGTTTTCGTCGTTCCGTTGCTGTCGGGGAGCGGCATCCGTATCAAAATCATCGAGGGGATGGCGTGCATGCGCCCTGTCCTGACGACAAGCATCGGCGCCGAAGGTATCGAATACAGCAACGGAGAAAATATCATGATAGCCGACACGCCGGAGGCATTTCTCGAAAAAGCACAAAAGTTAATAGATAATCCCACGCTTTGCGAAACTATCGGAAAAGCGGCACACCATTTGATAATGAACCGGTATGACACTAAAAAAATCATCATCAACTTGACGGACTTTTATCAATCATGTATCACCAAACAGGAGCGTAAATGAAGATTTTAGTTATATTATCGCGTATTCCGTGGCCCCTCGAAAAAGGGGATAAACTCCGCGCCTATCACCAACTCCGCTGTTTGTCGAAAAACAACGAGATCGTCCTCTTCGCATTAAACGATAACCGGAACATCAACGAAGCCGAAGCAAAACGACAACTCCTCCCCTACTGCTCATCCATTCGATTTTGTAATCTCCGTAAGATAAACATTTTATGGAATATCGTGAAGGCTTTTTTTCGAGGAAAACCGTTACAAGTGGGCTATTTCTACTCTTGTCGCGCCAAGAAAGCGCTCCAACAACTGATTGCCGAAACGAATCCCGACCGCGTCTTCTGCCAGTTGGTGCGCACCGCTGAATACGGGAAAAACCTGCCCATGCCTACAACGATTGATTATCAGGATACTCTGTCACAAGGGATCTTTCGTCGCGAGCAAAAGGCGTTTTTTTTACTTAAACCGTTTTTCAAATTAGAATACAAACGGCTGCAACGCTATGAGGATAAGGTGTTTGAGTGGTTCGACCATAAAACCATCATTTCCAAACCCGACCGCGACTGTCTGACGCATCCGCGCAAAGAAGAAGTAACCATCATTCCGAATGGCGTTGACCATCAATATTTTACACCTTCTGTGAAAGAGAAACGGTACGATTTGATTTTTAACGGGAACATGTCGTATCCGCCCAATATCAACGCTTCCAAATTATTGGCTAAGAAGATATTACCCATCGTTCACCAAACACTTCCCGATACGACGCTGTTGCTGTCGGGCGCGCAACCGCATGAACAAGTGAAAGCGTTGCAAAGCGAGAAGATAACGGTTTCGGGCTGGGTGGACGACATTCGCGAGAATTACGCCATGAGCCGCGTCTTTATTGCGCCCATGCAGATAGGCACCGGCTTGCAAAACAAACTGTTAGAGGCGATGAGCATGAAACTGCCGTGCATCACCTCCGACCTTGCCAACGCCTCCTTAGGCGCCGAACCGGGAACGGAAATCCTGACGGGCAATACGCCGGAAACATTCGCTCAGCACATCGTCCGCCTGCTTACCGATTCCAACGCTGCCGAGTCGCTATCCGAAAAGGGACATCAGTTCATCCTGCGCACCTTCGACTGGGAAAAAGCGACGGAGATATTGGAAAACGTCATCACCGCCGAGCGGAAATAAAGAAAGGTAAGCACATTATATCGCACCGCTACAACCGCCTTACCCTTGCTGTCTTCCAACCCTGGGGGAGTTCGACGGGAGCTAGTCGTATAAGACTTACCCGGCTGCAAAGGTACACATTTTTTGGTAATTTAATATCTGCAATAAAAAAAAATTTTTTTATTGCAGATATTGAAAAAAACCGTATCTTTGCACTCTGTTTTCCGAATGGGGAAATAGCGTTCAGAAAGCGTTTGGGAGCATAGCTCAGCTGGTTCAGAGCATCTGCCTTACAAGCAGAGGGCCGGCGGTTCGAATCCGTCTGCTCCCACAAAGAAAATCAGAGCCAAAAGCCTTATTATATAGGGCTTTTGGCTCTGTCGGTTTATTGTATTTTGAACAGAGAAAAATCTATCTGAACATACTTTTATGTACAAATATCGAGATATCACAATTCATAATAAAAGTTAAAATTTAGTATAAAATTTTTTTGTTATTAAAAATAACACTTCTTTTGTGCCTGAGTTATAAATGATTATGTTTGTTGTTTGACGAACAACGAACAGTATTGTCTTAAACCATAAATGAAATATAATCACATTATCGTCACAACATTGTTATTATCAATGTTTATATCAGCGGCAACAGCCCAAACCTCTGAAGTCGTAGAGACCGAATATGTCACAGTCGAACTTGGTGAAGTAACCATCACTTCGCAATACGGCAACCAGCATTTGCTGGATATTCCCACTGCAATTACGGCTATTGGCGCGCCAATGCTCAATAGCGCCAATATTAGCGGATTGGAGCAGTTGGCGGGTTTTGTTCCGGGGCTTAACGTGCTGGTGCAAACCCCGGGGCGTCCCAATTTAGTTATTCGCGGACTAACGAGCGACGAGGTAAGCCCGTCTGCACAACCGCGCGTGTCGGTATATTTAAACCATGCGCCCATTAGTCGCGCAACCATGGCAATAGCAGAAATTTATGACATGCAGCGCGTTGAAGTACTGAAAGGACCGCAGGGAACGCTCTTCGGACGAGGCTCGCAGGCGGGGGCTATACATTATATAACACGTAAACCTGACCATCTTTTCGGCGGATATCTCACGGCGGGTATGGGCAATTTCGGTA
>Ga0099364_10010802_pt1 | contig 12524 bp, 4 predicted proteins | sample TergutTh196P3_FD_73070 | JGI IMG/M metagenome (GOLD analysis project Ga0099364, IMG submission 73070) | Microcerotermes parvus P3 segment gut microbial communities from Pointe-Noire, Republic of the Congo - Th196 P3 | ecosystem: Host-associated > Arthropoda: Insects > Digestive system > Gut ... | reverse complement strand
AGCGGCCCGGGGCGACCCTCGTGGCGGGGTATGACACCTGGAAAAAGGTGGGGCGTTATGTCATGCGGGGCAGCAAGGGCATAGCCGTGTTGCCGGAAAGGGGGCTTGACGAAAACGGGCGGGGTTTCACCCTGGGGCTGCGCCATGTTTTCGACATCGGCAGCACGGGCGGGCGCAGAACCCGCAAAAACGCGGGGCGGCAGTTGGCCTGGGATTTGGAGGATGGGCGGCTCGGCACACTGATCAGGCATCTGGCGGACAACGGGGAGTTTGACTACCTTGAATTTGGGTGGAGCGCAGAGCAGGAAGCCCAAGACGGCATGGGGCATGGTGACGGCACAACAAGCAATGACGATGGCGAACGCAATGACGAGAAAAAACTGCTAAAATCATTTACACGAACAAATGTTTGGCGTATAATGAAAGAACAGTATCGAGACGAGATGGGCGAGCTTGACGGGGCGGCAAAGGATTTTGCCTTCAGGAGCATCATGTACACGGTCGGGAGCCGTTGCGGATTCGCCCTTGCGGACACGGAGCAGGATTTTGGCGACATCGGGTTTTTCCGGGATGAATATGTCATGAACCTGATCCTGACGGTCGTGGGCGGCACGGCCAGGAGCGTCCTCGGCAACATCTACGGCGCATTAAAGGAAATAGGCGACGAAAGCAAAAAGACAAGGAGGGATGACAATGGCATTGATGGATTTGGCTTACGAAAAGAGGGTGGACGGGCTGCTCTACCCGGTCATCGGGATGCCGCCGGACCGGACGGAGGAACTGTTGAACCTCGGCAAATACGGGCGGATGGCGCTCGAATATCTGCGGGAGAACAGGCACGAGCGCTACATGATGCTGATGGCGACGGGGAAGATGGCCGCAAGGATGCGGGAAGTGGACGGGGAAGCGGACGATCTGATCGACATGATCAGCGACGATTACCTAAAAAAACACCCGCCGACAGACCCGCTGGACACGATGGAGACGTGGCAGCTCCGGGAACAGGCGATGAGGGTGGCGGAGGAAGTCGTGATCAATCAGGTCGTGAACCGCTACCACTAGCGGAATCACCACCGGATGGCGACAGGGAAAGGGAACTGGAGCGGGAACTGAATAAGGAGCTTGATGAACTGGATTCATTCGGCGGGGCAAAGGAAGCAGGTGCTTATGCGCAGGCTTCCTTTCTTTTTGACGAGAACACGGGCCGGGCGACGATTGGTTTTTTCCCAAGGGCGGGAAGCGGGAACAAAATAAGCGGCGGTATTTACGCAGACAAGTCATGGAGTTTTACAAAAGCCAAGACGGAGACCACGGTGCCGCATGATTATGTGGTGGAGGCCCTGATGCGCGGCCCATGCTTTGGCGGCGGCAAGGACAGGGTGTGGCGGATTTACCAGACAGTGGCGTCGGCATCGGAGCGGGCGAAGCTGATAAGCAAGGAATATGGCCTGGGTGGCGGAAGCCATTGGCCGGTCGAGGGGCATGGATTGTGTGGCTATGATTATATGCCATCCAAGGGAATCACCGTCGAGTGGAAAGACGGGGAGGGGAGGAAACAGGGGCATCTTTCCTGGGGCAGGGTCGAAAAAGAAATCGAGGCGCTGGTGCGGGCGGATATTTACGACAGGCCGGTAAAATCACCGGGAAGCGGCGACGGACAGACCGAAGCCGTAAGCCGTGTTGAAACAGGGCCGCCATCCCCGGCCCGTGGTGATGTCGCGCCATCCACGCCGCGCCATAATTACCGGCATGACCCCGGCATTGTGAAAAGGGGCGGGCCAAAGACACGTTATGGCCGGAACATTGAAGCAATCAGTTTATTGAAACGGATAGAGGGCGAAAGCCGCCTCGCGACACCGGAGGAGCAGACGGTGCTGGCCGATTATGTCGGATGGGGCGGGCTCGCCCAGGCGTTTGATCCCGGCAATACGGCATGGGCGAAGGAGTATCGGGAGGTCAAGGGGCTGCTTTCCGATGATGAGTATGCCTCGGCGCGGGCCAGCGTGAACAATGCCTTTTACACCACGCCGGAAGTCGCCGCCGCGATGCACGGGGCGCTGGTGAGATTTGGTTTCCGCAGGGGGAACATCCTGGAACCGGCGATGGGGATAGGGAACTTTTTCGGGGTGCTGCCGGATGAATTGTCGGATTGCAAGCTCTATGGCGTCGAGGTGGACAGTATTTCGGGCAGGATCGCGAAACAGCTTTACCCAAATGCTGACATCACCATCAAAGGCTTTGAAAAGACGGATTATCCCGACAACTTCTTCGACGTGGCCATCGGTAACGTGCCGTTTGGCGACTACCGCCTCCATGACCCCAGGTACAACAAGCATGGCTTCCGCATCCATGATTATTTCATCGCCAAGGCGCTTGACCTCGTGAGGCCGGGCGGGATGGTGGCGGTCATCACGTCGAAGGGTACTTTGGACAAGAAAAACCCCTCCGTGCGGCGGTATATCGCGCAGCGGGCCGAACTGGCGGGGGCGGTCAGGCTCCCCAACCATGCCTTCAAGGACAGCGCCGGAACGGAAGTGACATCGGACATCATTTTTTTGCAAAAGCGGGAGCGGATGGTCAGCGATGAGCCGGATTGGGTGCATCTGGGCGTCACCGACGACGGCATCCCGGTCAATGCGTATTTTGCCGGACACCCGGAAATGATGTTGGGGCGGATGGGCCGCGCGGGAGGCATGTACGGCGCGGACGGGTCGGAGACGGCCTGTGTCAATGACGACCCGGATTTCGACATGGCCGCCGCCCTGGATGGGGCCATCGCCAACATCAAGGCCACTATTTCCGGCTATGGGCGGAGCGCCGAGGACGGGGATGACTCCACGGACACGCTACCGGCAGACCCGGACGTGAGGAATTTCACATACACGCTGGTGGACGGCGGATTGTATTACCGGGAAAACTCGCTGATGGTCAGGAAGACCCCGCCCGCCATGACCGAAGAAAGAATCCGCGGGCTGCACGGCATCAGGAACATCACCAGGGAGCTGATAGACATCCAGTTGGCGGGTTGCACGGAAAGCGAACTGAGGGAAAAACAGGCGCTGCTCAACCGCGAATATGACCGCTTCGTCTGGGATTACGGCCATGTCACCGCCAAGGCGAACAAGGCGGCGTTCCGCCATGACAGCGACTATCCCCTGCTGGCCAGCCTGGAGGTGGTGGACGAGGACGGCACGGTCAGGAAAGCGGGGATGTTCCATAAGCAGACGATACGCCCGAAAAACATGGTCTTGCGGGCGGAAACGGCCATCGAGGCCCTGAATGTGTCGGTAAATGAGCATGGTTATGTCAACATCCCCTTCATGCTGGGTATCTACGAGCCGGGCGACGGGGCAATGAAAGAGTTGATGGCACGGAAAGTGGCCGGGGAAAGCAGTGGCGCAAGCGGTGACGACCTTGACTCGCTCGAGGCGGCACTGACGGACATGCGGGTTGACATGCTGGTCAATGAGCTCGGCGGCATCATCTACCGGAATCCCCTGCGGGCGGTCGATGGCGACCCGTGCAGAGGGTGGGAAACGGCGGATGAGTATCTGTCGGGAAATGTCAGGGAGAAGCTACGCCTCGCGGCGTCCGAAGCGGAAAATGACCCGGCATATGCCGCCAATGTCGAGGCCCTGGCAAAAGTCCAGCCGGAGGACGTCGGGGCCGCCGACATCGAGGTGCGGATCGGCACGTCATGGATCGACACGGAGGATTATGAGCAGTTCATCTATGAGCTGCTGGAAACCCCGTCAAGGGCCAGGCGGTCAGGAACAAACGACGGCGGGATTCGGGTCAAACACGACAGACATGGCATGAAATGGCGGGTCGAGGGCAAGCGCGGGGATGATTGCTCGGTGATGGCGACCAAGACATTCGGCACCTCGCGGATGGATGCCTACACCATCTTCGAGGAAACGCTTAACCTCCGGGCGGCGACGGTGAGGGACAGGGTGGACAATCCCGACGGGACGCACCGCTATGTCGTGAACAGGCACGAGACGGTGCTGGCGCAGGAAAAACAGGGCCGGATGAAGGGGGCGTTCAAGGAATGGCTGTTCGCGGAAGCGGAAAGACGCGCGAAGTATGTGGAATATTACAATGAGACGTTCAACGCCACGCGGCTGCGCGAATATGACGGCTCACAGCTTGAATTTCCCGGCATGAGCCCGGAGATACGCCTTGAAGCGCATCAGGTCAATGCCGTGGCCCGGATCATCCGCGGCGGCAACACCCTGTTGGCCCATGCGGTGGGGGCGGGCAAGAGTTTCGAGATGATAGCCGCCTGCATGGAGAAGAAAAGGCTGGGCCTGGCCAACAAGACCTGCCTGGTGGTGCCCAAGCCGCTGATCGTGCAGATGGCCTCGGAGTTCATGCGGCTCTACCCATCGGCCAACATCCTCGTCACGACGGAGCGGGATTTTGAGAAAAACAGGCGCAGGCAGTTCGTTGCGCGGATCGCGACGGGCGATTACGATGCCGTCATCATGTCGCACTCGCAGTTTGAAAAAATCCCGATTTCGGTGGAACGCAGGGAAAGGCTGCTCGCCGAACAGATTGAAGAAATAGCGGACGCCATCGACGTGATGAACAAGGATGACGGGGCGAGGTGGACGGTCAAGCAGATGGAGGCGCAGAGGAAAAGGCTGGAAAACCAGTTGGAGGAACTTAGCGACGCAAGCCACAAGGATGACCTGATAAACTTCGAGGAATTGGGGATTGACTCGCTGATGGTGGACGAGGCCCATGCCTACAAGAACCTGGCTATTTTTTCCAAGATGAACAATGTCGCCGGGATCAGCAGTGCGGGGGCGAAAAAGTCAACGGACATGCTGCTCAAATGCCAGTACATCAATGAATTGACCGATAACCGGGGTGTCGTGTTCGCGACGGGAACGCCGATCAGCAATACGATGTGCGAGATGTATGTCATGCAGCTTTATCTCCAAAAGCCGGCATTGGAACGGATGGGGATATACCATTTCGACGCATGGGCGGCGAATTTCGGCGAAGTCACCACCACGATGGAACTGTCAGTCGAGGGGAGCGGCTTCCGCTTCAAGAGCCGTTTCAACAAGTTCGTGAACATCCCGGAGCTTCTGACGGCTTTCCGCGAGGTCGCCGACATCCAGACCGCCGACATGCTCTCGCTCGACGTGCCGGATTTGCGGGGTGGGGGATACACAATCGCCGATTCGGAGCCGGACGGGTTCGTTAAGAGGGTGATGGCCGATTTTGTCGAGCGGGCGGAGAGTATCCGCCTCGGAAACATCGATCCCTCGGTTGACAATTTCCTCAAAATCACCCATGAGGCACGGCTCCTGGGCACGGATGCAAGACTCCTTTTCCCGGATGCCCCGGATAATCCCGACGGCAAGCTGAACAGGGTGGCGGGGCATGTCCGGGATGAATATCAAGCGGCGATGGAAAAGGGGATTGTCGGCTGTCAGCTTGTCTTTTCCGACATCGGGACGCCGGGAGCGGGCAAGGGCTTCACGGTCTATGATTACATAAAAGAGAGCCTGATAGCCCGTGGCATCCCCGCTGACGAGATAGCCTTCATCCATGACGCCAAAACGGATGCCCAGCGGGACGCCCTGTTCAGGGATATGCGGTCGGGAAGGAAGAAAATCCTGATCGGCTCGACCGACAAATGCGGCACGGGCGTCAATGTCCAGAAGCACCTGGTCGCCATGCACCATGTCGATTGCCCCTGGAAGGCATCGGGCATCATACAGCGTGAGGGGCGGGGGCTCCGGCAGGGCAACGAAAACAAGGAGGTGGCGGTCTACCGCTATGTCACCAAGGGCACGTTTGACGCCTATATGTGGATGCTGGTGGAGAACAAGCACCGCTTCACCTCGCAGATAATGCGGGGCAGGCTGGTGTCACGCACCTGCGAGGAAATAGACGAGGCAATCATGTCCTATGCCGAGATCAAGGCCATCGCCACCGGCAATCCGCTGATAAAGGAAATGATGGAGATTGACGGCGAAGTCCATCGGCTTAAACTTCTCAAAGCGGAGCATGACAGCCAGCGATACCGCTTGCAGGATGATTTCATGATCAGGTTTCCGAGACTTATCAGGGCGGCGGAGGAAAAGCTGGCCTGTGTGGAAGCGGATATGAGGGCTTATGCGGAAGACAAGGAAGCCAAGCCCGATTTTGCCATCACCATCGGGAAAGTGACCCACATCGAACGCGCGGACGGCGGAATGAACATGATTGATGCCGTGAAACGGGCAAAAATGGGGGAAACGACGGCCATCGGCAGCTTCAGGTGCTTCGAGCTTTTGGTCGAGAAGCATCACATGGATATGCAATTCCTTGTGCTGCGGGGAAAAACCGAGTACAAGGCCGAAATGTCGCAAAGCGCGGTCGGCAACATGGTGAAGCTGGAAAACCTCCTGGAAGGCATTGGCGACAAGGCAGATTTCCTGGTGGGGAAAATAGAAGGCTATCGACGCGACCTTGCCTCGGCGGAAGCGGAATATGAAAAACCCTTTGTCCATGAAGCCGAGTATCGCGGGAAACTTGCCCGGCTGGAGGAATTGGATGCCATTTTGCGCATTGAAGAGCAGGTGGTGGAGGCGGTGGATTTGGATGTGGTGGACGGTGAGCGGGAAAATGATGTGGAAAGGTGTGTGGCAGAGGATATGTCTGTCTACGGCGGGGGAATGGCAATGACCAGTCAATCCGCAATGAGGATTTGACGGAAAAGCAGAGACGGGGCAGCAGGGATGCGGCCCCGTCATTTTTTATTCAGCAATCAATGTAGCGCTCGATCTCACATGCGTGGGTCTTTTCCTTCTTGTCGTAGTTTATCCCGACCAAGAGGAGATTGGCTTTATGATCCGCGAGCGCCCCGGCATACTGCCTTGACTTGATTTGGGCCAGCGCGCCTTCCACGGACTTGTCCCATTTGAGTTCTATCAGCACGGCCGGTTTGTCGGCGAACTTCGTCCTCGGAACGAAGCAGATGTCGGCGAAGCCCTTGCCGGATGGCAGTTCGCGGATGATGGTATAGTATTCCCTGGCTGTGAAGAAAGCGAGATTGATAATGTAGCTTAGGGCATTTTCGTCATTGTACTGGAGGATGGAGACCTCGTTGTGGGCTTCGTCTATGCTCCTGGCGACGGTATCGGCATCCATGTCCCAGAGGGAGTGGAGTAGTTTTTCGGAATTTTTTATCTGTTTTATTACCTCATTCCAACCGATGACATCAATCGAAGTGGTGTATTCGTCGCTGACTTCCCTGTTGGGGATGACCACGGAACTGCTTCCGGAATCGAAACTCAGGTATCCCAGGTGTATGAGCAGGGTCAATATGTCATCCTTTTTATTGAATGAGGTCATGTCATTGGTGAATGAGCGTGTGTCAATTTTCACGTTGCCGCCCGCCAGCATCGTCACCACCGCTTCTTTTAATCCGTCATAGTCCATTTGGATATATATTTTTAGGGCTTCGTAAGTCTCGGTCTTGTTCCAGAAGTTCGCAAGATAATTATGGCGGAGGGCATCAACGACCGATTTGGGGCTATAGATGGAGACATATTCATCATTTGTCTGGTCGTACAGATAATAACCGTCATACCATGCCTTGACCTCCTCGAAAGGCAGCTTGTAATTTTTGCATAAATCAAAAACCTCTGCCTCGGTGAAGCCGAAAAACGGCGCCAGTTCCCCCGGGTCGGTCATGCTGTATTCGGAGAACATGTTGAGGGCCGAGTGCTTCCCGTATTTCTTGATCGGGAGGATGCCGGTCATGTAGGCGAGGGCGATGTAGTTTTGGTCTTTCAGCCAGTTGCGCAGAAAATCGAGATACTCCTTTTGGGCATCGGTTTTATCTTGATACTCCCTGAACAGGCAATCCCATTCGTCGATGATGATGATGAATTGTCGCTTCGTCGCCCGGCACACATCACTCAAGGTATAAACTAGGTCATCCTTGTCATAATAGGAAACTTCGGGATATTCATCCAAAACATCGTGGATGATCCGCTTGCTCAATTTGTCTATCATCTCTTTCATTGTATTTGACCGACCGAGGAACTCAATCATATTCAACATGATGACATTGTACTTATTCTTATGCTCGGCATAAGAGGGGCTTTTCACGATTTTCAGGTCGCCAAACAGTTCATCGGCCTCCAAATGATGATTATAGTATGCGGTCAGCATACTTGTCGCCATCGTCTTGCCGAAGCGACGGGGGCGGCTGATGCACATGAACCGTTGCTGGGTGTTAATCATCGCATTGGTATAAGTGATGAGTTCCGACTTATCGACGTATATTTGCGAGTTCAGGCACATACGGAAATTCTCGCCGGATGGATTTAGATATTCTCCCATAACGACCTCCTTTGCCATCTGCTTCCAATTATTATCATACTATTTTTGGCGCCTGATGGCAAGTCATTACAACTGGCAAGAGCGCAAAATGTCATTACAACTGGCAAGAGCGCAATATTGACGCGGGGGCAAAATAGTGTGATAATATATAAACCGGTACGGTCGCACACGCGCGAGGCTTTCATGTTTCAGGAACCGCTGACGCTCTACAAGCTGATCATCCTCTATATGCTGGGCAGGGTAAATTTCCCCTTGACCAAGGCTCAGATCATGGACTTTATCTTGGATCGCGAGTATCTCAGTTTCCTGACTTTGCAGCAGGTGATAGGTGAGCTGATCGACGAAAATCTGATCGAGGCCGAATCGATCCGCAACCGCACGCACTTGATTATCACCGCCGAGGGGGCCGAGACTCTCTCTTATTTCCGTCACCGTATCGGCGAAGCGATGCGGGCGGATATTGACGATTTTTTCCGCCAAAACGAGCTGAAAATGCGCAACGAGGCTTCTGTTTTGGCTGATTACCACAAGTCGGTCTCGGGTGAGTTTGAGGCGCGGTTGGTCGCCAAGGACAATGAGCTCACGCTGGTCGAGATCGCTTTGTCTGTTCCTGATGAAGAGACGGCGGCGGAGATCTGCGACAATTGGCAGCGCAAAAATCAAGATGTGTACAAATATCTGGTCGGGGCGCTGTTTTAGTGTCGTGGCTACCTAGTCCTAGTCCGTAAGGCGGACACATATATCTCTCCGTCGCTGTGGCCTTTCTATTCTTTCGACAGACTTGAAGAACGCGAAGCGTTCTTCGGAAAAGTTAGTACTTCTTAGGTTCGGTTTTTCGAACCTTAGAAGTACTTACTTTTTGGAAGGCGGCCTAAGGCGACTGCGAGAAATATGTGTCTGCCTTACTCACAACTGCAATGGCATTTGTCTTATCTAGCCGTACAACTCCCCAAATTTCTCACTTAAATAGTCGGCATAATAATCGGGGTTGAATTTTTCGCCGGTCGCTTTTAGTAGCAGTTCTTCCGGCAGGTAGAGTTCGCCGTGGCGGTGGATGTTTTCGCTGAGCCATGCTCCGACGGTGCTGAGGTCGCCCTTGTGTATCGCGGCGTCGATATCGACGCTCTTTTTCATCGCCGCTACCATCTGGACGCCGTAGGCCGTCCCGACAGCATAGGAGGGGAAGTAACCGACTAGCCCGCCGCTCCAATGGACATCCTGCAAGACGCCTTTGGCGATGTCGTCGGCGCGAACGCCGAGCAGCTCGTCATATTTTTCGTCCCATAGTCCGGGCAGGTCGGCGGCCTTTATCTCGCCTGTCATCAGGGCTTTTTCCAGTTCGTACCTGACCATGATGTGGAGGCTGTAGGTCAGCTCGTCGGCCTCGATACGGATCAGCGAGGGGCGGGCGATATTGACGGCGCGGTAGAGCATATCCTCGTCCCAATCGGCGAAGAAGGGGAAGAGGTCGCGCAGTTTGGGGAGGAGGACGGCGGTAAAGGCGCGGCTCCTGCCGATGACATTTTCGTAGAGGCGCGACTGGCTCTCATGCGTACCCATCGAAGCGCACTCGTCCAGTCCGTAGCGAACTAGTTCGGCGCCCATGTTTTGCTCATAGAGGGCGTGTCCCGACTCGTGGATGGTCGAAAAAAGGGCCGACAGCAGGTTATCCTCGTGGTATTTGGTGGTTATCCGCACGTCGTGATGGTTTATGGTGGTGCAGAAAGGGTGTTCGACCTCGCCGACGCGGCCGCGTGAGCGGTCATAGCCGACGAAATCTGTCAGCCAAGGCATGAGGCTTCGTTGCTTGTCCTTGTCGAAAGTCCCGGTTATTTCGACCGGCTGTCTGCCGCTTTTCGTGATGTCCTTTACTAGCGGGGCTATCTTTTTACGCAGGGTGGCAAAAAAGGCGTCGAGCATTTCGACATTCGCCCCTTTCTCGTAGTCGTCGAGCAGGGCGTCGTAGGGGTGTTTGTCGTAGCCGTACCAGTCACAGAGGCGGCGTTGGTAGTCGAATATCTTTTCATAATAGGGCAAAATCATGGCAAAATCGCGCTTTTCGCGGGCCGTTTCCCAGACCGGCTCCGCCTCGGTACGCAGGGCCATAAAGGCTTGAAACTCCTCCGGCGGGATGGCCTTGGCCTTGCGGTAGCTGCGGCCCAGATTGCGCACCATCGCCCGTTCGAGGCTGTCCAGTTCACTGTCATGCGCCTCTAGTGTCTCGATGGCCTCTAGGGTGTCGGGGGCGATAAAACGGCGGAAATACTCGCCGCCTAGCCATCCGACCGTCGCTCCCCTAGCCGGCAGTGACTTTTCCGAGACCTTGCCGACCGACTGATCCCAATTAAACAGGGCCATGGCTGACATCAGGTTGCCGCTGACTTCGATTTTGTCCAATAATAGTTCGAGGGCCTTTGATTTGGTCATGTTCATCCTCCTTTGCGGTGGGTCGCGGCTGTCGCCCGCGCCCTGTGTTTTACTCTTGTTCCGGCTTGCCTTTAATAGCGGAAAAATATTCCCGCACTTTTTTCTCATAGCCATTGTCACTGGGACGATAAAAGGTTCGCGCCGCGAGGCCGTCAGGTAGGTATTGCTGTTCGACGTAAGCCTGCGGATAATCGTGGGGGTAGCGGTAGCCGATGCCTCGGCCTAGCTTGGTCGAGCCGCGATATGAGGCGTCCTGCAAATATGAGGGGATGGGCAGGCTGCCCGTTTCGCTGACCGCCTCCATGGCGGCGTCTATCGCCGCGACGCAGGCATTGCTCTTGGGAGCACAGGCAATATACATGGCCGCCTCGGCGAGGATGATACGGGCCTCGGGCATACCGACGCGCTCGACCGCCAACGACGCATTGACCGCCACGGTCAATGCTTGCGGGTCGGCGATACCGACATCCTCAGCGGCGTGGATCATGATACGGCGGGCGATAAAGGTGACGCTCTCACCGGCATGGAGCATCCGCGCCAGATAATAGACCGCCGCGTCGGGGTCGGAGCCGCGCATACTCTTTATAAAAGCGGAAATGGTGTCGTAATGTTGGTCGCCGCCCTTATCATAGCGGACGGCCCGCTGTTGGATACATTCTTCGGCGACGGCGAGGCTGATACGTATCTTGCCGTCGGGGCCGCGTTCGGTCGTCGTCACCCCTAGCTCGATGGCATTGATACCGCGTCTGGCGTCGCCACCGGCTAAGTCGGCGAGGAAATCGAGAGCGTCCTCGTCTATCACGGCGTCATAGGCGCCGAGACCCTTTTCGTGGTCATAGACGGCGCGTTTCAGCAGGGTCTTTACATCCTCCACCGCTAGCGGCTTTAGTTCGAATATGCGCGAACGCGACAGCAGGGCGCCGATGACCTCGAAATAAGGATTCTCAGTCGTCGCCCCTATCAGTATCACCGTCCCATCCTCGACAAAGGGCAGGAGGTAATCCTGCTGAGCCTTGTTGAAACGGTGTATCTCGTCGATAAAAAGGACGGTACGTTTGCCGTACATACCCTGATTTTCCTTGGCGCCCCTGACGACCTCCTCCATGTCCTTTTTGCCCGCCGAGGTGGCATTGATCTGGCGAAACTCAGCGCTAGTAGCCTGAGCGATAACCTTAGCGAGGGTGGTCTTGCCCGTCCCCGGCGGCCCATAAAAAATGAGCGAACCGAGCCGGTCGGCCTGGATCGCCCGATATAATAGCTTGCCCGGCCCGATGATGTGCTGCTGCCCGACCACTTCATCCAAGGTAGTAGGGCGCAGTCTCGCCGCTAGCGGCGATTCTTTTTCCATATGGGCGCCGCGCATATAGTCGAAAATATCCATAAAGACAGCATATATCAGCTGTTTGGCCGTGTCAAGCCGCTAACGTTCGGGCATACCGGGCAGGATCAGGCCGCCATCGAGTTTGACAGTGTTGCCGGTCATATAGGCCGCCGCGTCAGAGGCGATAAAACAGACGAGGGCGCCCACCTCATCGGGCGTACCCTTGCGGCCTAGCGGTATCTTAGGAGGAAAAGTGCCGCTCCGCAGCTCCTCGTCGCCAAAATGTCCGCGCACGGCGGTCGCCCCCGGAGCGACGCAGTTGACACGGATGCCGTGCGGCGCCATATCGAGAGCCATCGACTCGGTCGAGCGGATCAGGGCGGCCTTCATGCCGCCATATACGGCGTCCTCGGGGTAGGCGCGG
>Ga0099364_10010801_pt1 | contig 12524 bp, 13 predicted proteins | sample TergutTh196P3_FD_73070 | JGI IMG/M metagenome (GOLD analysis project Ga0099364, IMG submission 73070) | Microcerotermes parvus P3 segment gut microbial communities from Pointe-Noire, Republic of the Congo - Th196 P3 | ecosystem: Host-associated > Arthropoda: Insects > Digestive system > Gut ... | reverse complement strand
TGCGTCGGCTGCGGTGCTGGGCGGGATGCGGGGCAAGGCGGAGGAGGAGGTCGCACTGGAGGTGCGGCCGAACGACGACAACGCGGCCCCGCGCCCGCCCGGTGCCGGAGACGGCGTGCGTCTTGTTCTGGGAGCACCATCGGTGTGGCAGGGTGGGGGGCGTGGGTCTGAAGAAGGCAGCCGAGATCGAGCAGATGCGGCCGGCGGGACGGTTCGTCGCGGCCGTGCTTGCGTCGTTGCAGCAGGTGGCCGAACCGGGTATGACGACGCGGGACCTGGACGGGCACGCGCACCAGATGATCGCCGACGCCGGGGCCCGGTCGGTCTACCTGGGGTACCACCCGTCGTTCGGCGCGGTGCCCTACCCGGGGGTGCTGTGCGCCTCGGTCAACGACGCGGCCCTGCACGGTCTGCCGACGGACCGGGTACTCGCCCCGGGCGACGTGGTCAGCGTGGACTTCGCCGCCGAGGTGGAGGGCTGGGTGGCCGACTCCGCGGTCACCTTCCAGCTGCCGCCCACCACCCCGCAGGCCCAGCGCCTGATCACCACCACAGCCGCCGCCCTGGAGGCGGGGATCGCCGCGGCCCGGGTGGGCAACCGGATGGGCGATATCTCCGCCGCGATCGGCCAGATCGGCCTGGACGCCGGGTTCGGGGTCAACGCCGACTTCGGCGGCCACGGCGTCGGCCGCACCATGCACGAAGACCCGCACGTGCCCAACCGGGGCCGCCGCGGCTCGGGCCAGCGCCTGAAGAACGGCCTGGTCATCGCCATCGAACCCTGGTTCATGGCCGAGACCGAGGACTACGTCGTCGACGACGACGGCTGGACCATCCGCTCCGCCGACGGCTCCCTGGCCGCCCACTTCGAGCACACCGTCGCCCTGACCGACGCCGGCACCGTCGTCCTGACGGCCCGCGACTGATCGGCTCTGGCCCGGACCTCCCTGGTGGCCAGGCCGACACCCACGACGACGGGCATCGTCGGGTGCACAGGTTTTGTTACCCGTGCTCAGGGATCTGAACGCCAGACCTGCTCTCCCAAGGGCCGGTCATGGGTCGTCGAGGGACGCTTACGCACCCGAGCCGGGATCGGTCAGCTCTGCGATGTGCAGGAGCTGGCGCAACAGCTCCACCTCGGAGCGCAGCGCCTGGCGGCCCTGGGCGGTGATGCGCACCCAGGTGCGTCGGCGTCGCCCGTCGGAGCCTTTGCGCAGGGTGACGTGCCCGGACTCGACCAGCACCTCCAGGTGGCGGCCGAGGTTGCCGTCGGTCAGGCCGAGAGCGGTCTTCAGGTGGGTGAAGTCGGCCTCGCGGGTCTCGGCGAGGACGGCGAGGATCCCGAGGCGGGCCCGTTGGTGCACGGTCTCGTCGAGGTCCGCCAGGGGGTGCCTGGGCTCCGGCGCGGTCACGGGTGTCCCACGGTGACAGCGGCGCCGGCCGTGCGGCGTTCGCGGAGCCGGGCGACCACGGTCGTGGCGGCCAGGCCGAGCGTGAGGACGACGAGCACCACCGTCGACCACGGTCCGAGGAACGTGGCGTCGGAGAGCGCGTAGAGGTTGGTCGACGCACCGACCACCATGAGCACTGGACCTGGGCCCCACAGCAGAGCCTCGTGCAGGCGGGCACCCAGCACGACCAGCCCGAGGCCGAGGAAGAACACCGCGCCGAGGAGCAGCAGCCCCGTCGCCAGCCAGGAGCACAGGACCACGACGGAGACGATCGCCATGATGCCCCAGCCGTCGTGGCCCGGGCCGATACCGGTGCGCCAGGCGCGGACGCGCATGACGGCCCACACGATCAGGTAGACGGCCAGCGGCAGCGCCATCAGCGACTCGCTGGGGGTCGGGACGAGAGGACTGTCCTGGCTCGTGTACGCGCTGGCGGTCACGACCGCGACCGCCAGCGCCACGGTGTGGACGAGCAGAGGGACGGAGACCGCGCGGCGCGCGGCGCGCTCTCGGCGCTGGAGCGAGTCGAGGTACGCGGGGAGGGAGGCGGCGTCCATGCGCTTACTCTGTCTGACAGAGTGAGCCATGTCAACCCTGTCCTTGTCGGCCACCGCATCGGGGACGCTGATGGTGATCCGCTTCATACCCTGATCGTGCCCACCCGCTCGGAAAGGCCTCACCGACACGGACACCATCGTCCTCACGGCCGACCTGGGACGGGTCGGCCGCACCCTACTGGCGCGTGAGCGTGACTGGCTCGCCGTCCTCGTCGATGGTGAGGGTCATGGTCGAGCCTGAGCACGTGGCCTTCATCGGCTTGATGTCGCCGTCGGCGTCCTCGAAGCTGTCGCCGATATCGGTGCTCCTGATCTGCTTGCCGTCCACCGTCATCTCGACCGTCCCGTCAGCATCGGTGATGGCGAGCTCCAGGTCGTCGTCCGGCCCGGACCACGTGCCCTTGAGGGTCCCGTCGATGGCGACCTCTGCCTCTTCGGTCTCGTCAGACAGGTGGACAACCAGGTCCCAGCGCCAGTCGAAGTCGCCGCCCGCGCTGAGGCTGAGCCTGAGCGAACCCTGGACATCAGTGTCGAACTCGTCGTCCTCGGTCATGCCCATCGACTCGAGCATCTGGTCGTTGTCGGCCTTCCAGCTTCCCACCGGGCAGGCCTTGGAGTTGCCGCCACAACCGGCGGCCAGAGCCAGAGCAGCGACCGGCAGGAGGATCAGTGCACTACGACGCATGGGTTCTTCCTCGTCTCGAGACCGGGGGACAGCGTGCCGCGTGGCGTCGAACGAGGCCTGTGGCGTCCTGACACCATACCGGCCGGCCGCACGGCGGCGCCGCCGACGCGGGGTAGGAGTCTGGGCGATTCTGTGCAGCTTCGTGGGACCAGCAGGGAGATGCACCCGCCAGTCCTGCCAGCACTCGGCCTGGCCACCAGGGAGGTCCGGGCCAGAGCCGATCAGTCGCGGGCCGTCAGGACGACGGTGTCGGTGGTCCGGAACCCGGTTCGGTCACCGACTTCGGGCTGCGCCAGAACGTGTCCATCGGGCTGCGCTACCTCGAGGCCTGGCTGCGCGGCCCTGTGAACGGAAACTGTAGTGTCAGGACGCCGGGATCTGTAGCGTGAGAGATGCGGAATCTGTAGCGTACGAACGGCGGTAGGTGTCTCGGCCCCTGAGCCCGGATCCACCGATTGCATCCTCACCCAGGGTTGACCGATAAGGATCCGCTAGATCTCCGGGTCCTGGGTTTGGCCGGGCCGACACCCACGACGACGGGCGTCGTCGGATGCACAGGTTTTGTTACCCGTGTTCAGAGATCTGAACGCCAGACCGGCGCTTCCAGGGCCGACTGGATGGTAGCTTCCCGCACCAGCGTCCAGTGCAGAGGAGCCTGATGAGCCAGAGCCGTCCATCGGAACCGTCCCGTCCTGGGTCCGAACAGCCTGCTGCCCAGCATCCGGGTGCACAGCAGCCTCGGGGTGCCTGGCCCGGCGGAGCCTATCCGCCCCAGGCAAGCTACCCACCGACCGCGGGTCAGGGGCATCAAGGCGGCCAGCCCGGAACCAGCCAGCGCCCTGTCGGCGCTCCGCCCGGCCCAGGCGGCCGGGTCGACCCGTGGTGGGTGGCCGGGATCGTCATCGTGATCCTCTGCGACCTTCTGATGCTGTCGCTGATCCTCGGGAGTGAGGTGAGTCATCTCATAACGCGATGATATGATCGTGTTATGCGAACTGAGAGTCCGGCACTGGCACCGTATCTGCGGTCGCAGACACAAGGGCGGTTGCTGGCCGAGCTACTGCTGCGGCCGGGGGTCGCAAGATCAGTGACGGACCTGGCCAGGATTGTGCAGGCGCCGCAGTCAGTGGTCTCGAAGGAGGTCGGAAGGCTGGTGAGAGCGCAGGTCCTGACCGACGAACGAGTGGGGCGGACCCGGTTGGTCCGCGCCAACCCCGAGTACCGCCTCATGGAGCCGCTGGCCCAGATCCTCGCTGCGACCTTCGGCCCCGAACCTGTGATGGCACGTCTGCTCAGCGGCATCCCAGGGATCGAGGAAGCCTTCCTGTACGGGTCGTGGGCGGCGCGGTTCACCGGCGTGACAGGCCGGGCGCCGGGTGACGTCGACGTCCTCGTGATAGGTACACCAGACCGGGCGGCGCTGAACGAGGCGGTCGCTGCGGCCGAGCGGGAGCTCGACCTACCCGTACAGATCACCAGGGTGTCTTCAGCCGCATGGGAGCAGGCCGACGATCCCTTCGTCCGTACGGCCCAGGCCAAGCCCTTGGTACCGTTGAGGCTTCTCGGGGAGGCATCATGATCACACGTTGGGAACAGGGCAGGGCCATCGTCGACCGACTCATCGACCAGGAGCGTCTGCAGAAGGTCGCTCCGTCGCGCGAGCTGGCGGAGGTGATGATCACCCGTGCGCGGACCCACCTCAAAACCGCAGCCTCGACAGCAGCGTCGGACCCGACAGCGGCTTTCCAGACCGCCTACGACGGTGCGCGGAAGGCCCTCGCCGCCATCCTGGCCAACCAGGGACTGCGCGTGACGACCGCACCCGGTGCACACGCGACGCTGCTGGAGGTGTGCATGGCACAGCTCGACCCGCCCATGGGCCAGAGGCTGGTGCACTTCGACTGGATGCGTCGAACGCGAAACCAGGCTGAGTACCCTGAACTCGACGCGCCCGAGATTGACGAGGCTGACGTCGCCGACGCTGTTCGTCTCGGAGACGACATCCTCGAGCTCGCAGAACAGGTCCTCGACGCCATGCCTGTGTACTGAGACGCCGGCCCGGGCCGTCGGGGCGCCGTCGGATGCACAGGTTTTGTTGCCTGTGCTCAGAGACCTGAACGCCAGACCTGCAGCCTCGGTGCCGAACAGTCGGTAGTATGTCGGACGAACGGTCCTGAAGGTTACGCACGAAGGAGAGTTGCATGTCATCGTCTGGAGCGTTCCTGCGACATGGCGATGACCTGATGCGGCAGGACCAGCCAGCCGCTGCGCTTCGGGAATATCAGGAGGCGTGGCCGCTCACCCACACGGAGGGAACGGCAGTTAAGGAACGTGTTTGGGTGCTGCTTTCCATCGCGAATGCGGCGGTACGTACCGGCGAGTTCGACGAGGCATTCGATGCGCTCGTCGGTGCACATTCGCTCGCGGAAGAGGCTGGCAATGTCGTCGGCAACCCGATGTTTCACCTACTCGCCGGGCTGACCTATGCCGGTCTCGACGAGAACTCAGAACTGATGGTCGACAACTTTGCGCGGGCGCTGATCTGTGGTGGGCCGGCGATGTTCGTCGGAGAAGACCCTCGCCACCTGAACGCTGTGCAGCAGATCCTGAGGCCCCCCGCGGAGCTCGGGCGCTGGGAAGGCTACGAAGGATGCTCGCGCGACCAGATGAACGACGTCACCGGGTACTTGCGGGAGTTGCTGACCGCACGTCTCGGGTCGCCGCCACCCTGGATCTAATACCAGGACGAACAGCAGTAGGTGGACAACTCGGATGACGACGATCAGGTTCTACAGCGCTAACGGAGAGTACGGGTGCTTTTCGAACTTCTCTCTGCACCCCACGCTGATCGACGGTGTGCTCTACTCGACGACGGAACACTATTTCCAGTCGCAGAAGTTCACGGACGAGTCTGTCAGACGGCGGGTGCGAGCCGCCCGGACGCCCCAGGACGCCGCACGTCTGGGACGAGACCGCGCGCTCCGGTTGCGGAGGGGCTGGGAGAGCATGAAGGACGAGGTCATGCTCCGGGCAGTGCGGGCCAAGATCGACCAGCACCACGACGTCAGACAGGCACTCCTGTCGACCGGGGACGCTCTGATCGTCGAGCACACCCAGAACGACGACTACTGGGGCGACGGTGGTGACGGCTCGGGAAAGAACCGGCTCGGAAAGATCCTCATGAAGGTGAGGAGCGAGATCCTGTCGGACGGCAGGTATTCGGAGGCATGACGGCCCGGCCCGCCGGGGCGGACCGGGCCGTCGGGGCCTCGTCGTCAGGAGCGGTCGACGAGGAACCTGTCGTAGGCGGGGATGGTCAGGAAGGTCGGGAAGTCGTCGCTGAGCGAGACCTCCCGGAACAGGCCGACGGCGTCGTCGTAACGGTCGCCGTCGAACCGCGGCAGGCCGGCCAGCACGTCGGACACCACCTGCTCGACCGAAGCCCGGTCGATACGGGTGCCTTCGGCCGTGACCACACCCTGGTGGATCCACTGCCAGATCATGGCGCGCGAGATCTCAGCGGTGGCGGCGTCCTCCATGAGGTTGTCGATGGCGACCGCCCCGTTGCCGCGCAGCCACGCCTCCAGGTAGCGCAGCCCGATGGACACGTTCTGGCGCAGACCGAAGTCGGTGATAGAACCCGGTTCGCTGGCACCGGCCGAGGCGATGTCCATCAGGTCGGCGGCGGTGACGTCCACGTCTTCGCGCATCATGTGCCGGTTGGAGATCCGGTCGCCGAACGCGGCGTCGAAGATCTCCATGGCGACCGGGACCAGGTCCGGGTGGGCCACCCAGGTGCCGTCGTAGCCCTGGGACGACTCGCGCTCCTTGTCGGCCCGCACCTGTTCCAGGGCCCGGGCGGTGACCTCCGGTTCACGCCGGTTCGGGATGAACGCGCTCATCCCGCCGATGGCCTGGGCGCCGCGGGCGTGGCAGGTCTTCACCAGCAGCTCGGCGTAGGCCTGCATGAAAGGCACACCCATACCGACATGGCCCCGGTCGGGCATCAGGAACCGTTCGCCCCGGTCCCGGAAGTTCTTGATGACCGAGAAGATGTAGTCCCAGCGGCCCGCGTTGAGACCGGCCATGTGGTCACGCAGCTCGTAGAGGATCTCCTCCATCTCGAACGCGGCCATGATGGTCTCGATGAGCACCGTGACCCGGATCGTGCCGTGCACGATCCCGAGGTACTCCTCGACGAAGGTCAGCACCTGGTCCCACAGCCGGGCCTCGACGTGCGACTCCAGCTTCGGCAGGTACAGGTACGGACCCCGACCGGACGCGACCAGCTGGGCGGCGTTGTGGAACAGGTACAGCCCGGCGTCCACCAGCGAACCGGACGCCGGCCCGGACCGACCGGCGGCGTCGGTGAACACCATGTGCCGCTCTTCCAGGTGCCAGCCCCGCGGACGGAAGGTGATGGTCGGGGTGGCGCCGCGGACCTTGTACTCCTTGCCCTCGGGGCTGGTGTACTCCAGCTGCCCGCGGATCGCGTCGTACAGGTTGGCCTGGCCCTCGATGACGTAGGACCAGACGGGCGAGCCGGCGTCCTCGTGGTCGGCCAGCCACACCTTGGCGCCGGAGTTCAGCGCGTTGATCGTCATCTTCTTGTCGGTCGGCCCGGTGATCTCCACCCGACGGTCCTCGAAACCGGGCCCCGGGCCGGCCACCTTCCACGACCGGTCGGCGCGGATGTGCTCGGTCTGGGGCAGGAAGTCCAGGTCCGCCCCGGCGGACAGCTGCTCGCGCCGCCGGGCGCGGTCGGCGAGGCGGTCCTGGCGGGCCTGCGCGAACCGCACGTGCAGCTCGGTGAGTAACGCCAGGGCCTCGGGGGTGAGGATGCGGTCTTGGTCCGGCTGGGCCGGGCCGACGACCTCGAGGGTCGCCGATCCGGCGCCCGGACGAGCGTCAGTGCTCATGGGGGTACTCCTGATCTGGTCGTCTGGCGAACTGCTGCGGGACGGGCTGTCGTCCCCAGATGCTGCCCTGCGCCGCAGGTTCAGGTGCGAACCTGCGGCGCAGGGCGAAGGGCTGTCGGCTGAGCCGTCCTCAGAACTGGGCGGCCTCGGTAGAACCGGCCAGCGCGGTGGTGCTGGCAGCCGGGTTGACCGCGGTAGCGACCCGGTCGAAGTAACCGGTGCCGACCTCGGCCTGGTGGCGGGTGGCCGTGTAGCCGTCCTTCTCGGCCGCGAACTCGTCCTCCTGGAGCCGGACGTACGCGGTCATGTCCTCGGCCGCGTAGCCCTTGGCCAGCTGGAACATCGAGAAGTTCAGGGCGTGGAAACCGGCCAGGGTGATGAACTGGAAAGCGTAGCCGTGGCTACCCAGCTCGCGCTGGAACTTGGCGATCTCGGCGTCGGACAGCTTGGACTTCCAGTTGAACGACGGCGAGCAGTTGTAGGCCAACAGCTTGCCGGGGAACTTCTCGTGGATCCGCTCGGCGAACTCGATGGCTTCGGCCAGGTCCGGGGTGCCGGTCTCGACCCACAGCAGGTCGGCGTACCGGGCGTACTGCAGCTGGCGGGCCACCACGATGTCCAGACCCGGGCGCACCCGGTAGAAGCCCTCGTCGGTGCGCTCGTCGGAGACGACGAACTCCTGGTCGATCGGGTCGACGTCGCTGGTCAGCAGGTCGGCGCCCAGGGCGTCGGTCCGGGCCACGATGATGGTGGGCACGTCGAGCACGTCGGAGGCCAGCCGGGCCGCGTTGAGGGTCGTGACGTGCTGCTTGGTCGGGATGAGGACCTTGCCGCCCAGGTGCCCGCACTTCTTGGCCGACGACAGCTGGTCCTCCCAGTGCACGCCCGCCGCCCCGGCCTGGACCATGGCCTTCTGCAGCTCGAACGCGTTGAGCGGGCCGCCGAAACCAGCCTCGGCGTCAGCCACGATCGGGGCGTACCAGTCGCGGCTGGCCGTGCCGTTGTTGACCACGTCGATCTGGTCGGCGCGGGCCAGGGCGTTGTTGATACGGCGGACCACGGCCGGCACCGAGTTGGCCGGGTACAGGGACTGGTCCGGGTAGGTCTGCGCGGCCAGGTTGGCGTCGGCGGCGACCTGCCAGCCGGACAGGTAGATGGCGTCCAGGCCGGCCTTGACCTGCTGCACGGCCTGGTTGCCGGTCAGCGCGCCCAGGGCGTGGACGTAGGGCTGCTCGTGGATCATCGTCCACAGCCGCTCGGCGCCGCGCCGCGCCAGGGTGTTCTCCTCGACGACGGAACCGCGCAGCGCCACGACGTCGTCAGCCGAGTAGGTCCGCTCGATCCCCGCCCAGCGTTCGTCGTCCTTCCAGCTCGCTGCTAGCTGCGTGGCCGTCTGGTTGGTGCCCATGTGTCTTCCTCCGCTTGACTTGCTCCCGACCCGACCTCACCGCCGGGTAAAGCCAAGCCTGGTACTTCTGCCGCTCACCAGCACCCGCGGAGCCTGCAGAAGAATGCGAAAACTTCCCCTAGACAGAACAGCGCCGTTGTGAGACCTTGGTCCCGTGCCGACACTACCTCCCCGCTCCCAGCCCAGACCAGGCGCGCCCAGCGTCGCCCGAGCCATCCCCGGTCGGCTGCCCCGTGCGGTGACGACGTCCCGGGTCGGGACCAGCGGCACGCAGAGCACCGGGAAGAAGGTCCCGACCGGACCGGCACGGGCCGCGACCACCGACACGGTCGACCCGGGCGCGCTGGACACGCTCGTCCTCGGCCGTCGGATCCGGCACCTGCGCACCGCCCGCGGGATGACGCTGGACGACCTGGGCCGCAAGATCGGCCGGGCCGCCTCCCAGGTCTCCATGCTGGAGAACGGGCACCGCGAACCGAAGCTGTCGCTGCTCGGCTCCGTCGCCGAGGCCCTCGAGGTGCCGTTGACCGAGCTGTTGCGCACCGACCCGCCGACCCGCCGGGCCGCCCTGGAGGTCGAGCTCGAACGCGCCGTGCGCGGCCCGCTGTTCGCCTCGCTGGGCATCCCGCTGGTCAAGGTCGGCAAGTCCCTGCCCGCCGACGCCCTGGAGGCGCTGGTCTCGCTGCAGGCCCACGTGCAGCGGCTGCTCACCGAGAACGCCGCCACGCCCGAGGAGGCCCGTCGGGCCAATACCGAGCTGCGCGCGCAGATGCGCGACCGGGACAACTACTTCTGCGAGCTGGAGACCCACGCCCGTGCCCTGCTCGACGCCGTCGGCTACAGCGGCGGTCCGCTCGGCCAGCGCGCCTGCGCCGATATCGCCGACCACCTGGGCTTCCGGCTGCACTACGTGCGCGACCTGCCGCACTCCACCCGCACCGTCACCGACCTGAAGAACGGCCGGATATACCTCCCGCAGGGCAACCCCAACGTCACTGACTCGCGCTCCCCGCTGCTCCAGGCGCTGGCCAGTCACGTGCTCGGCCACGGCGAGCCCAGGAACTACGCGGACTTCCTGCGGCAGCGGGTCGAGGCCAACTACCTGGCCGCCGCCCTCATGCTGCCCGAGCACACCGTCCTGCCGCTGCTGCACGACGCCAAGGCCGAACGGCGCCTGTCCGTCGAAGACCTGCGCGACGCCACCGCCGTGCCCTACGAGACCGCGGCCCACCGCTTCACCAACCTCGCCACCAAGCACCTGGACATCCCGGTGCACTTCATGAAGGTGCACGAGGGCGGCACCCTGCACAAGGCCTACGAGAACGACGGCATCCGCTTCCCCCAGGACCCGCTCGGCGCCTGCGAGGGCCAGCCGGTGTGCCGCCAGTGGACCGCCCGGGTCGTCTTCGGCCTGGACGACCGCTTCTCGCCGTACTACCAGTACACCGACACCGAGTCGGGCACCTACTGGTGCACCTCCCGGGTGCAGATCTCCTCCTCGCAGGGCGCCTTCAGCATCAGCGTCGGCGCCCCGTTCGCGCACGCCCGCTGGTTCCGCGGCCGGGAGACCAAGGAGCGCCGGGCCTCGCGCTGCCCCGACGCGTCGTGCTGCCGCCGACCGCCGGCCGAGCTGGCGGCCCGCTGGGACTCCTACGCCTGGCCGTCCGCCCGGCCGCACTCGTCGCTGCTGGCGGCCCTGCCCGTGGGGGTGTTCCCCGGGGTGGACACCACCGAGGTGTACCAGTTCCTCGACCGGCACGCCCCGGCCGAGAGCTGACGCCCCCGGCGCTGCCCGCCGCCCAGGCGGTACCGTCGGGCGATGAGCTATCCGTACCCCGCGCCCTACCCGCCGCCGTACCAGCCGCTCCCCCGGCCGCCGAGCACCTCGACCACCGGGCCGAAGGTGCTGACCTTCATCGGGATCGCGCTGCTGGTGCTGCTGACCGGGCTCGGCGTCGGCGGTGGTGCCCTCTTCGTCTCCGGCCTGAGCAGCATCGCCGAGATCAACTCCGAGGTCGACACCGAAGCCATCACCACCGTCCTGCCCGGCCAGACCGCGACGGTGGACCTGAGCGCCGACACCAAGTACACGCTGTGGCGCGGGACCGTCGCCGACCAGGGCATCAGCGGCTCCGAGCCGGCGGTGACCGATCCGCGCGGCCGGTCCGTCACCGTCACCACGGCCACCTACACCAGCTCCAGCCGGGACGAGGTGTTCGAGAGCTGGCGCTTCACCACGCAGGAGGCCGGTACCCACCAGATCTCCGCCGCCGCGGACGGCCCGGCTCTGCAGCTGCTGCCGGACAACGTGGTAGAACGGCTGGTCGACGGGGCGATCGGGGTCGTCCAGGTCAGCGGTGGTTTCGGCATGGTGCTGGCGGCCATAGTGGTGGCACCGATCGGCCTGGGCCTGCTCATCGGCGGTGCGGTCTGGTGGTCGGTCCGCTCCAAGAACGCCCGCCGGGCGGCCCCGACCGACCAGCCGGAGTTCTGACACCGGACGGACGACGAACCAGGTCCCGCGGTCGGAGTACATCACCCGGTACCGGACGGCGGTAGGCGAGTACTGTCTCGTCATGAGCTATCCCGGTTTCCCCAGCCAGCCCGACTCCGGTCAGCCCGCCTACCCTCCGCCTGGCCACTCGCCTCAGCCCGGCTACTCCCAGCCCGCGTACCCACCGCCGGGCTACTCCACCCGGCCGCCGAAGACGTCCACCACCGGGGCGAAGGTGCTCACCTTCATCGGGATCGCCTCGCTGGTCCTGGGCGTGGCCGGGGTCGTCGTCGGGGCCGCCTTCATCGCCAAGCTCCAGGCCATCACCGACGGGTCGGGCTCCGGCGTGGTCGGCCGCATCGACAGCGACCAGACCGTCACGGTCGACCTCGACGCGAACAAGCGCTACGCCGTGTGGATCGTCTCCAGCTCCGACTCCACGACCTACAGCCACGACCCGGTGGTGACCAGTCCTGACGGACGGGACATCGACGTGACGCCCGTCTCCTCCACCACCACGGGTAGCACCGGCGGCACGTCGGTGACGTCCGGGTGGATCTTCAGCACCGCCGAGGCCGGAGACCACGAGATCTCCGCTCCGGACCTGAGCTCTGGCCATCTGGTGGTGACCTCCGAAGACCTGATCATCCAGGTCGGTATCGGCGTCGTCCTGCTGGTCGTCGGGATCGGGATCGGCTTCTGCGGCCTCGTCCTGACCCTCGTCGGCGCCATCTGGTGGGCCTCGCGCAAGAAGAAGGCCCGCGCCCTGGCCGGACCGTCCTACGCCTGAGCTCATCGCACAGACGGGTGAACGCCACCTGAACCGGTCATCCGGCCCGGCCAGATGTCGTAGGCTCGCAACGCACCCCGCCGCGACCGCCCCCTGCCGTGGCGGGGTGCCTCGTCGTCGGGGCTGTGCTTGGTGCCTGCTGGGTGTTGTGGCTGGGTGTCGTGGCCGGGGATGGGCGGGGTGGGGCAGCGGTCCGCGGCGCATCCCTCGCCCGGCTGTG